>Ga0208977_1000851_pt1 | contig 18244 bp, 17 predicted proteins | sample RifOxyA2_FD_184030 | JGI IMG/M metagenome (GOLD analysis project Ga0208977, IMG submission 184030) | Groundwater microbial communities from Rifle, Colorado - Rifle Oxygen_injection A2 (SPAdes) | ecosystem: Environmental > Aquatic > Deep subsurface > Groundwater | place: Rifle, Colorado, United...
ATAGATATCACAGTCAGCTTTTCTGAAAAGGTAACTCTATCCGGAGGAAATCTCGAGGTTAGATTGAATTCCGGGCCTTTGGCTAAAGCTGATATCGCACCGTTTTTTGAGCTATCTTCCTCGAGCGGTACTTACACGATCAGCGGTGGAGACAATGTAGCGGACCTTGATGCGACAAGTCTCGCTCTTGGCTCGGGTGCTGCGCTGAAAGATATTGCTGGTAATGATATTGGTGTCCCGATAATAATCCCGTCGCCGAATATTGCTAGCAGTAGTGAAATAGTAGTTGACACCACATTGCCCATTGCCCCGACATCAATTTCTGCTGTTACAAACTCCCCATCCGCAACGATTTCTTGGAACGCCGGATCGGACGCAAACCTCGATGGTTATAAAGTTTACAGAAGCGACGATGGATTTGTGACATCAATTTCCGGATTGCTCCCGACAACCCAATTTAGTTATACTGATACAACTTTCCCTGCCACCGGAACCTACTCGTACAAAGTTGCTTCAGTTGACAAAGCTGGCAATGAAGCGATTTCAGTGGAATCGAATTCGGTTTCAATCTATCTTGAAGTGCCAGGAACGCCAGTGGTAACAGTTACTGAAAAAAGCGATAAGGTGATAAACGTCGCTTTTAGCGGGGTCGGCGGGGGGGTAGAGAAGTACGAGATTTATGTCAATGGAATTTTTGCCGGACCAGAAATCACGGTTGTGGGAGACGACACTGGAGTCGCTTATTTGAGAGATATTTCTGTTATTGATTATGGGACATACAATGTCTATGTGAAAGCAATAGGAATGAGCGGAGAAACAAGTTCTGTTGTGAAATCAATTACTCTTGCAAAAGCGTCGATTCCGGCGAAAGTTGTGAAAGCGGTTGCGGGACCAGTGGAAACGCCGGTAAGTGTAGCGCCGGAGAGTGCGACGGCTGCGGAGCCGACGGATGAAGGAACGGCTTTGGACGAGCAGGGTAAAATATTGGGAGATGAAAATGCCGACGCAGAGGAAGAAGAGGATATAAACTGGACACCGTGGATAATTCTTTTCATCCTGATAGTTTTGGCCGGTGCGGCTACGGGTGGATATTTCTACTGGTTTTCTGGTGAAGAAGAAATAGAAGAGGCGACTGAAGTTAAGGAGAAGAAACCCGCGAAGGCAACTCCTAAAAAAGAGACTCCAGCACCGAAGAAGCCAAGACGCTGGTAACCAATCACACTGAAATAGACACAGAAATTCACTGAAAAATCACACAGAAGAATACACAGAAACTCACAGAAGATGCATAATGCGCTATACTTTATCTGTGTCGTATCCGTGTTACGACTTACGCGCTTGGTGTCATCCCCGTGAAAACGGGGATCCACTAATAGTAGATTCCCGCCTGCGCGGGAATGACAAAGAAGTGAATAGCGTAAGTCGTAGCGTATAAGATCTGTGTGGTTAAGGGGGTTTTTGCTATAATGTAGTGGATGCAAACAAATATATTCACAAGAATTAAAAACGCTATCGAGAAAGTGATACCGATGACATTCGGCAGCCTAATTTTATTCTTGGCGGTTATATATCTGCTTGTTATAGTCGGTAGGGCGGTTTGGATCAACTATCAGTCGGGCAAAGGGATAGAAGAGCAAGTGCAAAAAATTGCCGATCTGCAAGACGAAGTTCGCTATCTGGAGTTCCAGGTCGCATATTATCAAACCGATTCATTCAAGGAAAAAGAAGCGCGGGCGAAACTTGGCTACAAAGCGCCGGGGGAGAATGTGATTTCTCTTCCGACAGACGCTCCGGCAGATAAAGTTGCCGATAGCGTGCAAACGCAGGAAGTGATCGAAGAGTCCAATCCAAGACTTTGGTGGAAGTATTTCTTTGGAAGCTAGCGATAAATTACTCTAATTTCTAATTACACTAATTATTCTAATCAATACCCAAGCTCCAATATTAAAAATCCCATAATAAACTACCAGGCGTTGGGTCATTAATTCATTGGGATTTCATTAGGTCAATTAGATTAATTAGGAATAATTAGAGCAATTTTTTTAGTGTGTCTTGACATCGAATATACCTTAGGTATATATTGTTATCAAGGAGGGTAATTATATAGAGGGATTGATGCGGAATCTTTTCGTAAGTGGCCAGAGGACAAGTAGGGTTATATTTGCCTTTGGCCATTTTTTTATTGGCCAGAAATGAGGTTTAAGCTGGTCGATCCTCGTTTTTGTCTTATTTAATAATACGCCTCAACTAAGCTGTGATAATCCATGTGATTTTCCGCAAAGTTGAAGCGCATTTAAGGAGTTATATTATGATGAAAATTGTTAAAAGTTTATTGACGATCGTTGCAGTAGCGGCAATCGCCACTATGACAACGAGTGCGTACTTCTCGGATACCGAAACATCAGTTGGCAATACGTTCACCGCAGGGACTTTGGATCTTAAAGTCGGTGGTCAGGACGATCCGAATGTTGCCCATGTAACTGTGACAAATATTGCACCAGCTGCCCCTTGGACAACTCAAAGAGGACAAGGGTTTACGTTGACAAATTCTGGTTCGATCGGTGGAACTGTTACTGCTACCGTTAAAAACCTTGTAAATTCTGAAAATGGCTGTCTTGAACCGGAAACGACAGCAGGGGACATAACATGTGGAGCGACTGAAGGCGAACTCGGTAGCTTGCTGATTCACACAAAATGGTTATTGAATCAAGCTCCGTGGGGAAGCTTTGGTCCATCTTTCGCCAACTTGAATGCTGCGAATGGTGTTGCTGTCACCGATGCAAATTTCCACTTGAATCCAGGTGAAACAAAGAGCTTTTACTTTCAGAACTACTGGGACACATCAGCGAGTGACAATTTAGCGCAAGGGGACGGCGTCGCGTATGATGTTGAGTTTGTGCTTAATCAAGACTAAAAGTTAAGTTTCGTAAGTCCCGATAAATTATATCGGGACGACAGGGAACTTAAAGTGGAATATCGTTTATATTTTGAAAAAAGTATTATCAATCATTGTAAATATTCTGTTCATCCTGTTAATTCTGATTGGGTTGTTCATTGCTGTTACTCTGCTGCCGATCAAGGACAATATTAAAATGTATGCGGTTCGTTCCGGATCGATGGCACCAGCATTGCCAGTTGGGAGCTTGGTTGTCGTTCAGCCGGTAAACAATTACAAGGTAGATGATGTGGTCACATTTCTATCGTCAACTGCGACTAAGAAAAACGATACTGTCACCCACAGAATTGTAAGTGAAGTTGAAAGCGGAGGAAGCGTATATTATCTGACAAAGGGCGATGCGAACGATAGCAACGATCAAGGTCAAATATCCGAATCTCAAATAAAAGGGAAAGTTATCACGAAAATAAGTTATGCGGGCTACCTCATCGGATATCTAAAAACATTACCAGGTCTGATATTGATAATAATAATTCCAGCAACAATTATCATTTATGAAGAGGTCAATAAAATAAAGAAAGAAGCAGTCGCGTTTAGAGAGCGAAGGAGAGCTGCTCGAAAGGATAGAGGTGAGAATAAATAGGATTTGGTCGGCATTTCAGGTAGGATTTCTTGTTTCTGCTACGTTATTTCTTGTCGGGGCCACAACGATGGCCTCGCTCTATGACAGAGAGACTTCGGTTTCGAACAGCTTTACTGCCGGAGTTTCAAGCGATGTCGATGTTGTTCTCAATGAATTTGTCCCCAACCCGACCGGTGATGATGACGCACTAATGCCAGATGGGGAGTGGGTTGAGCTTTACAATAAGGGAAACTGGCCAATAGATGTGAGCGGTTGGTATATATATGATATTGATAATAACGGAATTGAAATAAACAGTTCTAGGATCGTGGGTGGCAATACAACAATTTTTGCCAAGGGTTATTTGGTAGTGTTTAGAGACGCCGGGGGGAGTTTTGAGCTGACAAATACTGCGGATCAAGTAAAACTGTATGATGATATTATCTCATCTGGAATATTGATTGACAGCTTTCTGTATACCGGATCAGTAGAAAATCGAAGTTGGGCAAGGGTGCCAGATGGTACAGGAAGCTGGGTTGGTAATCGTACGCTGACGCAAGGAGTTACTAATGGATTATAAAATCATACTTAGGAAAAATTGGGATTTGGTTGCGATTGGGTTGTCATTAGCCATCGGACTCATCGGATTTATCGGTTTTGCGAGAACAACAGCGGCGCAAACATTGAATGCCGGAGTATTAAGAATTGAATATCCTGGGTCGGGGGCACTTTTTTCGGCATCAAATATTGCGCCCGGGTATTCTGAAACAAAAACAATTTTAGTTACCAACACAGGGACATTACCGCATTCATTTTCGATAGCGACTGACGGCGGTTTGGGAGAGTTAGCCGATGTCTTACGCATAGAATCAAAAGTCTTGGGATCGACAGTTTGGGATAAAACAATTGCAGAGATTGCAAAAAATCCCAACAGCAACCAGGTAGTTGGCTCGATAGCACCCGGATCGACTGCTTCGGTCGAGTTTATCGCGAAGCTACCCGCAGGAGTTGGTAACAATTATCAGGGCAAAACAACTTTAAGTTTTTCATTTGTAGTGGGCAATGAGTCGACTGATCAAGCCGAGCCGAGCGGGGGTGGAGCGAGTTTGACCACCGGCGGTGGGAGCGGAGGAACAGCGGGCGATGATACTGGCGGCACCGAGGGAGTGACTGGGGCGACTGGAGAGACCGGCGATGATGGAGTCGCTGGCGATGTTCAAGGAGAAGAGGCAGGAACGGCATCAAAAGCCACAAATCCATGTTTCTGGTGGTGGCTGCTACTGATAATTCTTGCGGTTGTATTGGCGATTTATGGAACATTGACCTACAAAAAAGAGATAATATTCGACTGGGTTTGGCCGATTTTTACGGCGGTAATTGCGTATCTTGTGCACTGGATTTTGCACGACTACTACGATCCGGTCAAGCTCTGCGCCTACTTCCCACTATTCGAGCTTGCGCTCTTAATCATATATTTCTGGCTAATGAACTATTTGGAGAACAGGGAAGAAGAGTAAATATTGGTAAATAAAAAAGCCAGCCTACGCTGGTTTTTTTATTGGTTGGTAGCAGGGGTGGGGATCGAACCCACGACCTTGGGCTTATGAGTCCCACGCTCTAACCATCTGAGCTACCCTGCCGCTTTGGTCATGGGAGTACAAGAACCGATATTAAATAATTTGGTCGCGGGGGTCGGATTTGAACCGACGACCTCGTGGTTATGAGCCACGCGAGCTACCGGGCTGCTCCACCCCGCATCAACATTAATTATCCTAACATATGTCTACCGTAAATGCAATAATTAAGATTGTAATAGAGCCTACAATATGATAGATTGAGCTTGCTGGTAGCGAGTCCAAATACCTAGCGCAGAAGCGCGATCGGGAGGCGCGAGCAATGATACCTGAAGCGGGAAAGTTGCCGTCCGCCTTACGGCATGGCATTCCGTCTGCAATCTGGCGGGCGATTGAGCGCCTCAATGCCGCGATCGCCATCGTTTGCGCGGAGTCCAACGTGTCTATGATCATGATGGTACTTCAATTCCGGTCACGGCCGGAGGATGAAGGCGCTGGCGTCTACTGCTCATGGGACGGTATTCCCCACGTAGTGAATGTTGCAATGATCGATGGACTGTGCGAGACGGTCAAACGACGATTGGAGCAAGACCAGGTAGCACTCGATCACGGACGAGCCCTGTATCAGCTACAGTTTGTGTTCCCCAAGCTGGAGCACTTCATTAAGGGACTGCAGAGCTGGTCTACGCAGTGGACCGAAGACGCTATCTCCATGCACGCAGTCCTGATGATGACTGTCCGAGGCATAGCGCCTGCGAGAGACTACATATTGCGGGGTAATAGAGAGCTGACCGACGATGATGGAGAGCGTCGAGAACTCTACCGGGCTGTGATCAACTTGCTCGTGGAGATGAAAAAGTCACTCAAAGAAGGTGGGTGACACGCGGAGCGAAGGGGAGACCGGTCGGGGCGGAACACTTTCCGCCCCGAGACGTATCGGGAGAATAATTATTAATAATTACAAGCTGAAGCTTGGGCTACGATTAGCAATCATTTCGGAGAGATTCTGAATCCCTTCGATATAGCTCAGGGTGGGCAAGTTCAGCATGACGAGATGATCGTGTATGCCTAAAGTTTTACAAAAATCACTCCCGTACAAAGTGGAGAAATATATTTTAGAAAATGGACTCATCGAAAGAGGGGATCATATTTTTGTTGCGCTTTCCGGCGGGGCCGATTCGGTGTGCCTTGCGGAGATCCTCGGGGGACTAAGGGAGAAATTAAGTATTAAATTATCGGCGATTCATTACAATCACAAACTTCGGGGGGAGGAGAGCGAGTGTGACGAAAAATTTGTTATAAAATATTGTAAAGATAGAAACATTGAACTCCGGGTAGGGAAGAAGAGAGCGGGGGAGAAAATAAAAAGCGAAGAAGACGCAAGGAAGTTGCGATATGCTTTTTTTGAAAAATTTTTAGAAATGGAGAGGGGATCGAAGGTAGCCCTCGCCCACCAAAAAAACGATCTGGTTGAAACCCTGCTTCTAAACCTTGTCCGTGGCACAGGACTAAGGGGACTCCGTTCTATCCCCCTATCTCGAAAATTTTTTATTCGTCCCCTACTCTGCGCAAGACGCGCAGAGGTTGAAGAGTACTTAGCGGAGCAAAATATCTCCTGCCAGACAGATAAAAGTAACTTTTTGCCGGTATATACCCGCAATGTTATTCGCCATAAAATCCTCCCAGAGCTTCAAAAAATCAATCCCAGGGTGGTGGAGGCGCTAAGTGGTTTAGCGGAGCGTGCGGATGCCGACTACGGGATAATTGAGGCGGTTACTTTGGAAGCACTAAAGAAGATCAAAGTCGGTAAAACGTCGGGCAAAGTTATTTTGGACCAAAAAAAGTACCTAAAAATCGATCAAAAGTTACGACCTTATCTTCTGTCCCGAGTAGTCCGAGATTTGGGCATCGAAAAAGATATCACATCAACTCATTTTCGGGCGGTAGATGATATGATAGCGCGGAATATTGGGAAAAAATCGCTCCCCCTCCCCCATTCGTTGCAGGTGAAGCTAATAGGTGGTAAAATAATTCTGTCAATATTAAGTAAAGGAAAATATGAAAGGCAATAAAAGCTGGATCTGGATAGCGGTCGTCGTTTTAGCGGTTTTGATAATTTCAAGTTTCTATGGGGCCTCGAAAGATGAGCCAAAGCAGGTTTCTATTTCGGAGATAGCAGGCGATGTTACGGAGGGCAAAGTCGAGGAGATTACGGTGAAAGACAACTCGATCACTGCCAAGATAAAAGATGACGGTGAGGTTATTGCCAGCAAAGAGGCGGGTGTCGGCCTTACCGAATATGGGATTACTCCGGATAAAGTAAAGATAAATGTCGAAGACACATCAACTTCTGCAATTTGGTATACTCTTGTATCCTCGCTTTTGCCGGTGATTTTGATAGGCGCTTTCTTCTGGTTTTTACTGCGTAGCGCCCAAGGGGCCAACACCAAGGCGATGAGTTTCGGAAAATCCTCTGCCAAGCTTGCGATGGGGGGCAAGGTTACCTTCGCCGATGTGGCTGGGCTTGTTGAGCCGAAACAGGAGCTTAAGGAGATTGTCGAGTTTTTGAAAACCCCGAAGAAGTTTCGCGATCTGGGAGCGGAAATTCCGCGCGGTGTACTTCTGATCGGCCCCCCCGGAACGGGTAAGACTTTGCTTGCGAAAGCGGTGGCCGGGGAGGCGGGAGTGCCCTTTTTCTCCATCTCCGCATCAGAATTCGTCGAGATGTTTGTCGGTGTCGGTGCTTCGCGCGTGCGAGATCTATTTATTAAAGCTAAGCGCAACGCTCCGTCGATAATTTTTGTCGATGAATTGGATGCCATAGGGCGACAGCGCGGTTCCGGTTTGGGCGGAAGCCACGACGAACGAGAGCAAACTCTGAATCAAATATTAGTCGAGATGGATGGCTTTGATACAAAAGATAATGTGATAATAATGGCTGCTACCAACCGACCGGATGTACTTGACCCGGCACTGCTTCGCCCCGGAAGATTTGACCGCCAAGTAGTGATTGATCTTCCGGACAGAAAAGAGCGCCAAGCGATATTACAAGTTCATACGAAAAATAAGCCGGTTGAGAAATCGGTGGATCTTTCAAAAATCGCTTCTTCTACCTCCGGTTTCTCCGGTGCCGATCTTAGAAATCTGGCAAACGAGGCGGCGATATTGGCGGCAAGGAATGATAGAAAAACAGTAACTTTCGAAAATATGGAAGAGGCCTTGGAGAAAGTGATGTTGGGGCCAGAGCGCAAATCCAGGGTTCTTTCCGAAGAGGAAAAAAGAATTACGGCTATTCACGAAGCAGGGCACGCAGTCGTAAGCCATATCTTGCCGAATGCGGATCCCGTTCATAAAATATCAATTGTTTCTCGAGGAATGGCTTTGGGTTACACATGGAACCTACCACTTGAGGAGAGACGGCTCGAAAGTAAGGCAAAATTTGTAGATCAGATTGCCTCGTTTTTGGGCGGAAGAGTGGCTGAAGAGACATTTTTTGGGGCAGAAAATATTACGACTGGAGCCCAAAATGATTTGAAGCGAGCAACGCTTCTCTCGCGGAAAATGGTAGTTGAATACGGAATGAGCGACAAACTTGGGCCGCAGACATACGGCCACAAAGAGGAGATGCCGTTTTTGGGCAAAGAGCTTGCGGAACATAGGAATTACAGCGAAGAGATTGCTTCGCTTATCGACAAGGAAGTCTCTAGCTTTATCCAAAACGGCCACGATGAAGCGAATCGAATAATCACAAAACATAAAGCTGAAATTGAAAAACTTGCCGAAACTTTGCTTAAGGTGGAAACCCTTTCCGGAGATGAGCTGGAGAAAGCGCTACCAAAAACTGTGAAAGTTGCAACCGGGAAGAAATAACAATAAGATTTATCATCCATATTTACTGTCATTCTGAACTCGCCTGCCCTGAGTCATATCGAAGGGTTTCAGAATCCCCAGAGATGCTGAAATTAATTCAGCATGACCGGATTTATGCGACCATATTTGATGATGACAATCCGAACAAGTTATCTAGTATTAGCAAGACAACATTTTATGGTCAGAAGAATAAAAGATCTGTTTAAATCTGAAAACTCCGTTAGAATGGCCAGCGTGATACTGGTCATCACTTTGACTTTGAGCAATGTTTTGGGGATGCTCCGCGATCACTTTTTGGCAAGGACAATTCCCACTTCGGAGCTAGACATATACTTCGCCGCATTCAGAATTCCCGATCTGATATTTAACTTTTTGATACTTGGCGCCATCTCTTCGGCCTTCATTCCGGTTTTCTGCGAATTTATCGCTCAGAAGAAACTCGACGAAGGTTTTCGAGTCACAAATATTCTACTTAATCTGGCGATGTTAACACTTATCGCTTGCGCCATCATCTTTTTCTTTCTAATGCCATACCTGACTCCTTTGGTTGTCCCCCACTTTGAAGCAGATAAGATGGAAAGAGTGACAGAGCTTTCGCGGCTCTTGATGATTACCCCGATCTTTTTTGCCATTTCATATATACTTTCCGGTGTTCTTAATTCGTTTAAAAGATTCTTGGCTTACTCTATCGCTCCCCTTGTTTATAACTTGGCTATTATCGTGGGCGCAATATTTATAGCTCCGAGATTTGGAGTGTTGGGTGTGGTCTATTTTGTGATTTTGGGTGCAATATTTCATGTCTTGGTTCAGCTACCGACTGCGTATCACCTGGGCTTCAAATATCAATTTATTGCCGACATCAAGAATCTGGTCGTTAGAAGAATAGTAAAATTAATGCTCCCGAGAACTATCGGAATGGGTATGAACCAGATAATGTTAATAGTATATACTGCCATCGCTTCAGCCCTGGCGGCCGGATCTATCTCTGCTTTCAACTTTGCTAACAACATCCAGACTATGCCGGTAGTGGTTTTTGGAACATCGTTTGCGACTGCAGTTTTCCCGACATTGACTACTGTCGCGGCACATGAAGATTATAAATCATTTTCTTTTTATTTGAGCCGCTCGGTACGAACTATCGCTTTTATACTTATCCCCATATCGCTGTTCTTCATACTTCTTAGAGCACAGATTATCAGATTGATTTTAGGTTCAGGCCAATTTGCTTGGGACGATACGAGACTGACCGCGCTGACTTTAGGTTACTTCAGTATCTCTTTGGTTGCTCAAGGGCTAATCCCCCTTTTGGCGAGAGCTTTCTATGCGGTGAAAAATACCAAAACACCGATGTATATCTCGATTATTACCGTGGTTGTGAGCGTGATTCTGGGTTACATTTTTGCTCCAAGAATGGGTGTCCCCGGCTTGGCCCTAGCCTTCACCCTGGGAAGTTTTTTCAACGCTCTTGCCTTGTACGTATTTCTTAAAAATGATTTGAAGAGGGACATAGGGAATAAGGTTTTAGTTATCCTCTTAAAAATTATATCAATCTCCCTGGTTTCAGCTGCAGGTGTCTGGGTGACAATGCACCTTGTGGCTAGCGTCGTGGATATGAACACGTTTTTTGGAGTGCTTGGTCAGACACTGGCCGCGATCTCAGCAGGTATATTAATTTATCTTCTTTTGGCCTATCTTTTGGATTTTGAGGAGATGGGTTGGGCATTTAGCAGAAAAGTAAACGGGGTAAACAATGGTGGACAACAATAAATCAGGCTATGCAAAAGATTTCTATAAAGAGATCGATCAGATCAAGAAGAGTAATTGTTGTAGTATTTGGTCGGTTTTTGTTTTTCTGGGGTTGATATTTTTCGCTCTGATCGCGTTTTTTTGGTTTGGGAGAAGTTATCTTAATAAAAGTTCTCTTTATCTCAAGATACCAAGTTCTCATAAAAGTGATACATCGGGGATTACCGGAAGACTGGAAGATGCTTCGGACGGGCTTGTTGTGGGAGAGAGCACGACGATATCATTTTCCGAGGAGGAGCTTGGGGAATATCTCGGCGTTAACTCTTCGGAATTTCCACTCAAGCGCGCGAGCTTGAAAATCACACAGCAAGGTATAAATGTAAAAGGTAGAACCTCCGAAAGTATATTCTCGATTCCTTTAACGGTGGTACTAAAGCCAAAAGCGGAGGATGGGAAGTTGAAAATTGAAGTGGCGGAATTGGAATCGGGAGCGATCTCTTTACCAAAAGCGATTAAAGATCAGATGAACTCGTATCTTTCAGATATTATTAACAAAAAGAGCGATCCGGTCGCCGACTTCGAAATTATCGAAATCTCAACCCGAGAGAAGTATGTCGATGTGACAGGAGTAAAAAAATAATACGAAAAAATTGTAACATAACCACCACAGATCTGTGCCACAGATAATCACGGAACAATACAAGTAAGGATGACGAATTAAACTAATGACCAATAACGGATGTCTGTGTTGATCGGTGGTGTAAATCTGTGGTGGTAATGATACCATTTATCTGTGGTTATATGAAAGCGTTGCTCTTTACCGATCTTCATGGGTCGGAGAAAACATTAAAGAAAATATTTGATTTTATCTCAAACCCGGCCAATCAGATAAAAATGATGTTGTTTGCCGGTGATTTTGTGAATATGGGAGAGCCGTTAGAATATCAAAAGAAGTTCATACAACTTCATACTCTGAACTCTGTCCCCCTGTTTTGGGTACCAGGCAATAACGATTTCGGAAGAAGCTATAAACTGATGATGAAATATTTGCCATCGGTCGAAGGGCGAGTTGAAGAATATCAAAACCACAAAATTACCGGAGTTGGCGGTTCCCCTGCTTCCTGGTCCGGCGAGTATCAGGGTGAAACCGGAATTAAAGCAGAAGATCTTAAAGATTCAATATTTCTTTCGCATCAACCACCACCTGGCTTATCAAACTTAATAAAGTTCGATAAGCAAGATACAATAACCAAGAAACCCCACTTCGCTCTTCGAGCTACGAGGGGCAAGCAAGATACAATCAAATCGCAAATCAAAAATGATCAAATCCCAAATCAGAATGTCATTCTGAGCGGAGCGAAGAATTTCAACACTACAACAATGAAACAGTTTAGTTATGCACCAAGGATCCATATTTGTGGTCATATTCACAACCAGTGGGGAATCGGCTATATTGGTGGTACCAAAGTCGTCAAACTTGCCGCCTCGTACCTCGGCTTCGCCGCAATTATGGATTTGGAGACATTGATGGTCGCATTCATCGAACTGTGAATGCTATCCCCGTGCAGACGGGGATCCAAAATAGTTAAACAAACATGCAATATTACGTATACATTCTTGCAAGCGGATATAATGGAACGCTATATGTCGGAGTAACATCGGATCTGATTAAAAGAGTTTATCAACATAAAAACAAGTTAGTCGAAGGTTTCTCAAACAAATATAATGTAGACAAACTCGTTTATTATGAACCTCACCAAGATGTAAATGAAGCCATAACACGCGAGAAGCAGATAAAAAAATGGAACAGAACTTGGAAAGTAAGGTTAATCGAGAAAAGTAACCCAGAGTGGGATGATTTGTATCAGGAAATTATTTAGTAGATTCCCGCCTTCGCGGGAATGACAGATTAAGTTATAGCGATTTGTCGAAGATAAAATAATATTATTCGTAATTTCGTACTTTCGGGAAGTTATTCGTAAATTAGTCGGGAGAACTTTTATGAAGTTCGGGGCACATGTTTCAACCGCCGCACCGTTTTCGGAAGCGGTAATAAGGGCGAAAGATATTGGATGCGAATGCATGCAGATTTTTGTCAATGCTCCGCAAAGATGGAATCCTGTAGCGATTCCGGAGGCGGAGATTGAAAATTTTGTCGAGAAGAACAAAAAAGAAAATATCAAGCCAATAGTCATCCACAGCATTTATCTCATCAACCTCGCCTCGGGCAATCCATTTTTCTACGAAGCATCGATAAAATCATTGATCGACGATATGCAAAAGGCGAAGAAAATCGGAGCCCTGGGAGTAAATTTCCATGTTGGATCGACCAAGGGGAAACCGTTTGACGAAGTTGTTGATAAAGTTGTTTTGGCTTGCAGAAATGTCCTCTCTGCCGTACCGGAGGGGCCGCAATTAATCCTGGAAAACTCTGCCGGTGCCGGAGATATTATTGGTGGTAAATTTTCTGAACTCGGTGCGATTATTAAAAAAGTAAATTCTGATCGGATAAAAGTATGCTTGGATACCGCTCATGCTTTCGGATTAGGTTATAACGTAGCAACTAGGGAGGGGCTGAAGGAGACATTGGAGGAGTTCGATAAGGAAATCGGAATCGATAAATTGGTCTGCCTGCATTTAAATGATTCTGCCGTCCCTTGGGGATCGCAGAGAGACCGCCATGCCGACATTGGTCAAGGGTATATAGGATTAAAGGGATTCGATAACATCATAAATCATCATACTTTGAAGGATCTTCCGGGAATCATCGAAACTCCCGGCAATAAAGGGAAGTCAGATATTGATAACCTGAAAATTCTAAGGTCACTGGAGAAACGAACATGAATAAATTCGAATATAATATTGTTAATAAGAATGACTCGAGCCAACTAGGTAAAACTTTGACATTTTATCAAACCAAATACGAGATTGGTTATTCCGACACAACTTTAGAAAACAGTGCGATTATTGTTACCGCCAAAGACGGAGATAAGATTGTCGGTGCCGTAAGGGCGATTTCCGATATGTCCAGACATTCGATGGTTGTAGATCTAATTGTTGATGAACAATATCGCAGACAGGGAATCGGCACAAGATTGATGGAAATAATTGTTGAGGAGTTGAAAAATAAAACTGAAAGAAGTATTGGTCTTGTTACTGACCCGAAATTACCGTGGCTCGAAGATTTTTACAAAAGAATTGGCTTTGCTGAACTTGAGGGTGGCATCTACCTGGAAAAATGAATCAAGAAAATATCCGTAATTGTTGTATAATCGCGCATATTGATCACGGGAAGTCGACGCTGGCTGACCGTTTTTTGGAGTTGACTAAGACGATCGAAAAAAGAGACATGAAAGAACAACTACTCGACCAGATGGATCTCGAACGCGAACGTGGGATTACAATCAAGTTGGCACCGGTTCGAATGCACTGGAACGCGTTTATTCTGAACCTGATCGATACTCCCGGCCATGTTGATTTTTCTTACGAAGTATCGCGCTCGTTGGCCGCTGTTGAGGGAGCAATATTGCTTGTGGATGCGACACAAGGTATAGAAGCTCAAACACTCTCGACTTTGTATGCGGCGATGGAGCATGACCTTACGATTATTCCGGTAATAAACAAAATAGATCTTCCGGCGGCGAAGGCGGATGAGGTGCGAGCGGAAATCATCAAATTACTCGGTTGCAATGATGAGGAAATTCTGGAAGTTTCGGCAAAAACCGGCGAAGCGGTTGAGAGTTTACTTGATACAATTGTGGAGAAAATCCCTCCGCCTCTTCCGCGTGATTCTGCGTCAAGCCCGCATTGTTCCGCGTTAATATTCGATTCAATATATGACAAGTTTCGGGGGGTAGTCGCCTACGTCCGAGTGGTCTCCGGTGATATTTCTGATCACGATGAAATATTTTTAATGCAGACAAAAACATCCGGTAGAGTAGAGGAGGTTGGAATTCTTACACCAAAATTTAGAGCCCACTCTCCCCTCTCGGCCGGCGAGATCGGTTACATAGTCACCGGTTTTCGGGAGGTTGCCGAAGCCTCTGTCGGCGACACAGTGACACTTAAGAAAAATCCGGTCACCACTCCCCTACCAGGCTATAAAAATGTGACACCTTATGTCTATGCCTCGGTATTTTGCAGTGATAGCAATGATTATCCGGAGCTAAAGGAGGCGATCGAAAAGTTGAAACTCAATGATGCGGCTCTAAGTTTTGAGCCCCAGCGTTCCGATATGCTCGGCTTCGGTTTTCGTTGCGGATTTTTAGGACTCTTGCATATGGATATCGTGCGTGAGCGTCTGGAGCGCGAGTACGACTTGGATCTGGTTGTTACCAGCCCGACGGTTATATATAAAGTTATGAGTAAGAGCGGTGAGGAAAGATGTATCGAAAAAGCTTCGGAATTTTCATCCGATCTGAACCAGAAAGTCCTAGAGCCTTGGGCGGAGTTGGAAGTTGTAACTCCTTCAAAATATATCGGGGCGATAATGGAACTTTCGCAACAAAAAAGGGCGATATATCAAAACACGGAGTACTTGGATGCGGAGCGAGTAATATTGAAATATACCATTCCCCTCTCGGAGCTCATCATTGATTTCTACGACAAACTCAAATCAATTTCACAGGGCTATGCTTCGATAAATTATGAAATTGGGGAGTACAAAGAAGCTAAGCTTGAACGAGTTGATATATTGATCGCTGATGAAAAAGTAGATGCATTAAGTATCATACTTCATCATACTTTTGCCGAAAAAGAGGGACGAAGAATTGTCGAAAAATTGAAAGAGCTAATTCCCCGTCAAAACTTCGAAGTAAAAATTCAAGCGGCAATCGGGGCAAGAATAATCGCCGCATCCAGAATCCCTGCAATGAGAAAGGATGTAACCGCTAAACTTTATGGCGGAGATGTTACTAGAAAAAACAAGCTCCTGGACAAACAAAAAAAGGGGAAGAAGAAAATGAAAAGTATCGGTAAAGTCGAACTCCCGAGTGATATTTTTATTAAGGTTTTGAAGGATTAGGGGTGTGCTCCGACAGCTGTCGTCGGAGCAGCGGGTTTGTTCTCTTTTGCGGAGTGTGGTTCGAGGTTACTTCGTCTCTGCTCCTGCGAGATCCGTGAGGATCTCTGCGATCCGCGTCACCTTGACGCGATGCGGTGAACTGCCCTTGATGGCTTCGAGACGCTTGCGAAGCTCGGTGGTCGGCCAACGGAGGATCGAGTCGCGCTGGCACTGATCGAACTCAATGCGACCGAGAAGACCTTGGTCCAACTTCGACATCTGAGCGAGGGTCAAGGCTTCGGATAATGCGTCCTTAAATCCGAAGCAGATGATGTTGAGGGGCAGGGAGCCGAGGGTGTCGAGTAGGTCCGGTCCAGCGCAGACTCTCTCTCTGCCGTCAGATCGGAACCAAAGCACTAGGTAGATGATGAGCAACATCGGATGCGGATCGTGAGCGATTTTGCTAAGGAGCTTATTTGCATGCTCCTCGCTCAGCTCTTTCATCTGCTTACCTCCGAAGCGTGATGAGAACATCAAAATTATTGCATTTTTGGGGTTATAATGCAACAAATTAGATTACGTTATCACTCCCACGCTCTAGAGTGTGGGAGTGGCAGATGAATCAGTTGGTGTAGAATCTGAATGGCTCTCCGCCGGTTGGCGGATTTGAGGCGTTCATGGGGAGTTGAAGATCTTAAGCGGAGTTAGCTGGTATATACTCCGACGATTGGGTATTTAGAGATCTGGCTTTTGATGTGGTAGCTGTAAAAGGAAGAAGTGAGCTCGCTCCCGGCGTGATGGGAGAAGTGCCTGCCTTGGATAAAGACAGAGGTCATATCATCAACTTTACCATCGACTGCAACATAGGCCGGGCTTCCATTCTCCCCATTGTATTTTGCAAACTCTGCTTTGTTAAAAGTTTTTTCTGTGGTAGTAGTACTACCTGTAGCCGAGGATGATGGTTGAGCGGAGCTCGTGGATGTGTCAGATTGATTATTGCTCGAATCGGAAGAAAGCTGTGTGGAATCATCATTTTCTGAAACTGTCTTGTTCGGAGTGTAGAATTTATCGATAAACAGAAATCCCGTAAGGAACAACAAAAAAAACGCTCCCCAGATTAGTTTTGTGCCAAGGTTCCAATACTGCCAGCGCATCAGCGCCAAGCGAGTCGCTGTTCCGGCGTGGATAACGAAAGCGATAATGACAATAATCGATAGATAATCAAGATGAATTTTGGTTGCCAGGCTCGCATCAAAAATCCCTTTAGCCATTCCGTATCCGGAAATAAAATAAAGGGTCATGCCCACAAGCAGTACCCAAGCGGCAAATCTATCAATTTTTATCCAATATTTCATAATCCAGTTCTGTGTAATTACATTAATAATACACAATATTAATACAAAAATCTCCTCGATTTGTTACGGAATGCGAACAATAGAGAAGATTTCCCCGTCGGCTCGCCGCGGGGTGGTTCATTGAGCAATTCATGTGGTATTATAAAGTCATGGGAGAAAAACCATCCGGAATAAAATTTGATAATGAGCCAGAGGCAAATGATTATATAATCCGCCACAAAGAGAAAATGACCCAGGCGGAGATTGATGCATCTCTCGCCAGTTTTGCCCGCCTGGAGCAGGAGTTGCGTAAAAATCATTATCAAGAAAAAGGTAGCATAGATATCCGTAAAGATAATGGCAGAGTGATTTTCGGATACCGCAAGGTTTATCCGCATTTGCATATAACTTCAAATCACGGTGAGTATGTGCTTGCTCCCAGAGAGGGTGAAAATGTCCTGGATGAAGAGACGACATCGAGATTGTGTCCAAGAGATTATCCTTTCAAGAAGAGCTGGTCGTACCTTATTGAAATTCTAGATCTTGCGATGACGATAACCGATGAACCTCAACACGAAACTCAAAAATTTCGTTTAAGAAATCAGGGGACAAGAAGCCTAAAAGTATATTTTAATCCCGAAACCAAACCGGACTCCCAGCCGGCAATTCATAATTCTTCTTCAGATGAAATATTTATCCCAGGCGACATTAACAGTCCTATGCAGATGCTAACTTTGCTTCACGAAGTTGGACATCGAGAATCATTACACAACGATCCCGAAAGATCGGAGGCTGTGAGGAGAGCCCGAGGCGCCACATGGTTTAAGCCCAAGGAAGTAACTTCACGGGAATACGCGGAGATTTTAAACGCTGAGCGAGACGCGGATGCATTTGCCATAAAGACGTTCAAACCATTCATGAAGAGCTTTGACGTTTTGCCACGCGATGTCCGCAATTTTTTCGCAGCTAGATCTCATATGGACACTCGGGATATTGATGAGCGGCGCGAAGAATCTACGGAAGATGATGAAGAGAGCGATCATAAGGTCTATTAGATTAGAATACCTCCTCGCAACCCTCTTTCAAAAATTCCTCGTCATCCTCGCGATGTTTGTTGGGGTTGTTTTGATAACACAAATCCCCCGAAATTGTTACGGGGCGAGATCATAATTACGATATGGCGGACGTAGATATGATATA
>Ga0208977_1000852_pt1 | contig 18235 bp, 17 predicted proteins | sample RifOxyA2_FD_184030 | JGI IMG/M metagenome (GOLD analysis project Ga0208977, IMG submission 184030) | Groundwater microbial communities from Rifle, Colorado - Rifle Oxygen_injection A2 (SPAdes) | ecosystem: Environmental > Aquatic > Deep subsurface > Groundwater | place: Rifle, Colorado, United...
GAAGAAGAAAAAAGAGTTGAAAATGATTCAGAAAAGATAAAAAGTTGATGAAAGTCAGCTAGAGATAACTGATTTTCGTTAACTTTTTAAAAAGTTGAGTTTAGCGACAGTCCCGAAATGCATCTGTTCGCTCATCGCCTTGGAAAAGCCAGTCTCGGAGGAAGCGGTAGTATGGAGTTATCAGCAATATCCATACAAAGATGGCAACGAGGATGAGAAAGCCGATGGTAAAACCGGCTACGACACTGGAGTTTTCCCTCATGATTCCGGAGATGGCGGTCATGCCGACCAGTGCCCAGAAGTAGAAAATCAGCATGCCACGGCAGGTCACAAAATCAGCGATTTCCTTGATAGCGTTTTGAATACTTGGAATAACGGCTCTGCTTGTAGTCATTTTTTCTTCCCCTTTCGTAGTTCATTAATTGAAAAAATGTTGCGTGATCAAGCCAACAAAGAAGCTGCAGCCACAACCAACAAAAAATCAACAATTAAGCTGTTTCTCGCATATTTCAAACACCTAAATGTCAAGGTGCAATAAAGTATCTTAAAACATTAATTTAGTTTTGTCAATAGCGGATTTTTACTCGACTTTCGACCGAATTATTTGGCCTAATGTCAGATTGAATCTACTGTTATTGACTTTCACCCACAAAGCACGCTATATTAAACTGATTTAACAATCAGTTTTAATTATGTCCCAAAAGAAACCTACCTTTGGAGACAAGCTTGTCCGTAATCTGCTTTTGTTTTGGATAAATATATCCGGCGGTTTATATCCGTCGGTTTTCATTTGGTAACGTGAGTGATCACGTTACCAGCTAAGTTACTTTTTGTGCGCTGCTACAGGGGCGCGGTATAGCAAGAAATTTTCAGGGGGGTGGCTAGAGAGAATCGAACTCTCGAAACCAGTACCACAAACTGGTGTTTTGCCACTAAACTATAGCCACCACTCTAAAAATTTCTATTTCGTTTTCAACTTTTTAACAAATATTTGTTTTTCTTTTGTGGCAATAACCAGCTTTCTGAATTTATCCACAAACCGCTGTATATCCATAGGATTCCATAGACTTTTGTGCGCCCAGTAGGATTCGAACCTACGACCGTTTGCTTAAGAGGCAACTGCTCTACCAACTGAGCTATGGGCGCGTTTATTTTTTCAGTGCGCCGAGCAGGAATCGGACCTGCGACCAAAAGGTTAGAAACCTTCTGCTCTATCCACTGAGCTACCGGCGCAAGATTTTAGCTATTTCGGTGCGCCCTGAGGGACTCGAACCCCCGACCCTCTGGTCCGAAGCCAGATGCTCTAATCCGCTGAGCTAAGGGCGCAGTCTTGTGATCTTGTGAAATCGTAAAACAAAAATGCCTTAGCGGCAACGAGAATATCGTACCAGAAAACGCTCCTGAAGTCAAAGCCTTTATATTCCGTGCGCTTTTTTGTAATCTTTCCATTCTTTATCCGACCAGCTGTTTGGTTTTTGGGTCAAAACATCGGAAGAGGTGGCGGGGTGGGGATATTTGGAAGGCGAGTCGTAGCTGGAGTTAAACACGTCCTCCCTGATTAGATTGCTGTTGCCGTCATAAATTTTTTGAGTGAAAACAGTTTTCATTGACCCGTCCGGATTCCGTTCCAAAACAGTCGGTCCGTCAATTTCCACTTTTCGTCCGTCGCTTGTTCCGTAAAAGTTGAAAATAAGTTCAGTTCCTTCGATTTTGGTTTGAATTAGAATATAGCTGGGGGTATCATTTTTAAATCGCAAGTCCGGTCTGGGCACGTATACGGTGGCGTCCATCCCTTGCGGATTATAATAACTTACCGGGTAAGCGTGGTTGCGTCGCGCGGTGATTTCCAGTCCGGCGTTGATGGCGGCTCGAAAAGCGGTGGTGGATACTTGGCAGATGCCGCCGCCAAATTCCGGTTCGGTCTTGTCTTTCTTTATTACAAGTTCCGGCAGATAACCGTGTTCGCCGTCCACCTCTCCTAAAACTTTTACGAAAGAGAATTCTTCGCCAGGCTTGATAAGTATTCCATTAAAGCGATTGGTGGCTACCTTTATGTTAAAAACCCGGTTCTTGGGAGACCCCCGGAAATTCGACCGCCCTTCTCCTATGAGGGAAGTGACGCCCATGTTGTCGATCGAATCAATGGAAACTTCCGGATTTATTTTTTCGAAAGGCAGCTCCAGCGGACTTTTCGCGTCCGGATTTTTAATATATTCAACCAAAGCCAGCAAGCTCTTTTCTTCGTCCAATTTTAATCCGGACTTGCTCAGTGAAAAGATTGAAACTCGTCCGTCCTCCATTTTTAGCCGGGCATCTTCAGGATCCTTATTGTCGGATCTCGCCAAGTCCTTGACAAAGCTTTCCGCTTGGTCTTTGTCCAGTTTCATAAAGGATTTTTTTTGGATATGGCTTGCGTTTTTTAAGCTAAAAGACATTTCGCAATCGATAGATTTTTTCTCATCGCAAATATTGCCGTTCTCTATTTCAGACAGGTAGCTGGAATTGTAAGATAAAAAAGAATCTTCGCGGATCCATCTCCCAAGTTCTTTTCGGGAAAGCTTATGCTCCGTCCGGTCTATCAGAAAGACCATATCTGAATTTTCGCTTTCCAAAAAAGACGGCGAAAAAAGACCCAGGCTGATTTCTTCAGCCGAAGCGCTGGGAATATTTCCCGACAGCAGAATTAAAATAAGCAGATATTTGATAGCTCGCATAATATTAGGATATATCAAAACAGCCGTAAAATCAATTTTTATTGCTTTACGAAATACGAAATAGGCGAAATACGAAACGTTGTTAGTTTTTTTATCGGAGCTTACAAAAAGACACAGTTTCCTGTATCTTTTTCGTATTTCGTTACTTTCGTATTTCGTAACCTTAGAATCCGCGGACTTGGATTTTTTTTGTTTTGTTGGTTTCGGCTTTGGGCATGCGGATGGTCAGAATCCCGTTTTTCATTGAGGCTTCGATTTTTTCCGCCAAAACGTCAATCGGCAAAATTACCGAGCGGGAAAAAGTTCCCCAATAACATTCCTGGTAATAATAGTTATCGGCGGAAACTTCTTCGTCCTGTTTTCTTTCCCCTCGGACGGTGAGCATGTCATTGTTGATGCTGACATCCAAATCCTCCGGTTTCACTCCGGCGATGGTTGATTTTATGACGATGTCATTTTCGGTCTGGTAAACGTCAATGGTCAGCTGTCCTTCAGAGTCCTGCGGAGAAGAAAATTCCCGCTCGCGCGCATGTTCCCGCGGGGCGGTTATGTTGGTTATTGTTTCTGTTTCTTCTTCATAGAAGCTTTCCCTCGGACTGGAAACAACCTCCGCCCGGTATTCGTTGTTATCTTCAATCTGCCGCGCTCCGGTCAGTTTTTCAAAAAATGATTTTTTTACTTGGGTCATATTTTTTGATTTTTTATTGCTTAATTCCACGTTTGAATTATAACCGATGTTTTTGATTTGGGCAAGCCCTAAAAAATATGAATAACCAATAAGTTATAGCTTAAATGCAAAATAATTGCCGGAAGGGCGATTAAAAACGCCAGAGTTGTTTCGCCGCGAGTAGTTTTTAAAAACAGATATCCCATTATAAAAACAGTTGCCAAATGTAGCAGGATTGCTCCCAGAGCGTATCCATAGGGTAATTCCGAAGGGGAGAGTCTGGAGATATTCAAAAACAGCTCGGTGAGGGAGAAGCCCAGTCCTATCAGTAAAATTTTCAAAAAAAAGTTTCCCTTGCTGGCGGGATATTCTTCTTCACGCGCCTTGCGAACAAAAGAAAACTTAAATACTTCTTCGATAACCGCGGCGAGAACAAGAGGCGCGGTAAGTCCGAGCTCCGGGGCGTAATTTTGGGGATGGGTATTCGCCATAGCCAATGTCGCCAGTTCCAAAACCAGCGCTCCCGCGGCGGCGATAATTCCCCAAAAAAAATACTTGACCATTTCTTTTATTCAGGACTTACGCGTTTGCCTTGAATTCTGAATCAGTACCGTTTGCTATTAAGTTAACCCCAATATATCCATTAGGATTTCAATCTATAATTCAGTGGCTTGTCCATAATTCTGCGGCAAACGCGTAAGTCCTACTTTCATTTCAATTTTAAGCTGGCATCGGCTTCTAGAGATTGCCAATTTTTGTCTAGCGCCTTTTTATTTTTTATTGATCGATAGCGATAATACGCGGCCGCGGCAATCATAGCGGCGTTATCCAGGGAATATTTAGTATCGGGTATGTAGTACTTAATTTCGGATAAATCTCTTTTCACGGCTTCTCCAAGCTGATTTCTTAACTCTGCGTTGGCAGAAACCCCGCCCGCTAGCAGGATGGTTTTGGGTTGGTATTTTTTCGCCGCGCGGATGGTTTTGGAAACCAGAACGTCAATTACGGCCTGCTGAAATTCGTGGCATAATTCCGAGACATAGCTTTTGTTTTTCAAGAGTGCGGGACGCTTTTTGGTTTCATACAGCACGGCGGTTTTTAGCCCCGAAAAAGAAAAATTAAAATTGTCGGAACCTATCATAGGTCTGGGGAAATGGATGGACATCGGATGTCCTTTTTGCATTTGGACATCCGATGTCCAGATGTCTGCAGCTTTGGCAATGGCCGGTCCTCCCGGATAGCCCAATCCCAAAATTCGCGCCACCTTGTCAAAAGCTTCGCCGGCGGCATCATCCAGCGTTTCGCCGATTATTTCATAATCCAGATGCTTTTTCATCAAAACCAGCTGGGTGTGTCCTCCGGAAACCACCAGGCAAAGGATTGGAAATTTTATTTTCGAGCTTTTAGCTTTTAATTTGGGAATTTCAGTTTGTTTTTGAATTTTTGAATTTTGAATTTGTTTGGAAATTGGAAATTGGAAATTGGAAATTACGCTAATTTTCTCGGAGAGAAAATTAGCGTAGATGTGCCCCTCAATGTGATGAATGCCGATCAGCGGTTTTTTCCAAAGATAGGCAAGCGTTTTGGCGGCGTTTGTCCCGATGAGAAGCGCCGGAATCAGTCCCGGTCCTTGGGTGACGGCGATCAAATCAATGTTATTTGGGCTGAGTTTGGCACTGTTTAGAGTCTTTTTGATTACCGGAATGATATTTTTCAAATGTTCCCGAGCGGCCAGGTTTGGCACCACGCCGCCCCAGCGGGAGTGGAGCTTTATTTGGGAAGATACGGTATTGGACAAAACCTCGACGATTTTGCCGTCGGCTTTGATTACGGCGGAAGCCGTTTCGTCGCAAGACGTTTCAACGCCTAAAATTATCATAAGGGCTGAATAGTATTAGGTATTACAACTATAACGGAAGCGGCCGGCAATTGCAAAAAATTTATTTTGTCAATAAGTGCCAACAGCATTTTCCCCCCGGAGAAAACGATAATTTAAACAAATGTTACTGCAGATTGACTAAATATCTTGGTTATTTTATAATTAACTATGCTAAAATGAAGTTGGGCGCTGAAATATAACAGATTAAATGAAGTAATAAACAATGCTTTTGGAAGCGAAAAAAATAGAATTGCTTGACGGGCGCGGGCTGGACAAAACGGAAGAAATTTCCGACAATAAGTTGGCGGAGATTGTGAGAGAAGGCGACAGCGAAAGATACGGCGAAATCATTGACAGATACCAGGGGAAGCTGTTCGCTTATTTGTATCGCCTGATCGGCAACAGAGAGGAAGCCCAAGATTTGCTCCAAGATGTGTTTATTAAGGTTTATAAAAATCTTCGCGGCTATGATGCCGAGAGGAAGTTTTCTTCCTGGATATATCGAATCGCCCACAATGAAGCGGTCAATCATATCAAAAGAAAATCGCTGAAGCGGTTTGTTTCTTGGGAAAGCGTGGTTTCCACCAAGGATAAGTTGGAATCTTCTTCCAATGAGGAGGGAGCGCAAGACGCTTGGATACGCAAGGAAATCAGCCAAGAAGTCAACGCGGCTATCGACCGCTTGCCCGCCAAATACAAACAAGTTCTGCTGCTCCGCTATTATTCCGACAATTCTTATGAAGAAATCAGCGAAATTTTAGACCGTCCCGTCAACACGGTCGGAACGCTCATCAATCGGGCCAAAAGAAAATTGGCGGAAGAATTAAAAAATTTAAAAAAGGAAGTCCTAAAATAAATGGAAAACGACAAAAAATCCCTGGAAAATATCGATTTGAAAAATAAAGTTTTGGGAGAAATCAAGGAGAAGAAAATAGAGATGGACAGTACGAGGGTATGCTTGGTAAAAGAATGCCTGAAAGAAAACGCCTGGATAATTGTCGTTGTTTTGCTGGCGATTGTTGTTTTGTATTTTTTGGGAAAGTCTTGAAATCGTAGCCCCAAGGGGAGTCGAACCCCTCTTTCCAGGATGAAAACCTGACGTCCTAACCGATAGACGATGGGGCCATAAAATGGCAATTTTGGGTTAAGCCAGGCGATGGCGGCTTAGCGTGTTTCAATAAAAAATGCCTCTAGGCATTTTATTTTATCGATAAAAAGATGTTAGCATATATTTAAAAATAAATCCAGCCCCTACATTGTAACTATTCACCTTTTTCCAGCACCAGCCCAACCATCGCCGGATTAAGCAGTTTTTGCAGTTCTGAAACCAGCGTTTCCTTTTTAAGCGCCAGCGTCTGGATAATGCTCATGTTAACCGCGTGAGTGGCCGCTCCATTATCACTGCGAGAGCCGCCGGAGATTTTTCTGGTCACCACCATCTTGCGAATATTTCTTTCCGCTTCATTGTTGGTGAGCGGCACACCCGGATACAAAATAGCGGTGATTAAGTTTGTATTTTGGTTGGTAATTCGAGTTTGAATTTCTTGAACATCTTTAGCGATATATTTCGTATCAATAATGACCTGGATTTTTTTCTTGTAAATTTGATGAACCTCTTTTCTTTTTTTGGCAAACATTTTTTGGGGGATAATCTCAGAAAGTTCCGAAAATATTGCTTTTAAAGTAGCATGCAAATCTCTCACTTCTTTAGATGAGTTTTCTCTTTCCGCTTTTTCCCTGGAATTTCGCAGCAAATGCGACCAACAGGATTGTTGCGGCAGATCCAGTTTTTTGTACGCGGCGTAATCGTCGCGGATTAGCACGCCGGGCGGAGAGTTGCCCAGCATTCTTTGCGGCACACCTTTGCCCCGGGTTTCTTCAATGGTGTAAACAACCGAATCGGGAGAAGAAAACATCCAGCACCAAGCATTTTGTCCTTGTATCCGCCAGCCGGTCTCATCGGCATATTTGATCTTGTTTTTCCTAACTTCATTGATCAATTCCGCATACTTGGATCCGAATTTCTTTTTGAGAGTATGCAGAATTTTTTGAATAGTGCCTTCTCTGATTTTTAAACCGTATTGGATTTCCAGTGAAGCGCTGATGGATTCCAGTGGTAAACGTAACCGATATTTCTGAATCATAATCCACAGCAAGATGTTAATTCCAAAAGGAGAATTTTCAATGGTTCCTTGAGGAATTCCCCTGACTTCTTTTTTACAATCAGGACACCATTGCCTTTGAATATTGTATTTGGTAACAATTGTTTTTTTGTAAAGTTCAATGTCTTCAACTGTTCTTTCGTAAAAACTGTTTGATTTGGTAAGTTTGCCTTGGCAATGGGGGCAAGCACAGAGAAAAACTTCCTTTTCTTGATCAATTTCAGTTGGCTTTTCTCGACTTGTTCCAATGTGTCCAATTTGTCCACCCCGTTTTTTCTTTTCAGCTCCTGCTTTTGGAACAGGATTTTCTTTTTTACTGGATTTAAAAAGCATGCCCCGATATTTTTCTTTGATTTCGATTTCTCGATCCAGCTGCTCCAGGGTATCCCCCAGCCTTTCCTTCAGATCCTTGTTTTCTTTTTTTAGCTCGCCGTTTTCTCTGGCCAGTCTCTCGCTCTTTTCCTTTTGCGATTCCCAAGCGCGAAAATATGTGGCGCAGTCTTGCCTTAATTTTCTAGTTTCCAAGCGCAGGCTCAAAAACCTTTCTTGATAAGTCATTCAATTTTTGTTTTTGTTTTTACCAGGATATTCTAGCATGTTTGGAAAAAGGTGAATAGTTGCTTGATTATGAACAGGATTTTTTGAGCCAGGGATATGGTTTTGTCATTGGGGTTGATGAGGCGGGGAGGGGGCCGTTGGCGGGGCCGGTGGTGGCCTCGGCTTGCGCCCTTCGGACATCGGATGTCTTACAATGGGAAAATGTCCCATGCCGACATCCGATGTCCAAGCTTATTCGCGACTCAAAAACGTTATCTGAAAAACAACGAGAAGGCCTGTATGATTTTATTTTGGAAAATTTTTATGTCGGTGTCGGGATTTGCGATCACAAAACGATTGATCGGATGAATATTTTGGAAGCGACATTTCTAGCGATGAAGAAGGCTTTGACCGATTTGACTAGAAATGTGAAAAAAGATATGGAAAATAACAGTAGGCAAAAAATTTTCAATTTTCAATTTTCAATTTTCAATGAATTTTCAATGAATAAATTTTCAAGTATCAACAGAAATGCTGTGATATTGGTTGATGGGAATAAAGTTATACCAAATTGCAGTTATGAACAAAAGGCGATCGTGAATGGCGACAAGCTCGTCAAAAGTATTTCGGCGGCATCGATCGCGGCGAAAGTGACGCGGGACAGGATGATGCGCGAAGCGCATATAAAATATCCGGAATATGATTTCGCCAAGCACAAGGGATACGGAACAGCCGCGCATATGGCGGCGTTGAAAAAATACGGGCCGTGCGAAATTCATCGGAGGAGTTTTGCGCCGGTGAAGGCGTGTGATATGAAACGTGAAACAAATTGATTTAATTGCGTATTTGCGGTACGATGTGGGTATGAAAGAGGAAATCAAAAAACTAATTCAAAAGGCCGCAGAAGAGCTGAAAAACCGGGAAAATTGGTCTGATTTCGTGATGCCGGAAATTGAAGTGGAGTACCCGAAGGTGGAAGCATTCGGGGATTATTCGAGCAATATTGCGATGGTTTTGGGGAAGGTCTTGAAGAAAAATCCGATGGAGGTGGCGGAAGGAATTGTTAGATTGTTAAATGATCATATTGTTGAAAAAGAGGGGAATAATTTTTTTGAAAAAATAGAAGCAGTGAGGTCGGGGTATCTCAATTTTTATCTTTCCCAAGAATTTTTGCAAAATAAAATAGAAGAAATAAATAGCTTAAAAGAAAAATACGGAGACAGCCAGAGCGGGAAGGGGGAGCGAATCCATTTGGATTTTGTTTCGGCCAATCCGACCGGTCCCGTAACGCTGGGCAATGGAAGAGGCGGAACTTTGGGAGACGCCCTGTCGAATATTTTCCAAAAAGCTGGGTATAGTCCTTGGCGCGAATATTATGTCAACGATTTTGGAAACCAGGTGAAAGTCCTGGGTCATTCTGTTCTCAAGGATGGCGAAGCGCAATACAAAGGAGATTATATCGACAATCTGGCAAGTCGAATCAACAGTACTGACCCGTTTGAAGTTGGTCAAACGGCCGCGAATATTATTTTGGAAGAAATTATCAAGCCTTCAATAGAAAAGATGGGGATAGTGTTTGATGAATATTTTTCGGAAAAATCACTGCATGAATCAGGGGAAGTGGGGAAGGTTTTCCAGGATTTTATCGCGCGCGATTTGTTTTATGAAAAAGACGGAGCTGTTTGGTTTCGGGCGGAAAAGTTTGGCGATGAAAAAGATCGAGTAGTGAGAAAATCAACCGGAGAAGCGACTTACTTTGGCGGCGATATTGCCTATCATAAAAATAAATTTGACCGAGGTTTCCAGCGAGTTATTGACATTTGGGGCGCGGATCATCATGGTGATGTGAAGCGTGTTATGGGAGCGGTGGAAGCGCTGGGGTTTGGCGGAAAGCTGGAGATAATCATTACTCAATTGCTTAGAGTGGTAAAAGACGGAAAAGAGTTTCGTATGTCCAAAAGAAAAGGAACCTATGTTTCTATCGATGATCTTTTGGAAGAAGTTGGGCGTGACGCGGTTCGGTTTTTCTTTTTGATGAATTCTCGGGATACGCATATGACGTTTGATTTGGATTTGGCCAAGGAAAAGTCGGAAAAAAATCCGGTGTATTATGTCCAGTACGCGCACGCCCGGATATGTTCGATATTGCGGAAGCAAGAAGAGAGAAATATGAAGCAAGAGAACGTGGATTTATCGTTGCTTACGCACGAAAAAGAATTGAGTTTGGCGCGGGAGCTGAATAAGTTTCCGGAACTTGTCGAAGAAATCGTCCGGACGTACGAAGTCCACAAGCTGCCGTATTTTGCCATTAAGCTTGCCGATAAGTTCCATTCGATGTATAATGACTTGAAGGTTTTGGATCCGGAAAAGCCGGAGTTGACGGCGGCTAGACTAAAACTGGCAAATGCTGTTAGAATAGTATTAGCTGAAACACTGAGGCTTATCGGAGTGAGTGCCCCAAAGAGGATGTAAGTCTTTACTAATTACTAATCAAGTACTAATATACTAATTCTTTCTAAGCCAGCTTAGAATTAGCAGTTAATATTAGTACAATTAGTACATTAGTATTTAAATTCGTAATTCGTAAAGAAATTCATGAGGATAGGCATTGACGCTAGGACAATTTTGAATCCGGAAAAAGGCGACGCGATCGGGGTGGGGCACTATACCTACCAGCTGATCCGCTATCTTTTGGAAATGGACAGGGAAAATGAGTATGTGATTTTCTTTGATTTTCGCGTGCGGGAAAAAGACATCAAAAAATTCAGCCGGCCGAACGTGAAGATAAAATTTTATCCGTTTTCCGATTACAAGAAATATCTGCCGGGCGCTTACAATGAAATTCTGGGTATGGCGACGCTGGCTCGCGAACACCTGGATATTTTGCACGCCACTTCTCCCATGAGCCGGATTCCGACCGCCTATCGCGGGAAAACCGTGGTGACTTTTCACGATATGGCGGCGTACAAAGTGCCGGAAGTATATCCTCGCGTCAAAAGAGCCAAAACCAAAGCCACGATGAATCTTATGGCCGGGAAAGCCGACAAAATTATCGCCGTTTCCGAATCGACCAAAAAAGATATTTGCGAAACTTTCCACTGCGCGCCGAATCGGGTGCAAGTGATCTATAGCGGATTTGACAAACGGATGTTTGAAGAATCGAAAATGGAGCGGGGAAAAGTTTTGGAGAAATACGGTATCAACGGCGGCAAAAAATATATCCTTTTTCTGGGAACACTGGAACCGGTGAAAAACATCACCCGGCTTTTTGAAGCTTTCAAAATTTTCAAAGAAACTTGCGTCAAGAATTCTGCCAAGTGCGGCCATAAACTGGTTATCGCCGGAAAAAACGGCTGGCTGGCTTCGGAATATAAACAAATCGCCAAGGATTTGGGAATCGCCAAGGACGTGATTTTCACCGGCTATATCATTGGCGACGAACTGGTGCCGCTTTTCAAAAATGCCGACTTTTTCGTGATGCCGTCGCTCTATGAAGGGTTCGGCACCACAGTTTTGGAAGCTTTCGCCACCGGCACGCCGGCGATTGTTTCCAATGTTTCTTCCGTTCCGGAAGTGGCCGGCGACGCGGCGATATTGGTTGATCCGCGGAACACTCAAGAGATTGCCGACGCTATGCTCAAATTCGCCGCGGACGAAAACTTGAAAAACGAATATCGCGAACGCGGGAAGAAACAAGTGGACAAATTCAATTGGGAGAAATGTGCGAGAGAGACGTTAGAGGTGTATAAAAATGTATAAGAAAGTCGATCCCAAAATGAGCCTTCCTAAAATGGAGGAGGAAGTGCTGAAGTTTTGGGAGGAAAATAAAATCTTTGAGAAATCGGTTGAGAATAGGGATGAAAATAATCCCTATGTTTTTTATGATGGGCCGCCGTTCGCCACGGGTACCCCCCATTATGGCCATATTGTCGCCAGCGCTATGAAAGACATCGTGCCGCGTTATTGGACGATGAAAGGCTTTCGCGTGGAAAGAAAATGGGGCTGGGATTGCCATGGACTCCCGATTGAAAATATCGTCGAAAAAGAATTGGGCTCAAAAACGAAAAAAGACATTGAAAAATTAGGCGTCGACAAATTCAATGAGCTGTGCCGCTCAAAAGTCTTGGGATATGTGGACGAGTGGAAAAAAGTGATCACGCGGCTTGGACGCTGGGCGGATATGGAAAACGCCTACAAGACGATGGACCTGTCTTTTATGGAATCAGTCTGGTGGGTCTTCAAGGAACTTTGGGACAAGGGTCTTATTTATGAGTCTTACCGTTCGATGCATATTTGCCCGCGCTGTGAAACAACACTTTCGCAATCGGAAGTGGCGGAAGGATATAAGGATGTGAAGGATTTGTCGGTTATTGCCAAGTTTGAATTGGTTGATGAGCCGGGGGCATATGTTCTGGCGTGGACGACAACGCCATGGACGCTGATCGGGAATGTGGCGTTAGCGGTGGGGGGAGATATTGATTATATTAAACTGAAAGTTAAAAATGTTCTCGGAAACAGCAATAAAATTAATGTAACAAAGGGAGAAAGTTATATAATGGCTGCTGCATCGGCGAAAAAAGTTTTTCCACACGCTTTTGGAAAAGATAAAACAGAGAATGTAATTCTGGGGTCGTCTTCTTTGGGGGAATGGATTGAGTTCGAGCCAGAGCACAAAATTTTTAAAGGAGTAGATTTGGTTGGCAAGAAATACAAACCTCTTTTTGATTATTATTCTCAAGATGAAAAACTGAAAAATCGTGAAAATGGCTGGAAAATTTACGCCGGGGATTTTGTGACAACCCAAGAGGGGACAGGGGTGGTGCATATCGCGCCGGCGTTCGGCGAGGACGATATGAATCTGGGCAAGCAATATGAGTTGCCATTTATTCAGCACGTAGGAATGGATGGAATGATCAAATCGGAAGCGGGAGAATTTGCGGGATTGCACGTGAAACCGATTGAAGACACACAAAAAACAGATGTGGAAATTATAAAATATCTGGCGAAAAATAATTTGCTTTTTAGCAAAGAAAAATATGAGCATAGTTATCCGCATTGTTGGCGGTGTGACACGCCGCTTTTGAATTACGCGACGACTTCCTGGTTTGTCAGCGTGGAAAAAATCAAAGAGCGGATGATTGAACTGGCTGAGGATATTGACTGGTCGCCCGGGCACATAAAGAAAGGCCGTTGGGGTAACTGGCTTGAAGGCGCTCGCGACTGGTCTATTTCGAGACAACGTTTTTGGGCTTCCGTCATGCCGATCTGGCGATGCGATTGCGGGGAACTAAAAGTTATCGGATCGGTTAAGGAGTTGGAGGATTTATCGGAAGAAAAAATTATTGATATTCACAAGCACATTGTTGATAAAATCACTTTCAAGTGTGGCGTGTGTGGCGGGGAGATGAGACGGGTGCCGGATGTTTTGGACACCTGGTTTGACTCGGGCTCGATGCCGTATGCCCAGATGCATTATCCGTTTGAAAACAAGGAAAAATTCGAGGGTGGTTTTCCGGCGCGGTTTATCGCCGAAGGCATCGACCAGACGCGCGCTTGGTTTTATTATCTGCATATTATCGCGACTGGCGTAAAAGACAGTATCGCGTTCAAAAATGTAGTCGTCAACGGAATAGTTTTGGCGGAAGACGGAAAAAAGATGGCGAAGCGCCTCAAAAATTATCCGGATCCGATGTATGTTTTGGACAAATACGGCGCCGACGCGCTCCGCTATTATCTCAGCGCTTCTCCCGTTATGCAGGCGGAAAATTTGAATTTCAAAGAATCGGAACTGGCGGAATTGGTGCGGGGAATGTTTCGGATGCTTTGGAATTCGTATTCGTTTTTCGTGCTGTACGCCAATATTGACGGATTTCGCGGATCGCAAAACGTGGAACGCGTAACGCAAGAAAAAGGCAACCTGCTGGATCGGTGGATTGTTTCGGAGTTGCAGTTGCTTATAAAAAACGTGAATACGGAGATGGAATCTTATGAATTGACCAGGGCGGCGCGGCTGTTTCCGAAGTTTATCGACAATCTTTCCAACTGGTATATTCGCCGGAGCCGGAAAAGATTTTGGAAATCGGAAAATGACACGGACAAGAATGAAGCCTATGAAACTTTGCATTATGTTTTGGTAACTTTAGCAAAAGTGATGGCGCCGTTCACGCCGTTTGTGGCGGAGGAAATTTGGAGAAACCTTGCCGGAGAGCCCTCTCTGTCCCGACGATTACATCGGGACATCTCCCCCGAGTACAGGGGAGAGGGGGATAAATTGCCCCCCTCGCCCGTAACCGGGAGAGGGGCTGGGGGAGAGGGCATGGAGTCCGTGCATCTTTGCGATTTTCCAGTGGCGGATGAGGATTTGATTGAAGAAGAATTGAACGCGGAGATGGAAAAAGTCCGGAATATTATCACGGAGGCTTTGCAACTTCGCGCCAAAGCGGGAATCAAAGTCCGCCAACCACTCGAGAAATTTTCAATTTTCCTGCCTACCGGACAGGCAGGCAATTTTCAATTTTCAAACAATGAATTGAATGAAATAATTAAAGAAGAACTAAATGTGAAGAAGGTTGAGGTTGTTGAAAAAATTCCGGAAGGGGAAAATTGGGCAATCGGAGAAATTGGGGGAATCAGGGTTGGTTTGAATATAGAAATTACCGAAGATTTAAGGCTGGAAGGCGCGGCTCGGGAGTTGATCCGTCATATCCAGGAGATGCGGAAGGAGGCGGGGTATGAGGTTGACAACCGCATCAAAGTGTGCTATAGTCCCCAGTCAGTTGTTTTTGAAAAATTCGGCGATTTGATTGCCAAAGAAACACTGGCGGATGAATTAAAATACGCGGAAAAGTCAGAAGATTCTGACCTTCAAAAGGAATTTGTCATTGAAGGCCGGAAACTTTTGATTAACATCAAGAGATAGGAGTGGGTATATGTTCCCGTTCTTTGACATCCTCGTCAACATGGCGAATTTTCTTGATTCGCCCTATACAAATATCACCCTGCCGACCGGAGTCTCGGTCGGGGCTTTCATTGGAATGCTTATTTTATTGCTGCTTTCGGAAAACAGCAGAAAGGGGTAGAGATGAAGATAATTTTGTCATTCATAGATCAAGTCTGTCTTTTGTACAGGCAGGCAGTAGAACAGATGACAAGGGATCTGCGAGAAGCTAAAGAAAAAGCGGCTTCTTGCAGAAAAGAGTATGAGCAAGAGCTGGTACGGCGGCAGGCATTTCGTGCTGAGCGTCGAACTGGAAAGCCCGTCCGCGCGATGGGCGACCCCGCGGAGTTTTCCGATCGTTTTTCAGGAGACGCGATCGCGGGAGTCATGAGGGAGCTGATTGAATAGTCGGAGGTACGTATGTTTTTTTGGTTAGGAAGCTGGGGAGGTCGCTACACATTACGTGATCTTTTTAGCGGCAGGCCTTACGGGGACGCGTTTTCCGGTAAGGCCTTCTTTTTTTCTTGCGTCGGAGCGAAAAGTATGCTATACTAGGGATAGTGATGGCTCAAGGGAGCCAAAAGTCAGGTGGAAAGTCGGGTGAATCCGGCTTTTTTTATTTTTACGAACTACGAAATGAGCGAAATACGAAATAGAGATATAAAATATATCTATCAGAATATGTCTAAAACAACTAAAACTGAATATCTTGTCAGAATTACGGCTTTTGCGTTTGTGTTTTTTTTGGTTGCCGGTCCGGCGTTGGCGAGCGAGATAACGGGCGTTAATGTTATTCGGTTCGTGAATGAGTCAAGGGAAGCGCAAGGATTTCCCGGTTTGTCGGAAAGCGAAAAACTAGTCAAGGTTGCCCAGGACAAGTTGGACGATATGATCAAGAACAATTATTTTGCCCACACTTCTCCCGCCGGAACGGAACCTTGGCATTGGTTTTCCAAAAACGGATACGACTATCAATATGCCGGAGAAAATTTGGCTATCAATTTCTTGACCGCCGAGGAACAGCACAAGGCTTGGATGAATTCTCCCACCCATCGGAAAAATATTTTGAACGCCAACTACCAGGAAATCGGCGTGGCGGTGGCGGCAGGGGAGATTAACGGACAGACGGCTATTATCTCCGTCCAGGAATTCGGCCGGAAGATCGGGGCGGCGGACATTGTCGATAAGGAAAAGAATTTTTCCGGACAGGGGAATAAGAATTTGATCGAGGAAGGCAAGAAAATAGCGCCGTCGGTGTTGTCGGTGAAAAATGTCGCTGAGACGGGCGGAAGCGGGAACGTCGGCAAACCGTCCGGATCGGACGGAGAAAACGGATTTTTCAAAAAAATCGCCGACGGACTGGCGAAAAACAAAAATTCCATTATTCTGATTTTGCAACTTTCCGCCGTTTGGATATACATGTTGTCGCTTGTTCTTATGCCTTTGGCGTTTCTTTCCGTGGCGATCCGAAATATTTGGACGTTGGCCTTAAAAATTTAATATTGTCCCTCGCCAGATTTGTTTTTCGCGCAAGAACAAAAGTGGTAGGGGATAAAAACAAAAATAAAAAATAAATAGCCAAAACAAAAAAGGCGAAAGCCTAAAACAAATTAAAGACTAGATTCCTTGTCTTTCTCTCATCAATTAAAAAGAGATGAGCGCATATAAAAACGGTCCGGGGTTATCGCCAGGACCGTTTTTATTTACAAAAAAAAGAACCCCCGCTCGGCGATGATGCCAAGGCGGGGGTACCGAATGGAGAGAAGAAGTCTCACAAATAATTCATCTCCGCGATAAGAGCGCAAGACCAACGGGACTCAGTCCCGCTGATTATGATTTTTTCTCTGCCGTCGGGGAGGAAACCCTCCCTTTCGACTCGGATAACGCTTTTATTAGAGCCGAGTTGCCGGCTCCAAAGTTCTCGCGGGACATCCCTCTTGTAAAGAAATCCACGGGAACCATCGAAGAATGTCAGTATGATGATTCCCTCTCCCTCGGAATCGTGGGAGAAGATTATGGTCGCCTCGTGGCGATTTGTTGGCTTGGGTAGATCCTTTTGAAAATACCACAAGGACAATGAGCCGATGAATGCCAGCAGAGCTGCTACAGCGCATATTTTTTTAGGCATTTGATTTCCCCTTTCCTTAAAAGAAAAGTTGATATCCAAGCGTAATCTCCAACACGACAATTACGCACATAATCGCCACAATGTCCCGCTTGTTGCTTATGGTTTTGCGAAGCCACAAATAAAATCCAATATCGAGTAGTGCTATGCCGGCGACTTCGCAGAGCATAAATAATCCCGATATTTTAGCGAGTGACGCCAAGAACTCCTCTGTCGAGCCGCTGCCGTCAACGACGATGGAGATATAACAAGCGAGTTTGTATACCACCAGTGCTAGGAATGATTCCATGGTTAATATGGATAGCGTTTTTAGTCGATTTTCCGTGAAGGCATGTACAACTATCAGATTCGCAAATGCCAGAACAACAAAAGATGCTTGGAAAAACGAAGAACTGTACATGCTTTCGATGAAGCTTTTTTCGAAAAACAGTATGGCAAAAACAAATGACATTAAAAAAGCTAAAACTGCGACCATAATGTCGCTCTGAAAGTCGATCTCATTATCCATTGCAAAGATTTTCTGTTGCATTTTTTCACTCCTCTCAAAAATGTTAATTTTTTCCGATCCAAAGCCCCGTTTTTTGGTCCAAAAAATGGGCGAAAAAGCGGAGCTTTGACTTTGGATTGTCAATGAGCTATAACCGTCCTTTATAGCATATTATGCCAGGTTTGTAAAGCAGCGCAAGCGCGCTTTCGGATAAAAACACAAAACAATGGCTTTGTCAAGCCAAAAGGTGTGGATAACTTTGTTGCAATAATTTTGGCGGTTGGTATAATACTCATAAGGAGACGTTAGGAGGGGAAATGAAAAATAAAAAATCCATTCTGCCAAATGTTGTTCGCTTGGCGGACGCTGTCTGACAGGATGGAGAAATACGGGTGAAATGGTAACGTCTTTTTGCGAGTCAAAAGATTGTTTCGTTTTAGCGAAGGCCAACCGGCGTTCATTATTGTGTTTATAATGAATGGTGGTTGGTCTTTTTTTGATAATTTTTTAAATAAAATAATCAAGTAAGTTTTAAACAAATATGAAGATGATTAAAAAAATGTTTGAGCTTCGGCTCACCAAAAGAGAAGCCAGAAAAATTAAAAAAGTTATGGCAAGCATTATGCTTCCAATTTTGATTTTCCAAATGACTTCGCTGAATTTTGTGGCGATGGAGATGATGACGGCGAGCGCCGAAGGTGAGGTTGGGGTTACTGAAGAGGCGCCG
>Ga0208977_1000857_pt1 | contig 18131 bp, 15 predicted proteins | sample RifOxyA2_FD_184030 | JGI IMG/M metagenome (GOLD analysis project Ga0208977, IMG submission 184030) | Groundwater microbial communities from Rifle, Colorado - Rifle Oxygen_injection A2 (SPAdes) | ecosystem: Environmental > Aquatic > Deep subsurface > Groundwater | place: Rifle, Colorado, United...
CTCCCGGGGTGACACCAAAAGTAGATAAAGATACTGCACTGCCAACTGAAAATATAGCAAGTGGGTCGGTTGAACCCTGAATGAAATAATAACTGCCGACTACTAAGGGTGTGCCAAACGTACCGTCATCACCGGGTGCGTTCCAGTTTAGGTATAGTTCCCCTTCATAATAACCGGGCAATGCGCTTAATGTGTTTATTCTGCCGGGTAATACGTTATCTACTGTTTTAGCTGTTATACAGTTGCCTATGGGGCTCCAGTTAGGGACTTCATCAGCTGTTTTTATAGCTATATAATAGGTAAGGTCGGTTAATAAGCCCGTTATTGTGTATTTGTTTGGGGAGCCGTTTGTTGTGGTAGTTGGCAGGACTAAACTATAGTTGGCGGTATTCCACACTGTATCATCAGTTATAGCTGCATAAGAAGTATATTTTATCCAAAATGCGCCGGTTAAGGCGCCGGTTGTACCATTATCACCGGGTGATGTCCAGGTAAGCGTGATACTGCTGGTATATAAGCCGAATTGCGTGATTGTAAATGATGACGGAGCTATTACATCTGTCATGGCCCAGTTAGTTGCGCAGACGGATAACGGGGACGGATTTCCTACTTCATCATACAATTTCATTGCAAAATAGTATGTTGCGCCGTGGTTTAGGCCGGTTAAAAGTAAGTATCTGTGGGTGCGGGCGTATAAAGGCGTGGGGATTGATGAACAGAAATTTATTATTGGTGTACTGGAAAAAAGAAAACAGTTGTTGTTGCTTATAGGGCCGGAGGAATAGCGGATATCTATGGTGCCGCCACCGGAAAAATCGTTACTGGCGCCGTCGTCACCGGTATCGGTCCAGCTTAAAAATAACGTGTCTTCGTATTCACCCCTGAGCGCGGATAAGTTTGTTATTTGGTTTGGAGGAGTTACGTCTAATTGCGCGTAAGTTGTAGCGCAGTTGCCCCGTAAAGATGTATTGGGCTGTTCATCAATTATTTTCATTGCAAACCAATAAGTGGAACCGCTCATTAATCCGGTGACTACCATGTTTATTGTTGCGCGCGCAGTGGTTGGCGTAGGGGCCGGGCTGTACCTTGTTATTGCGCTGGCGGTACCAAATGATACTTCATCATATATCGGGCCGCCGGTACTGAAACGTAAATCATAGTAACAACCCGTTTCAAAATCACTATTGGCGCCGTCATCACCCGTAGAGGTCCAGGTAAGATTTATTTCACCGCTATTGGTACCGGGCAGGGCAGATAAATTTGTAATTGGGTTTGGAGTTAGATTATCCCGTGTAGCGCTGGTGGAAGTTGAATTGCTTACCAGAGACCAGTTGCCTAATTCATCGCTGGTATAAATTTTAAAATAATAAGTCGCTCCGCGGGTTAAGCCTGAAAGAGTTTGCTTTGCTGTTGAACCGGGATTAGCCCCGCTGGTGGAAATTATTATACCTGTTGGTGTGCCTGTAGACCAAAAACCTCCGGATGATTCGCTGTATCTTAAGCTATACGTGCTTCCGCTTGCTAAGGCATCAGGGCCGTTGCCATCATCTGCCTGCGTAGTCCAGGTTAAATCTATTTCCCCGTTATTGGCGCCCGGAACTGAAGTTAAATCGCTTATAGCGGCGGGCGCGCTGGCAATTGAAATATAGAATTCATCAACCATGCCTCCGGGATGCTGCCAGGCATAACCCGTCATACCACCGATATATAAGGTAGAAAGTTCAATAGGAGTCCAGTAAGCGCCGTTACTTAAAGCACCGGAGCGTTTTACGCCGTCTATCCATATTTCTGCCAATAACGCCGACCTGTCCCACACAAATTTAAATTGATGGATATTTCCATCCGTGGTCCAGCCTGTAGCAGCCACCTGCACTACATGGGCGTTATCTTCAGAATTAACAATAAAAATTAAAGTATAGGCGGGCGACATATTAGAACCATTATACGTACTTATGCCACGTTGACCGGTTGTAGAAGTTGACATGATAAGAGAACAGCCGCCACCGGTACCCCAGCATTCAATACTGCCTCTGTCAGGGTTTATGTTTGACGATGATATTTGAAAGCGCGGCTGGGAAAAGTAGCTGGGTATCCAAACACCGTTTCCCACAACACCGGGAACAACAGACAAGGTGGAACCGCCATTTTCATATCTGGTAATTACGCCATTGCCTATCTGAGGGCTGATTGACGCGCCGTTTGCAGGCATGGAATTCATATTCCAGTAAAACATAGGGTCAATGGATGCGGCAAAAGAATTGTTTGCCAGGCTTATACTTAATAAGGAAAGGAGAGCCGTAAAAACAATTAAATATTTATTGATTTTTTTCATGGTTTTAGAAGTTATTGAAGTTTCAGGGTTTTTTCTGCCATTTCCAAAATTTCTACTTTTTCAAAATCGCGGATACCGCTGGCAATCTTGTTTTTTAGCGGGGCTGTCCATTTTTTGGGAAGTTTTTTTGCCCCAAGAACCAGGCCCAGTACTGAACCAGCAGTAGCACCGTTGCAATCTGTATCAAAACCCGCATCAACAGCCATAGTTATGGTTTTTTCAAAATCTTTTTCCCCGTATAAAAGACTCGCCGTTACCACCATGGCATTGCTGATGGTGTGGCACCAATGATGGAAATTTGTATCTTTGTATATTTTATGAATCTTATTTATTGCCTGTTCTGAAGTTATACCGCTTTTTTTCCAGCTGATTACTTCTTTTACTGCTTCATACAGCCTGCTGGTATTGGGAATCTGGCTTAAACCGAGATTAATTATTTTTTCCATGTCATTTTCAGCGTAAGATGCAGAAAGCATGGCTGCAACCCACATTTCACCGTAAATTCCATTTTTTATATGTGAGATGCTGGCATCCCTGAATGCAAAATTAGCCGCTTCTTCTATTTTACCGGGCATTACATAGCCCCAGAAATCTGCGCGTATCTGGGCGCCTATCCATTCGCGGTACGGGTTGCCGTAAACCGCTGATTCCGGAGGCAGTATAGCATTGGCAAAATTCCTGTAGGCAATGCGTTCTGCGGTACAGGTGCAAATAATAGGAATGTTGCACATCCAGAACTCTGCCACATTTTCAGGCGTGAATTTTACGCCATATTTTTCAATAATTGCCAAACCTGTAATAGTGTAGTTTATGTCATCATCAGCCGGCATGCCGTCAACCTGGTCAACAAAGGCCCTGTCTGCGGTTATATTGTATTTCTTAAATAACGGTTTTGGTATTTTTGAAGCTTTAATATAATTTTTCAGCGGGTACTGGCCGGATTTTTTCAACACATCCACAATCTGCACCCGGGGCCAGCATTCTACCGGCTTACCCAGCAGACAGCCGGCGCACCTGCCCAGCCACGCGCCGTAAATTTTATCAAGCATACTGTTTTTGCTTAAATTTAGCTTTAACTGCTTTGGGGCTTTGTCTCTGAGTTTAAGAATTGCCTTGATATCGGATGGTTCTTTATACTTGTAGTTTTTTACGTGTGGTAATTTTTGGGTTTCGTTTAAAAATTCCTTTACTGCCAGCTGGTTTTTTATATCTTTTAAGTTAAGTCTGATGAGTTTATTAAATTTATTTAATACTCCGGTAAAATCCCTGCCTTCTTCAATGCACTGCTGTTTTTCAAACAGTAAATCATCCTTTTTTAAAAGCAGCCAATCCATTTATAGCCCCCACACACACACTTATTCAAAACCTGTTATCGTTAACATATATTAGCCTGCTTTTTCAAAAAAGTCAATGGGAATTTAAAAACTACAGTTTTACCGTGCATATAATATCTAATGCTAAAAATGCAAATATTAAGCAGTTAACTTGACTTTTAGACTGTACATCTTAAACTGTACAAAACACTTAATCACCTAACAACTAATCACTATCCTTGTACTTCATCGCCCTTCAACTTCGCTCAGGACTTTACTGCCCTCTGCCTCATCGCTGTCTTTGGTGCTTCTTTTACTGCATTCTACTCCATCGCTTGTCCCGTCTGCTTTCGCAAGACGGACCTCATCGCTGCCTTTGCACTCAGTGCAAACCCTATTATTTGTCATTCCCTAATGGTTTTATAGGGAATCTACGGCAGTGGATCTCCGGGTCAAGCCCGAAGATGACATCTTAGTCTTTCCTGCCTTTTACTTCATTGCTCCATCGCTGCCTTTGGTGTTTCTTTTACTGCATTCTACTCCATCGCTTGTCCCGCCTGCTTTCGCAAGACGGACCTCATCGCTGCCTTTGCACTCAGTGCAAACCCTATTATTTGTCATTCCCTAATGGTTTTATAGGGAATCTACGACAGTGGATCTCCGGGTCAAGCCCGAAGATGACATCTTAGTCTTTCCTGCCTTTTACTTCATTGCTTCATCGCTTGTCCCGTCTGCTTTCGCAAGACGGACTTCATCGCCCTTCAACTTCGCTCAGGACTTTACTGCATTCTACTCCATCGCTTGTCCCGTCTGCTTTCGCAAGACGGACTTCATCGCTTTCCTGAGCCCGCATTGGCATACCTGGGGACTTTTTTATATAATCAGTTCATTATGGAACAAAAATATGTCACAAAACTTAACATTGAAATTTATATTCTCTTTAAAAATGCCCTTTCGCTATCCCTCACAAACCCGGGACAGCTTTTATTTTTTATAAAAACATTATTTTCTCAGCTCAAGGCTGCTGGCTGCCGCGCAAAAAACGAAAAACAGGGATTGCATGTGCCCCCTTTTATGATTTTTAGCGTTACAAACCAGTGCAACTTAAACTGCCATGGCTGTTACTCAAAGCAGCACCATAAACAAAACGATGCAGAATTATCAGCAGAAAAAATACGTGCCATTTTAACCGAAGCAAGCCGTTTGGGCATATCCATAGCCTTGCTGGCCGGAGGTGAGCCCTTATTAAAGGAAGGCCTGCTTGAAACTACCGCGCAATTTCCTGAAATTATCTTTGCACTTTTCACAAACGGCCTGAAAATTAATAATGAAACCATAAAAGAGTTCAGAAAACAAAAAAACCTTATACCCATTATCAGCCTTGAAGGCGAAGAACCTTTCACAGACAGCCGCCGGGGCACGGGCGCTTATGAAAAACTACAGGGAACACTGAAAAAACTAAAAAAACATAAAGTATTTTTCGGCATCTCGCTTACCGTAACCAGTGAAAACTTTACTCACATATTTGACGGTGATTTTATAAAGGAAACCATAACCGCAGGCAGCCGGCTGTTTTTCTTTATTGAGTACATACCCGTAAAAGAAAACACGCAGCGCCTGATAGTAAGCGAAATTCAGAAAAAACAGATTGGGCAGTATGTAGAAACCTTCCGTAAAAAATATCCCGCTTTATTTATTGCTTTCCCAAGCGGTGAAGAAGATTACGGCGGTTGCCTGGCGGCAGGCAGAGGTTTTATCCACATAAGCCCCGCAGGGAAACTGGAGCCGTGCCCCTTTTCCCCTTATTCCGATACTGACCTTAATAGAGTATCGTTAAAAGAAGCGCTGAAATCTAAATTACTGAAAACCATACGCGATAATCACCAAAACTTAAAGGAAACAAAGGGCGGCTGTGCACTTTGGGAGAACAGACAGTGGGTAGAAAGCTTAACAAAATAGTATTTAGTTTACTGGTTGCTGTTTTCTGTACCGGTGCCTTGCCGGCAGAAACGCTTATATATAAGGAAGTAACGGGAAATGATACCGTTAATTTGTCTTTCACCGTTACGCCAAATAACACTGGTTATTTGTTAAAAGGAACAGCCGCCGGCAAAGATTTTATAGAAAACCGGATTATAGAAATGGATAAAGAGTTGTCCACTGTTTCATGGAATTACTCAAATTCAAAGGAAAAAACTGAAATCACCTCAAAAAAAGAAGAAACCCGTTTGCTGGTAAACGGAAAGTTTAAAAACAAAAAGTACAGCAAAGCTATTGCCATAGAAAAATATCCGCTTAAACAAATGTTTCCATATTCGTTAGAAAGTTTTGTGCGGTCTAATGAAAACTCGCTTATTTTCTGGATAGTTAACCCCGCTGATATGGAACCGGTAAATATGATAGCCAGCAAAAAAAGCGTAGAAACTATAACGCTTAACGGTAAACCTGTAGAAACCTGGTTTGTAAGAATTACCATAACCGGCTGGAAAGGTAAATTATGGCATGCCAATGCCTGGTTTAGAAAAGCTGACGGCCGTTACCTGAAATATGTGGGCGCCAAGGGCCCTCCCGGGGCCCCGCTATGCACCATTACCCTGGCAGAGGAAAAATAAATGTTAAAAAAACTTAAATCAATCCCGAAAGACACGTTATTATTTTTGCTGGCAGTATCCTTTATAGGCTTTGCCGGCAATGTAATGGACTCTACTTTTAATAATTTTTTAAATGACCGCTTCAGTATTACCAGCATTCAGCGCGCCCTGCTGGAAGGCCCGCGCGAAATTCCGGGATTTCTGGTAATGTTTGTTTCCGCGCTTTTGTTTTTTATGTGTAACCGCCGGCTGGCGGCTTTTTCCCAGCTGCTGGCTGCTATTGGTATTTTCTGCATAGGCACGCTTTCTACGGATTTTAACCATATGCTGTTATGGCTTTTTATTTTCAGCACGGGCCAGCATTTGTTTCTGCCTCTGATGTCTGACATAGGCATGGAACTTTCAAAAGACGGCAAAACAGGCAAGCGCCTGGGCCAGTTTCAGGGAGCCAATAATTTTGCCGCTATATTGGGAAGTTTTCTGATGTTTATAGGCTTCAAATACCTTAACTTTGATTTCACTATTTCTTTTGTCATAGCTGCCGTAGGCTTTTTGTGCGCATCCATACTGCTTTACATGATGCAGAAAAACAAACCCGTGCCTGTAAAAACAAAATTCATTTTGAGAAAGGAATATGGTTTGTTTTACTGGCTGACCGTGCTTTACGGTACCAGAAAACAGCTGTTTTTAACCTTTGCCCCCTGGGTACTGGTAACTATTTTTCACCAAAAGGTGCAGACGATAGCAACACTGCTGACTATTGGCGGCGTAATAGGCATAGTTTTTAAACCTGCACTGGGCCATGCCATAGATAAATTTGGAGAAAAGAAAATCATTGCAGCGGAAGCCATACTGCTGATTTTTGTGTGTATGGGTTACGGGTTTTCAAGCAAAATATTTTCTATGGATGTGGCGCTGATAATTACTGCCATATGCTACATAGCTGACCAGCTGCTGATGTCGGTAGGTATGGCGCGGGCAACCTATATGAGAAAAATAGGCAGGACACCCGAAGAGGTAAGCTCTACTCTTACGGCGGCTACTACAATTGACCATGTGTTTTCTATTTCTATTGCTATGCTTGGCGGGCTTATCTGGAGTTCACTGGGATTTGAATATATCTTTTTAATGGGCGCGTGTATTGCGGTAGTTAATTTCTTTTCTGCCCTTAAGATCAAAACCGGATAACTTATATCTAACACAGTGCTTAAGTGTTTAGTTGTTAGTTAAAATCTTTGCTAACCCTTTCTTTTCCTTTAAATGTTTGTCCGCAGGACATGTGAAACCTGCTATCCTTACAATCGGATGTCAGCAGGTACGAATGTGGTAACTGACATTTACCCCGAAGATTTGGATTATTTATTGTGTTTGAAATAATCCAGTCAGTGGGTTATTAGTTGATTCAAGGATACTACCCGTAACCACTTAATCATTGTTCCTATACTTCATTTTTCGTTTTGAAGAGCAAGCTCTGCCACTACTATTTTTGATATCCTGCCTTTACAAACCAACGAAACAATTTTAAGCGCAATCTTTGCTAATCCTTTCTTTTCCTTTTATTAGTTGATTCAAGGATACTACCCGTAACCACTTAATCACCCAATCACTTATCAACTATTTTAGTTTAGCCTTAGCCAGCTTCATAGACCGCTTAATCAAACCTTTCATCTCTTCACTTTCGCCTTTTCCTACCTTAATATAAAACGAAGCAATACTCAGGTTTGCGCGCAGTTTAAATAACTGCACCTGCTTTTTAAAATCTTTGGGCAGGTTTTTTGCAGATTCCATATACGCTTTTAAAAACACGCTTTCTTTATACTGCCTTATTATTTCCGGATGTTTTTCAAACTGGCTTTCAAACTGGGCCAGAAAATACCCTACATCAAAAGCTGCCGGATACATAAGGGAATTTCCGAAATCTATCACAGAAACAAAAGCCGTTGCCGGGTCATGGGCTATATCCTGGCCGACAATAATATTTTTCGGGTGATAATCCCCGTGGCTTAAGGCCCAGCGGGTTTTGGGATTTGTAAACAGCCTGTTTTCGGCAGCTTTCACAGCAATTATCAGCTTCCGGGCATTATTTAAATAAGGGCTGTCCATAATTTCATAATTTTTTAAATAAGATTCAAGCCTGCGGTTTTCTTTTTCTGCGGTAGCTGAAGCATCTGCATAGCTCAATTTTGAATTGTGCAATTTTGCAAGCCATTGCGCCGCCATAATAAAATATTTTTCCCCGGCATCAAATGAAACCGTGTTTAAAACATCGTACAGGCTTTTCCCGCGCTGGCCTTCTTCAATAATTACTTTTCCCGTTTCATCTGCTTCAATAATTTTTGGCACGCGGAAAGAGCCCCTGTTCATGCCTGTATCATATATGGTTTTCATTATATCTGAGGCTGTTTTCATTTTTTCCCAGGCTTTGCTGTCATAGGCATTTCTGATTATCAGGCGCAGGCGCGTTTCATCTGCGCCTTTGGTGCCTACGGTTACCTCAGTAACACTGGCATTACTGCCGAATTTAGGTATTTCTTTTAAAAAAGGCCGGCAGCGGTTATTTTTGACTTCACTAATTAAATCTTCAATAGATGTTACAGGATGGTCAAACTGGGTAGGGTATATTCCTGTGTTAATTTTGTCGTGGGTATCGCTTCCTGAAATTGCGGTAAATTTGTATTCGTGCCAGCGTTTTAGCGCTAAAGAATTTTCATTTATATTATGGTTTGAGGAAAAAACCTCAATGCCATTTAGCAGCGGATTAAGCAGTTCTGCCGCTGAAGGGTTTCTGGCATTTCTAAACGGATGGGCCCAAACCAGCAGGGCGCCCGGGAAGATTTTCTTAAGTTCTGAGAGTTCAATACTGCTTGAAATGGTTTTATCTACGCCGTAAACCAGGATGTGGCCTTTATCGGTTTCCACTTCCTGGCCTGCAAGAAGGATAAACTGTTCATTTAATTCAGCATCTTTTCTTAGCTGTTCCAGCTCTTCTTTGCTCCAGAGGTAATGGTGTTCCGTAATAACCAGGCCCTGCAAACCCATCTTAACAACGCCTTTAACAAGAACCACAGGGCTTACCTGGCTGCATTTTGAATGCCGGTTGGTGTGTGCGTGCATTTCTAAGAGCATATGAACACCTGTGATTACGTGTTTAGCGGTTACGTGTTTAGTAAAGACTTTATATTTCACAAATCACTTAACCACCTAATCACGTATTCACTATCCTTGGAAGCAGGTGATTAGTAAGTATTTGATATACTATCTTTTTTCAAGCGGCGTGTATTCTCTTTTTTTAACTACGCTTTTATAGGCCGGCCTGATTATTCTGCCGCCGCTGACAAGCTCTTCAATTCTGTGGGCGCACCAGCCGGAAACTCTGGAAATAGCAAATATTGGCGTATACAAATCCTTGGGGATATCTAACATACCATAAACAAAACCTGAATAGAAATCTACGTTTGCCGATATAACTTTGTTTGATTTTTTTATTTCATTGAATATAGAAGGCGCTAATCTTTCAATAATTGTGTAAAGATTATATTCTTCAAGCCTGTTTTTTTCTTTGGCAAGTTCAGCCGCTTTGACTTTCAGGATAACCGCCCTGGGGTCTGACTTTGTATATACGGCGTGGCCTAATCCGTAGATAAGGCCTGTTTTATCATACGCCTGTTTGTTGACTATTTTTGCCAGGTACGCTGAAACTTCGCTTTCACTGCCCCAGTTTTTTACATTAGCTTTTATATCTTCCATCATTTTTATAACTCTGATATTTGCACCGCCGTGTTTTGGGCCTTTTAAAGACCCTATGGAAGCGGCTATGGCAGAATAGGTGTCGGTATCAGATGAAGTTACTACGTGCGTTGTAAAGGAAGAATTATTGCCGCCGCCGTGTTCTGCATGAAGGACAAGCGCTAAATCAAGGATTTCTGCTTCAAGCTGGGTGTATTTGCTGTCCGGGCGTATCATGTGCAATAAATTCTGTGCTGCACCCATGCCTTTTACCGGATTATGAATGAAAAGGCTTTTGCCGTCATAATAGTGCGCTTTTGCCTGGTAACCGTAAGCCGCCATGGTAGGCATTCCGGCTATCAGTTCAATGCTCTGCCTTAAAACATTTTTTATGTTGATGTCATCGGGGTTTTTGTCATACGAGTAAGAAACAAGGATGCTTCTTGCCAGCTTATTCATCACGTCATTGCTGGGTGCTTTTAATATCATATTTTCCGTAAAACCTTCGGGCAACTTTCTGTTTTCATCCAGTAAATCCTGAAACTGCGCCAATTCTTCCTTGCCCGGCAGATTGCCGAATAAAAGCAAATAGCATACTTCTTCAAAACCAAACCTTTTTTCTTTCTGAAATCCTTTTATGATTTCAGCAACATCTATTCCCCTATAGGAAAGCCTGCCTTCTGCAGGCACTTTTTCATTTTCATCAATTATATATCCATGCACATCACCGACTTCCGTTAAACCAACTAAAACACCCGTACCATCAGCATTTCTTAACCCTCTTTTGACATTGTACTTTGTGTACAACTCCAGGTCTATTTTACTGTTGTTTTTTGCTAATTCAGCCAATTTGATAAAAGCTTCTTCTTTATTATTAACCATTTTCCTGCTCCTTCTTAAAAATCGGAAATGCAATAGCATTTGCCGTTATGCATCAGGGCTTCATTTTACTTTATTTTATTTTTTTTGGTTTGCAGAGATAATCCGGACTTACCGCCGCTCTGCCGCAGCTGTTGCAGATATACATAAGTTCTTTTACTTTGTCATTGCACAAGTGCCTCTCGTTCGGGATAAGAGCCCCGCACCAGTCACAATTTTCATCCTTTTGCGTTGCAGGTATGCACAGATGGCCTGCGTCTCCGGAATGCCCCTTGCAGGTGGGGCATTTGTGCTCGTGATTTTTTTCTTTTGCCATAAAATCCTCCTTCTAATTTACAATTTTTTTTAACTGACTTAAATTTTTTATAAAATAATCCGGGTTTTCTTTCAGTAACTTCTTCTTATCTTCCAACCCATAACCTACCGCACAACTGGTTACTTTTGCGGCCTTTGCGGCTAACACATCATTTAACCCGTCACCTATCATTATGGCTTGGGCAGGTTTTATTTTCAGTTTGCTCATTACTTTTTTTAAAGGCAGAGGGTGCGGTTTGCGGTGTTCAAACGTATCACCTCCGTAAACTATATCAAAATATCCCGCTATTTTTAAACCCTGCAGAATATCGCGCGTAAAGATTTCTGATTTATTGGTAACAACTGCTTTCTTTTTGTTTTTAAAATGTAAAAGCATTTCTTTTACTTTCGGATATAGGCAGGTATTATCAACGCAATGCTTCTTATAGTATTTGCGGAATAACTCAACACCTGTTTCCGTTTTACCGGCGTGATTTTCTCCCAGCGCTCTTTCTACCAGCCGCCAGATACCGTCACCTATAAAGCCGTAAATCACTTCGTTTTTAAGTACCGGCAATTTTAAAGTTTTCAAGGCGTAATTTACAGCATTTGCCAGGTCAAGTTTTGAATCTACCAGCGTGCCGTCTAAATCAAAAATCATCAGTTCTATGTTTTTCATTTTATTGCCTTTAAAAACTCGTAAAGATTATTTACTCTGCCGCCATATTTGAAAGCTATTTCGCCTAAAAGACGGTTTTGTGTTACAAGAGTGTACTTATTATGTATGCATTTATCAATAATAAAAGCATTTTGAGCGTTATCCGTATGGTTGACTGCATCACTTAGAAGCGAAAGAATATGGGGGTAATAGTCTGTCGGAGCTCCCTCTTCCAGGCTGAATATTTCTGCAAGCTCTTTACTATTTTCTACCGCGGAATTCTGGTTTTTTGTAACAAAATACTTTTTTCCGCGGCTTATTTTTAAATCCTGACGGTGATTTTTAATAATAGTTTTAAACACGCCCGTTTCAAACATGTAATTATGCATAATTATTTTCTTTAATTTTTATTTGGACCAAGCAAATATTTGTTTATCATCATAAATACCTGCTGTTTAATTCCGGCATTTTCATTAAACAACTGGTGGTCTGCCCCGTTTATCAGCAGTACACCGGCTTGCGGAAATTTCTTTTTAAGGAATTTCAGGTTATACTTCCAGTTGACTATCCGGTCTTTTGTGCCCTGCAGTATAAGCATTTTACAATTTTTTGGCTTACATTTCTTTATTCTTTTATTCCACTTAAAAAGCGCGCCCACCCAGTCCAACCGCACATTTTTATGCTGTAATGGGTCATTTTTATAAAATTCCAGAAACTTTTCATCTGAGCTGTCCGCGCGAAAAATCCGGGGAATGTTTGTTAGCAGTAAACCTAAAGTATAATAACCTATTTTTGATAAATGCCACATAACGGGACGTATAAGCGGTGATGCAAAAATAACTTTACTGAATTCTTCACTATCACGGTTTAAAATATATTCCATGGATATTGAGGCGCCCATGCTCAATGAAATAAGGTAGTAAGGACCGCTTAAATTCTTTTTTACGGTTTTTATAAAATCGCTGAAAGTGTCCGTGTACTGTGAAAAATCTTTTATGGAGGCTCTTTCGCCGCTGGAAAGACCGAACCCCTGCATGTCATACACAGCTACCGCATATTTGTCTTTCAGGCAGTTTTCTATAAGATTTTTCAACAAACCCGTATGGTCCTGATAGCCGTGCGTTAAAACTATCGTAGCATAATAAACTTCCGGAATAAAAAACTGCGCATACAAAGTTTCTCCGTTTGATTCAAAAGTACCGAAAATGTGCTTGGCCCCTTTTGCCTCAAGCCCATAATACCGGTAATACTGCCTTATACTGGCATGGGGTGCGGGGTTGTTTGTAAAATCAAGCGAATATGAATTTCTGACTATTTCTGTTGGATTGATCATATGTTTCAGGCAGGATTTATGCCGGCGTTGCGCAGCATTATAAGCCAGCGCAGTTCTTTTTCAAGAAATCTGTAATCTTCATATCTGTTTTGGGCGTCTTGTTCTTTGTTTACACTTGATATAAAACCCCTGCTTTTTAGCGCAGTTGACGCATACAGATTAATATCTTCAATCATTTTAATAAAGTTAAGCTGGCTTGAGTATTCCCTTCGTTTCTGCAGATATGAATAATCAAAATTATCCTGCGGTATTCTGGCACGGTAAGGAGGCAGGGAAAAAAGAAGCTCTACGTAATTGCTTATCACGATTTCATGGACCTTCTTTTCTACTTTTTTCTCTTTACCTGCCGATATTGGAATCATAGTTATTACGGTAGCCACACCGCTGGCCATTCTTTGAAAATTTGACGGGCCTTCCTTTTTGATAACAGTGCTGGTTTTCTCTTCTTCTATGGTAGCAGCGGAAACTACTTCTACTTTATTCCAGGGAATTGTATAAGGTATTTTTGCATTACCAATGCTTAAGGTAAATTCCAGCGCACCCGGATGGCAGTTAATATTTATGCATTTATCAGCTTTGGGTAGCTGCGGTATGGAAGAAACTGGCAGGACTAATATTTTTACCTGCTGTTGCGCGCAGAGTTTGCCCAGCGCCAAAACTTCTTCTTTAGCGCCTTTTTCCAGCAAAAACCCTGCACAATGCCGTGCAGAAACTTCTGATATGGTGTTATTAAATTTCGCATATTCACGGAAAAGAGGTGCCAGCACCTTTCTGTCTAAACTTTCCGGATTTGCAAGTATGATACAGCAGAGTTCCTGATTTTCCAAGTTTTATTCCTGTAACTTAACAAACGACTTTATTTTACTTTCAGGCTTTCTTCTATTACATATATATCATTACTGATATCAATTAAAATGTAGCTTAATTTATTTGAAGTAAGCCAGCTGATTTTCGACCAGGGCGGAATATAGTCATATTCATTTCCTTTATTATTATCAATAACCACAAACCACTTATTAAAATCTTTTGCCATGTAGGCCAGGTGTTTGCTGTCAGGGCTGAAAATAAGGGAATCGGTTCTGATATCATTCATCGGCGTGCCCTCTCTTTCATCAACTGTGCAGAACCATCTGTTCATAAACGAACCCAAATAAGCGAGCCGTTTGCTGTCAGGGCTGAAAGTTAAGGATTCCGAAACTATATCATCCATATTTCTGGGGCTTTTACGCACATTATCTACAACCACAAACCAGCTGCCCGATGATTGGCCTGCAATATAAGCCAGGTGGTTGCCATCAGGGCTGAAAACCAGCGAATCTGTTTTAATGTAAGGGTAAGAGAAGTAGCTTTTTAAATCCCGCATCACATACATGTTTTGCCCGGACCCGGCCACATAGGCAAAATGCCGGTTATCTGTGCTAGTCACTACGCTTTCTTGTAAAAAGGTGCGTTCAAGCGTGCTGATTTTCTGTTCTTTAGTCACTTTAAAAGTCTGGGTAAACGCAAATCCTTGAATAGTTGTAACAATTAAAGCTAATATAAGATACTTTAATGCATTTTTCATATTTTATAGCCTCCCGCAGAGTTAGCTTGAAGAATTCAATGTTATTGAGATTATACCATATAACAAAAATCCTTTTCTACTTTCAGGCATCTAAATATTGTAAGCCAAAACAGTGGTTAAGTGACTAAGTGGTTTGTAGTTAGTGAAGCACTATAGCAGCTGCTTCATCTTCGGCAAAAACCGCCGAAGAACATCCCCTGTCGCTAACCGCTTCTGCAATATTCGCGGCTATTTGCCGCATTGCATAAGCAGCTTTAGGGGATACCCTACAACGCATTCACGCCTAAGTTTACACTCGGGGCATTCTGCGAAAGCGGGTAAAATTAAACTGTTTGACTTGAAAACTATATTTAAAAGGAGTGGCTATGGAAAACAACAAAATATTCATATTGCTGCTTATCTTAATACCGGTAATGATTGCTATTGCTTTTTTAAAACCGTCAACCATATGCAGTACATCAAATGAATGCGGTACAGCCTGCTCCATAAACCCGGAGGTTAAACCCATGAATAATACTGAAATTGAAAAAGAATATAAGAACAAACTTTCACCGGAAGCTTACAGGATTTTAAGAGAAAAAGCAACAGAAAAACCGTTTACAGGAAAATATTATCACAATAAAGACACAGGCATTTATTACTGTGCAGCCTGTGATAATGAGCTTTTTACTTCTGACACAAAGTATGATTCGGGGTCAGGCTGGCCAAGTTTTTATAAACCTGTTTCAGATAAAAGCATAATAACAAAAATAGACTCAAGCGCCGGGATGCAAAGAACAGAGGTTCTCTGCGGAAACTGTAAAAGCCACTTAGGCCATGTATTTAATGACGGCCCTAAACCAACCGGACAGAGATACTGCATTAATTCAGTAGCTCTGGATTTTAAGAAATAAAAAAAGGCCGCTTAAAAAAAGCGGCCTTTTCTCGTGTTTGCTTTTTTCCTGCTTTATTTAATTACCGCAAATTTTGTCCTTGCCATACCAAGATTTGACGAAACAACAGCAATGTATACACCGCTTGCACAAGTATCACCGCCGCTATTTTTTCCATCCCAGCTGTAACTGTAAATATATCCGCCTGTCAGGTAACCGCTAGACGATCTGCTGTAAATAAGTTCACCTGCAATGTTATAAATACTAATTTTTATTGAATCAGCTGTTTGTCCCTGGGGAACAGAATACTTTAATACCGCTGAACCTGTATGTGGATTAAATGGGTTAGGCCCTGTTACAATTCTTGGCTTTTCAAGCGTTTCAGTCAGCACTTCCGGCGCCCAGTTAAGTTTATAAAGCCCTGAATCAGCACCGCCATACATTGAACCAATGACCAAACACTGAATATTGCCTATTTCACTACTGTCTGTAACTTTTGAAAATTCCTGGCCCAAAAATATAGTTGCATATATATTATCCTGATTGGAAACATAATAGACACCCCGAGAATATGCAATGTCATTTATAGAATTAAGGTTAATACTTGACTGCTGCCAGGCGGTTCCGCCGTCATTTGAATACATCACCACACTGTCGTCGCCGCTATTTCTGCAGGCGGCAAAAACTATACCGCTCGTATCAACCATTATTTTGTACGGTATATGATTATCAATTCCGGTTAGTTGAGTCTTTATGGGTGCGTTTGTCCCGTCATCAACAATTTTCCACATACCCCCGAAAGTTTCAACACCTGAGTTGCCATACCCGTGCAAATCACCTATTCCAGCATAAATGATGGTTGGATCAGACGGGTCAATAGCTAAAGACTGGACAGAATTTCCTGTAAAAGAAAGTTGTGCCCAGGTTACGCCGCAATCTGTAGATTTGTACAAATACTGTCCGCTTGATGCAGCATTTACGCTACCGGATGAATAGGATAAATAACATATTGAAGGATTATCTTTGTTAAATACTATTCCTGTGATTTTTCCATTATTGGATGTTAAAGACAATACCGATTGTGCAGGCCAGGTTACTCCACCGTCAGCGCTGCGGTAAAGGTCATTGCGTGCTGCATAAAGAACGACTGATGTGGAAGGGGCTACTACTACCCCGCCAACTCTGGGTGAAATACCGAAAATTTCATCCGGGCAATAAATTTTGCGCCAGTTCTGGCCGTTATTGGTTCCTTTATATAAAGTAATATTGCCAATCATATACATATTTCCATTTTCATCCTTACAGCCATTTAACGCAACAACTCCGCCCATTCCTGTATTAGCTGCCTGCCAGGAAGCACATGCATCTGTACTTTTCATAATGCCAAGTTCACTGTTTGTCAAATAAAATAAATTTGGGTCTTGGGCTACCGGTATTAAAGCCCCTTGTTTTGCACCCATTTGAGTATATGAAATTGCCACAGAACCGCATAGCACAGTATAACTATTCCATGCGGGCGCTGACGATACGCTAAGTTCCCTTCCGGAAGACTGTGAATAATAATACATTTTACTGCCATCCGGGGAAAGGTATCTTCCTGACCTGTAGAGAGTACATGTAGTTGATGAAATAAAAGTAACACCGCCGTCATTGCTTATTTCACTTAAACCAGCAGCAGCGCTATCGCTTGAATTTGCATTTGCATTTATTAATACTGTGTTCGAAGCTACCTGCACACTATCAGGCCAGAAGTTAAATGACCTTATAAGCGTCCAGCTGGCACCGCCGTCAGTGCTTTTATAGAGAAACCCGCTGTAATCGTTTCCATAAATATCGGTTGCATTCTGGACAGTAACGTAAAGGTTGTCATTGTCATCAACAGCTATGCTTTTGGCATATTTTCCTGAAACAACGGTCTTTTTGTTTCCCCAGGTAAGGCCTGCATCAGTTGATTGATATATTACCGCATTAGGGCCGGTTTCAGTTCCGGCCAAATAAAATGTACCTGAAGTTTTCTTTGATGCAACTATTTTTGATATTGAAAGATTAGTAATACTTTGAGAAACATTTGCCCATGTAACGCCGTAATCATCTGATCGCATAACCGAATTTGAATATGAACCCCATGTTCCGGCAACTACGATATTTGCTAAAGTTGGATGAACTGCAATAGTTTGTGCTCCATTATTTCCGTATTCCGAAAGAAATTTTATCGAACTCCAAATGGCCCCGCCGTCTGTTGTAACATAAGTTCCATTGTAGGCACTGCCCACATAAACTACCTGTGAATTTGAAGGTGCAACTGCTGCAATTTGTACATCCCCACCCCAAAGCGGAACCTTTGTGTAATTCTCCGCAAAAGCTGACACAGTAAAATAAATCGCAATAAGTAAACCGATTAATGTTTTTCTTTTTTGCATAACTCCTCCTGATTTTAAGCTTCGTAATGTCAAAAATCTTTTGACATTATTATGCTTTTTTATATAATCTATTGTCGATACTTTGCTAAAGTTACTGTTTTATTCGTGTCCTCCCCCTGTTTGGGGGTTAAATATTGAAACCTAAACAG
>Ga0208977_1000862_pt1 | contig 18095 bp, 17 predicted proteins | sample RifOxyA2_FD_184030 | JGI IMG/M metagenome (GOLD analysis project Ga0208977, IMG submission 184030) | Groundwater microbial communities from Rifle, Colorado - Rifle Oxygen_injection A2 (SPAdes) | ecosystem: Environmental > Aquatic > Deep subsurface > Groundwater | place: Rifle, Colorado, United...
ATTATATCGCCGTGGCGCATAACGCCGACGACCAAGTGGAAACATTTCTGGCGCGCGTCATCCGGGGAGCGGGACTTCTCGGTCTTTCCGCTATGCGGTATAAAAACGAAAAGATTATCCGTCCATTGCTCAATATCCCGCGATCCGAAATCCTGGAATATCTGAAAAAAAATAATCTGGACTTTCGCGTCGATAAAACTAATTTAGAATCAAAATACGCCCGAAACCTTATCCGAAACGATCTTTTGCCGTACTTGGAAAAAAAATTCAACCCAGTCATCCGAAAAACTATTTTTGACGCCACTGTTTCCATCGCCGAGGATTATGCCCTGATCTCCGACCTGACGGAAAAAGAATACAAAAAACTGAAAGATTTTGACGTAAAAAAAATAAAGAAACTTCATCCCGCCATTCAGCGAAATCTGATCCGAAAAGTTCTGGAAGAAAAAAAGGGCGACCTCCAAAACATCGGTGCGGCCAATATCGAAGAAATTCTGAAGGTCGTAAAAAGCACGAAAAACAAAGCCCAAACTGTAGTATTCAAAGGATTGGAAATTACCCGCAAGGGTGATAAAATCAAAATAGAATAATTTTATAAACACAACTTATTACCCGCCTGGTTAGCGTCGAAGCATTTCGGGCAGGTAATTCGTAAAGACCGCATGAACAGTCTCATAAAAAACCTCGGCATCGCCCTTTTAATCTTTTTGTTTGTCTCCGGAGTATTCGTCCTCTATGGCACTCCCCAGCAAAAACCCCAAAGCATTACGCTGTCCGAACTGGTAACCCGAATCAATGAAGGTCAAATCAAGAAAATTTCCATCAACAATGATGATTTGTCCATTGAACTAACAGACGGGAAAACGGCCAAATCTATCAAGGAACGCGAATTAGGACTGACTGAATCTCTCAAAAACTACGGAGTAGACAATGAAAAACTCCGCGAAGTGGACATCGCCATCAAAGAAGAATCTTCCCTGGGAATATTCCTGGGAAGCGTTCTGCCATTTCTCCTGCCGTTTGTCCTAATCGCCGCCTTCATCTGGTTTATGCTCAAACAAGCGCAAAGAGGAAACAATCAGGCGCTGTCTTTCGGCATGTCCAAGGCGCGCATGCTTGATCCCAAAAACAAACAGCAAAGAATTACTTTCAAGGATGTAGCCGGAGCCAGAGAAGCCAAGGAAGAACTTTATGAAATCGTGGAATTTCTAAAAAATCCCAAGAAGTTTTTGGGACTGGGAGCAAAAATCCCCAAAGGCGTCTTGCTTTTGGGACAACCCGGAACCGGAAAAACCTTAATTTCCAAAGCCGTGGCCGGCGAAGCCAATGTTCCCTTTTTCAACATTTCCGGTTCGGAATTCGTGGAAATGTTTGTCGGAGTAGGCGCCAGCCGGGTGCGCGATCTTTTCAAACAAGCCAAGAAGAACGCTCCTTCTATTATTTTTATTGACGAAATTGACGCTGTCGGACGGCATCGCGGAGCGGGATTAGGAGGAGGACACGACGAACGCGAACAAACCCTAAATCAAATCCTGGTGGAAATGGACGGATTCGACACCAACACCAATGTCATTATCATTGCCGCCACCAACCGGCCCGATGTCCTTGATCCGGCGCTTCTCCGTCCGGGACGATTTGACCGCCGAGTCGTTATGGATCTGCCGGATATTGAAGAACGACACCAACCTTAAGGTGATCGCCCAAAGAACACCGGGTTTTTCCGGCGCCGACCTGTCCAATTTGCTAAATGAAGCGGCTATTCTCGCCGCCCGGCGCGACAAAAAAGTTATCGAAATGCCGGAACTTACCGAGTCCATTGAAAAAGTGATCTTAGGACCGGAGCGCAAAAGCAAAATAATTGACAAGGAAGAGAAAAATATCATCGCCTACCACGAAGCCGGGCACGCCCTCATTGGAGCCAGCCTTAAAAATGCCGACCCGGTTCAGAAAGTTTCCATTATCTCGCGCGGACACGCCGGCGGATATACCTTGAGCGCTCCGCAAAAAGACAGAGGACTGCTTTCTAAGAACTATTTCATCGACGAATTGTCCGTACTTCTGGGAGGATACGTCAGTGAAAAAATAGTTTTTGGCGACGTGACCACCGGAGCTTCCAATGATTTGGAGCGGGCGACTAACATCGCCAGAAACCTGGTTACCCGTTACGGCATGAGTGAACTTGGTCCGCGTACTTTCGGACACAAAGAAGAAATGATATTTTTAGGCAAAGAAATCCACGAAGAAAAAAATTACTCCGAAAAAACTTCTGAGGATATCGACAAGGAAATCACCCGGTTCATCGGCAACGCCTACAAAGTCGCTGAAAATATCCTTACTCAAAAGAAAGCTGTCTTGGAAAAAATCACCGCCGTCCTTCTGGAAAAGGAGACTATCGAGCAAGAAGAATTCAACAAGATCGCCGGAATAAAGAAAGAAGATCAAAAAGAAAAGAAAGAGCTTCGCAATGTTCCGCTGCCGGAAAACTTAGCATAAATCCTGTAATAAATATTCGATGCGTAAAATAGATTATATCGGCATAATAAAAGACGCTTGGCGCGTAACCTGGCGCAACCGCTACCTTTGGTGGTTGGGTTTTTTGGTTTCTCTTTCAAGTTTTAGCGGAATAAATTATACCCTGGATGATTCCCAATCGGAAAAAAGCGAATTCGAAAAACAAGCCTTGGATTTCATTTCCCAAAATTACCAGTGGTTCTTGTGGCTGGGGGGAATTCTATTTGTCGCATTTGTTATTTTTGTCATCTTATCCATTATTGGCCGGGCGGGACTCATCTATTCGATCAATTCGGAGATAAGAGGAGAGAAGAAAATCTTCCGGGAAGGATGGAGGGAGGGGAAAAAGTACTTTTGGAAATTCTTTCTCTTGGGATTGATTTTAATATTTTGCGTCCTGGCAATAATAATTCTCCTGGTCACGCCAATCGCCGTTTTGTTCGCCAGCCGCGCCTATTTCACCGGCGCGTTTCTCTCGCTATTCGCAATCCTCATCTTGATTCCGATAATTTTCCTTTTTGTCTTTCTCAAGTTATACGGTCAAATTTATATAGTTATCGGAAAGCTTTCCCTCCGCGCGGCTTTGGAAAACGCTTGCCGGCTTTTTCAAAAAAATCTCTGGGAAAGCGTTGTGATGAGTTTGTTTTTTATACCGCTGGGAATTATTTGGTTTTTCTCCGTTATCACAATTCTCATCCCGCTCCTGATCATTTTTGGCGCGGCGGCGTTTGTTCTGTTTCTTATCGCCGGAAAAATCGGCGCCATTGCCATTGCCTCAATCGGAGCGATATTGTTTCTGGCCGGAGTCCTTTTTCTGCGTTCAGTTTATGAAGCTTTCGCCCAAGCCGTCTGGATCCTCTTTTTCCGCGAAATCGCTTCTCCCAAAGCGGAAGAAAAAATTCCTGAGCCGGCAACTGAAAAAGAAACCGCGCCACTCTCCGCCCCCAACCCCGTCGCTCCAATCAAAACTTTTGAGAAATAAGGCAATTTTGACCAATAATAAAACTAACTGCTCACTGGCAGTTTTCGTTGACTGAAAAAGCTTTTTAGAATAAGATTATTATGATGTTATGGGTGTTTAGCTCAGCTGGTTAGAGCGCCACATTGACATTGTGGAGGTCACTGGTTCGAGTCCAGTAATACCCACAATTGGTGGGGGGATAAATTAGAGCGCTACATTGACATTGTAGAGGTTTCAGAGGTTCGAAGCCTCTCACGCCCACGGGACCGTAGCTCAGCGGTAGTAGCAGGCGGCTCATAACCGCTTGGTCGCTGGTTCGAATCCAGCCGGTCCCACCAAAATTCATGGAACATAAAGCATGAAACAAATAACGCAAAACGCTAGAAACAATTTTTCAGTAAAAGAGCCGGGTTTATAACCGGCTCTTTTTTGTTCATAACATGCTTATTTTTTTCTTTCTCCTCCTCCCATGGAACGCTTGGTGGACTTCTTTGAGCTGCTTGTTGGTAACGTGGGTGTAAATTTGCGTGGTGGTGATGGACGAGTGTCCGAGCATCGCTTGCACCGAACGGATATCGGCGCCATTGACTAAAAGATCCGTGGCAAAAGAATGGCGCAGGGTGTGCGGATGAACATCTTTGACAATTCCGGCTTTGACCGCGTAATATTTGACAATTCTTTGAACGGAACGGGAGGTTAGCCTCAAAGAATCGTCGGTATTTTTATTTCCTTTCTTAAATTTCTTCAACCCCTTTACATCCCTTATAAACAAAGCCGGATCGATATCGGTCCGTTTACCTGAATACGCTTCCAACGCCGCTTTGGCCGTATCGGAAATAAAAACTACCCGGATTTTGTCGCCTTTTCCCCGCACGCTCAATTCTCCCGACTGCAAATTTAATTTATCCCGGTTGATTCCCACCAATTCCGAAACACGCATCCCGGCGGAAAAAAGCATTTCCAATATCGCCCGGTCGCGGAGCGATTTAAAATCCCGTCCGGACGCCGCCTCAATGATCCTTTCCACTTCCTCCGGTTCCAAAAACTCGATTTCCCGCGCCGGATTCTTTCCAATTTCCACTTTTTCCGCCAAGAGCGCCTCGATATCTCTTTTTGCCAGATATTTAAGAAAGCTCCGCAAGGCAATAACATAGTAACTTTGGGTAGCTTTCTTAAAGCTTTTTTCTTTTTTATCTTTATAGCGGCTCAGATGCAAACGAAAATTTCGCACCAGCTCATCCGTAATCTCAGAAGATTTCGTGATTTTTGCCCAATCCAGAAAAACCCGTAAATAACGGCCATAGTTTTCGATAGTCTTTTGCGAACGGCTTTTCTCTATCTCTAAATATTCTAAAAACTCGTTTTTCAGCTGTTCTATTTCGCTTTTTCTTATTCCCCTTGTTCTTTGTTCCATGTTTTATGACGTTGTGCGACACTTATACTATTATTCTACATAAAACCTATCTTTTAGACAACCAGGAAACTAATTCAACCAGCCAACCAGACCAGTGGATAACTTGCTTTGACAAAAACCGACCCCTTGTGTATACTCAATGGCAGGTAAAAATTAGGGTTTTGGTCTGATGGAATTGGCCGAAATATACTGTTTTTCGGAGGTTTCTAAGTCAAAACCAATGAAAGGTTTAACGCCATTAGTAAACTAGCAATTGCCATATCTCGAAGTTTATTGGGTCGTGAAAATCTGTACAGTTTCGCTGAAAAAATTCAGCTTATTCAGAAAAATATCGTCAGTTTCATAAAAGAGCGAAGGACTATCAAGGTTCTTCACCTGCTCCGAAATTACTCCGCTTTGATTGTTGTAATTTCCAGCGCTCTTTTGGTTTCTGCCACGAACTTAGCCGCAGGGCGGGAGTCCAGTGGTTTTTTATTTGGCTATTTTGGCTCGGGCGACAATTATGAAAATCCGCTAAAAGACAAGATGTACCTCAAAACCAGCGCCAAATCAAGCTTAGCGCTGGCTCCGCTCGCCCAAGCCAACACCAATCCCGATCCGGAAATAGATACCACAAAGGAGGATGAAGCGCCTATACTACAAGGGCAAGCCTTGGTTGCCGGAACATGCCCCGTCAAAAAAGATCCTGAAGAAGAAGGCGGGCTTATCATTTACGAAGTGAAAGACGGCGATACGGTCAGCGCTATCGCCGCCAAAAACGGCATCACCATCAACACAATTCTTTGGGCGAACGAACTGGATAACGTCGATTCTATAATGCCCGGCGACAAGATATTTATCCTGCCCGTTTCCGGTCTTTCTTACACAGTCAAAAAAGGAGACACTCTAGCTAGTATCGCGGATAAATATAAGGCGGAGGAAGACAAAATCATCGCTTTCAACGAGCTTCCGGCCAATGGAGAATTAAAAGAAGGTCAGGAGATTGTCATCCCGGGCGGAGAAAAAGAAATCCCCATAACCCAGCCTGCCGCTCCGCAAAACGAGAGTTTCGGAATCGCCCAGCGTCCTTACGAATCTTTTGAATCAACCGGAAAATCTACCCTATCCGGACGAGCCGGAGCCGGGCATAGTTTTCCATATGGATATTGCACCTGGTACGTGGCTCAGAGAAAATATGTCCCTTGGGGCGGAAACGCCGGAACCTGGCTGTACCACGCCAAAGCGGCCGGATACGCCACCGGGAGAACTCCCCGCGTGGGTTCCATTATGGTATCTTCGGAATCCTGGTGGGGACACGTTGGTATCGTAGAAAAAGTCAGTGGCGGCAATATTACCATTTCCGAAATGAACTACGCCGGCTGGGCTAAAAAATCCAGCCGAACACTCAGCGCCTCTAGTCGGGTAATAAAAGGATTTATCTACTAAATTTAGTCTTGTGATAAAAAAGCTTGGTATGGTACCAAGCTTTTTTGTTTAATTGAAAATTCATTAAAAATTGAAAATTGTGAATTGAAAATTTATTTTATATTTTTCTAAGCGGCGCTATACTGGCGGATAACTTTTTCAAACCTGCCTTGCCAAACGCTACAGTAATAATCTCCCCTTGCGACGCCACGATCATTCCTTCGCCAAAAACTTCGTGCGACACGCGATCACCATCCTTGAATCGCGTAGCGCCTACCGTGGAACGCGCATCGCTTGCGATCTTATCTCGCATTCCACGATCAACGTTCTGCGTTTCATGCTTTACGTTCCACGTTCCAAGTTCTACGTTTCGCGTTATGAGATGCTCTGGGACATCTTCGAGAAATCGCGACGGGGGATTAATCTGAGTAGAACCGAAAATATTGCGCTCGCTCGTGAAAAGCAAATATACTTTTTCTTTGGCGCGAGTGACTCCGACGTACATCAGCCGCCGCTCTTCCTCCATTTCCGACGGATTCAGCATGCTCCGAGAATGCGGCAAAACCCCTTCTTCCAGTCCGACTATGAAAACTATTTTAAACTCCAATCCCTTGGCGCTGTGGAGAGTCATAAGATGAACCGCGTCAGACGCTTGGTCGATTTTGTCCGTGTCCGCGATAAGCGCCACTTCTTCCAAAAAAAGATTCAACCCCTCTTCGCCCTCGTATTCATCATATTTTTTCGCCACCGTCAAAAGCTCCTGGACATTCTCATGGCGCGTCTGCCCTTCTTCCGTCCCGTCGAGCAAAGACTTTTCATACCCCGATTCAATAAAAACTTTTTGGATCAAATCGGTGAGTTGCAATTTATGCTTAACCCCTGACATTCTTTCAATAAACTCGCAAAACTTAAGAATTGAATCAATTTTGGCGCTTGGTATTCTAAGCGAGCTGTTTGATATTTTGTCATTTGAATTTTGGATTTGTTTGGAAATTGGAAATTGGAAATTGGAAATTGCGAGGCCGCAGGATATTAAATCTGAACTATTACTTTTTGCTAGCGCCACCCAATTGCTCAACGTTACACTCCCTATGCCTCGCCTCGGTTCGTTGATTATCCGCTCCAAAGAAACCTCATCGCTAAAATTATTGATAAGCCGGAGATAGGCGACAATATCCTTGATTTCTTTCCGCTGGTAAAATTTCACGCCGCCGATTATCCGATAGGGAATGGAATTTCTAAGCATCACTTCTTCAATCTGGCGAGACTGGGCATTGGTGCGATAAAGAACCACGGCGTGGCTATATCTGATATTTTCTTTTCTTTTCAAGTTCTCAATTTCCGAAATTACAAACTCCGCCTCATCCCTTTCATTATCCGCTTCATAAGAAGTTATCAGATGCCCGCCTTTATTTTGGGTCCAAACTTTTTTGTCTTTGCGATTGACGTTTTTGGAAATCACGCCATAAGCCGCGTCCAGAATCGTTTGCGTCGAGCGATAATTTTGTTCCAGCTTCACCACCACCGCGTCCGGATAATCTTTTTCAAAGTCGAGTATATTTTGGATGTCCGCGCCCCGCCATGAATACACCCCTTGCCAGTCGTCCCCGCAAACCCAAATGTTGCGATATTTTTGCGAGAGCATTTTGACCAAAGTATATTGCGCATGATTGGTATCCTGGTACTCATCCACCATGATGTAACGGAAAAAGTTTTGGTATTTTTCCAGCACTTCGGGATAAATTTGAAAAATCTTAACAGTTAGCATCAGGATGTCGTCGAAATCCAGGGCGTTCTGGTCTTTCAGTCTTTTCTGATAAGCCGTATAAACTTTCGCCACCACCTCTTCCCAATAACCGCCCACACTCACGGCAAATTTTTCCGCGTCAATCAGTTCATTTTTGGCTTTGGAAATGGCGCCCAAAATGGCTTTGGGTTTGAACTGATCCAAATTGACCTGCATTTCTTTCATCACTTTCTTCATCAGCGACTGTTGATCCTGGTCGTCAAAAATGTTAAACGAGCTTTTATACCCAATCTTCTCAATTTCCCTGCGAAGTATCTTCACGCAAATAGAATGAAAAGTGCCAACAGTAGGCAAGTTATATTTTTTACCCCCTCGCCCGTAATCGGGAGAGGGCTGGGGAGAGGGCACATTTCCAGCGTCGCTCAATAGCTTCGCAATCCGCTCCTTCATCTCCATCGCCGCTTTGTTAGTAAACGTCACCGCCAAAATCCGGTTTGCCGGAACATTTTTTTCCAAAATCAAATACGCCACCCGATGAGTGAGCGCCCGAGTTTTCCCCGACCCCGCCCCCGCAATAACGAGCACCGGCCCCTCCGTCGTCTCGACCGCTTGGCGTTGGGGAAGATTAAGTTTAGATAAAATATCAGACATAGCTAATCTATTGTAGCACACGTAAAATACTCTTGAATTTTTTGAGTTCCGGCGAGTATGCACATCACTGCATCACTCGCCTTTTTTATTTGAAAAAGAAGTTATCCACAGATAATCCTCGCAAGAAACTAGACAAGTATCATTTTAAATGATATTATATCACTGTAATAAGCTAATCAATTCTTATGGAAAAAACAAAAATCGTCTTGTGGAAAGGTAAAAAGATTAGAGGCATACTCCATAATAATGAGTGGTGGTTTTCAGTGGTAGATGCAGCAAGAGCGCTAACAGAGAGTACTGACGCAGGCGCATATTGGAGAAAGCTCAAACAAAGATTAATCGAAGAAGGAAGCGAGGCCGTGACATTTTGTCACGGACTGAAGCTAGAAGCTCCGGATGGCAAAAAGTATGAGACTGATTGTGCTAATACCGAAGGAATGCTTAGAATCATACAATCAATCCCTTCACCAAAAGCCGAGCCATTCAAGCTTTGGCTGGCGAAAGTCGGTTATGAGCGAATACAGGAAATCGAAAATCCGGAATTGGCAGCACAGAGAGCAAGAACGCTTTATCGCGTCAAAGGTTATCCTGAATCATGGATCGAAAAAAGAATGCGCGGAATTGAAGTGCGGGAGACCCTAACCAATGAGTGGAAAAACCGTGGCGCTAAAGAAAATATCGAATTTGGAATTCTTACCAATGAAATTTTGAAAGGCGCTTTCGATATGACGGCGGTAGATTATAAAAAATTCAAGGGACTGAAAAGAGAGAATCTGCGCGATCATATGGATGATATCGAACTCGTCCTCACCATACTCGGCGAAGCAACCGCCACCCGACTTCATCAAGGCAGAGATTCCCAAGGATTTCAACCGCTTCAAAAGGATGCGAAAGATGGCGGAGATATCGCCGGCAGAACCAGAAAAGACATTGAGCAAAAATTAGGCAAACCGATAGTTTCCAGAAAAAATTTCAAACATTTGAGTAGAAAGAAAGAAATAGAAAATAAAAAATAATCCTGGACAAAAGTCTGTTTGTGGTATATGGTTTATTTATAATAATCTTAACTAGCCGACACTGGTTTTACTGACGGGGGATTCCCGCAACGAGTGTCAGGCCGAAAAATTATGGCACTCAACGCCAAACAAAAGCAGAAAGTTACCAAAGACGTCGTGAGGCACGAAAAAGACACCGGTTCACCGGAATACCAGATCGCGCTTTTCACCGAGCAGATCAAAAAATTGACCGCGCATCTCAAAAAGAACGCCAAGGATTTCCATTCCCGCCGGGGACTTCTAAAAATGGTCTCCAAAAGGAAGAAACTGATGGAATATCTGAAGAAAACCAACGAGAAAGCGTATAAAGCGGTAATTAAGAAGCTAGGGCTAAAAGGATAAAACGCAATACCAATTTACGAATTGCATACGAATGATACTAATAATTCTTTCGTAGCATTCGTATGCAATTCGTATCGTTCGTATCGCTTATGTCAATATATAAAGAACAACGCGTCGGGGTTTTGGTCGATATTCAAAACCTCTATTACAGCGCCAAAGTCATCCACCAGAAGAAAGTCAACTTCGGAGCGGTTCTCAAAGCGGCTGTGGGCGACCGGAAGCTTATCCGCGCCATCGCTTACGGCATCAAAACGATGGAGGGGTTGGAGGAAAAATTTTTTGAAGCCTTGGGAAAACAGGGTTTTGAAGTCAAAACCAAGGATCTGCAAATTTTTCCCGGCGGCGCCAAAAAAGGCGACTGGGATGTGGGCATCGCCGTGGACGCCATCAAAATGTCCAAAAGCCTGGATGCCATTGTCCTCATCTCCGGCGACGGCGACTATATCCCGCTGGTCAAATATATTCAATCCACCACCGGCTGCCGGGTAGAAGGCGCGGCTTTCAAAGAATCCACCAGCGGCAAACTGGTCGAAGAACTGGACGATTTCATCAACATCAGCGAAAACAAGAAAAAGTTTCTAATCTAACCGATGCGAAACTACGGAACGAATTCGAATCTACGAACAGAACAAAAAGAAATACTTTTCTGAAAACGCCTAACTCGGGGCGTTTTTGTTTGACAAAAGCAGCAATAAGTGCTTAGATTTAGAGATCCTTTAACAATTCAACCGATCGGAAAAAGGAGGTAGTCCATGAAAAAGGAAATGATTCTTTTGGCAGTGGTAGCAATAATGCCTTATACAATTTTGGGAATTTTTTACAGTAGGAAAGTGACCAACGAAACAAGTACTTTTTCTACTGAAATAATGGCCGCTCTTTGGGGATGGGCTGTGCTATTCTTTTGGCCCATAACCTACCCTCTCTGGAAGAGGTGGAAAAAAGCTAGATAGACCCCTGCCGCCGTGAAAAGTTTTTGATATGTGCCGGGATTGAAAGACTCAATCCCGGCTTTTTTATTTGACAAAGACCCTAAATTACGCTATATTTTACACACTAAGAAACGTAAATTTTATAACTAAATAAAGGCTTTTTCGAGCGAAGGAAAGCTCAAAGATTAGAATCAGAAAACAAAGCCACAACTTAGGATTTAAGGAGTTAAGTTTTAAGTTGTTGTTTTGACTTCTTTTTCTATCTTCCGCCTCCGGCGGAGAATTTACTTCTATCGCGCGAGAAGCCTTGCGTAATTATGCAAGCAAAAAAATGGTCTCTCCAAATCGGAGGGAGGATTCTTGAGGTGGAAACAGGACTTTTGGCCGGACAGGCTAATGGATCGGTAACTGTGCGCTACGGCGACACGGTCGTTTTGGCAGCCGCTACTATGAGCAAAGGCGCATCGCGCATCAGCGGATATTTCCCGCTGATGGTGGATTTCGAAGAACGCTACTATGCCGCCGGAAAAATCAAGGGATCGCGTTTCATCAAACGCGAAGGTCGTCCCAGTGATGACGCGGTTTTGGCGGGACGCGCGGTGGACCGGACTGTCCGTCCGCTTTTCAATTCCCGAATGAGAAATGACGTGCAGATAATCTGCACCGTTTTATCGTACGACGGAGAAAACGATCCGGATATTCTTTCCATCATCGCCGCTTCCACCGCTCTTTCCATTTCCAATATTCCTTGGAACGGACCAGTAGCGGCTGTGCGCGTCGGGCAACTTAAGGGAGAATTTATCCTAAACCCCGTTAATGGCGAATTGGAAGAAGGAAATCTTGACCTTGTCCTTTCCGGAACGGAAGATAAAATAAATATGGTTGAATGCGGCGCCAAAGAAGTACCGGAAGACGAAATGCTCAAAGCTTTCGCCTTCGGACAGGAAGCTGTCAAAAAAATCGCCTCTTTCGTAAAGGAAATTCAAAAAGAAATCGGCAAAGAGAAAATGGCTCCGGCCTTGGTAGAAGGGACTCCGGAATTTGAAGCCAAAGTAAAAGAAATTCTGATGACCGAAGGATTGGCTGAAGCGCTTTACGACAAAGATAAAAAAGTTATTGAAGAAAAAACCAAGGCTATCCAAGAAAAAGTCGGCGAATACATCACCTCCAACTTCTCGGAAAAAATTGAAAAACTCAAAGAGGTCGCGGAAATTGTTTTTGAAGAAGTTTCCGACGAAATCGTTCATGAGAATATTCTCAATAAGGAACAACGCCCGGACGGCAGAAAATTGGACGAAATCAGAAACATTGATTGCCAAGTGGGAATATTGCCCCGAACGCATGGCACCGGCCTTTTTACCCGCGGCGAAACCCAGGCTCTGACCGTAACCACTCTCGGTTCGCCCGGCGACCAGCAAGTCATCGATACAATGGAAGTGGATATGAAAAAAAGATATATCCATTTGTATAATTTTCCGCCTTATTCCGTAGGCGAAGTACGCCCGATGCGCGGACCTGGACGGAGAGAAGTGGGCCATGGAGCCCTGGCGGAAAAAGCGCTGGTTCCCGTCCTTCCTTCCAAAGATGAGTTTCCTTACACCATTCTTTTGGTTTCGGAAGTGCTTTCTTCCAATGGATCTTCCTCGATGGCCTCTACTTGCGGATCGACTCTGTCTTTGATGGACGCCGGCGTGCCTATCAAACGGCCGGTCAGCGGAATTGCTATGGGAATAATTGTCGGCAAAGACAAATTCAAAGTTTTGACTGATATTCAGGGATTGGAAGACCATTATGGCGATATGGATTTCAAAGCCGCCGGAACAGAAAACGGACTTACCGCCCTGCAAATGGACGTCAAAGTGGACGGCGTAACGCTTGAAATGCTCGAAGCCGTTCTTAAGCAATCCCATTCCAACCGAATGGATATTCTCAAAAAAATTACTGCCGCCATCCCCGCGCCTCGGACAGAAATGAGTCAATATGCTCCGAGAATTATCATTATGCACATCAATCCGGAAAAGATTCGAAATGTCATTGGCACAGGCGGAAAAATCATCAATGAAATTATCGACGAAACCGGAGTGCAAATCGATATTGAAGACGATGGCTCGATTTTCATCACTTCTCCGGACGAAGCCAGTGCCCAAAAAGCTCAAGAATGGATTGACAACCTTACCCACGAAGTAAAAGCCGGGGAAATATTCAACGCCAAAGTCACCCGGATTATGAACTTCGGCGCTTTCGCGGAAATTCTCCCCGGACAAGAAGGACTCATCCACATTTCTGAAATTGCCGACCGAAGAATTGACCGAGTGGAAGATGTCTTGAAAATCGGCGACATTATTCCGGTAAAAGTCAAAGAAATCGACCAGCAAGGCAGGATAAATTTGTCCGCCCGCCTGCTGCGAAATTCAGAATAAAAACCTTTTTTACGCAACAATGATCTCAGTAATGCAAGCTTCGCAAAGATTGCCAAGACAGCATTTCGGGCAGGCCAAGGCTGCGGCTAAAATTGTCTCACCGGACGTCTAGCCAAAAATCAGAGTTTGTTGTAAAATAAAGATGGATTAGTTTCCATCTTTATTTTTATTTAGGGCTTACGCGTTTGCCGCAGAATTATGGACAAGTCACTGAATTATATATTGAAATCCTAATGCATATATTGGGATTGACTTAATGGCAAACGGTACTGATTCAGAATTCAAGGCAAACGCGTAAGCCCGGTTATTTTTAAAAAATTCCCGACCAAAAAAATGTTTGAAAACAAAAATTTTTCTTTAGGCAAAAAGACCCCCGGCGCCACGGTCCCCGATTCGAATAATTCTCAAAATGAAATAGATGAGAGTATTCCTATTCATACTATGGAAAAGGATTTGGCAAGTTTGGAGACGCACAAAACAGACTCCCTCCAAAACAAAAATGTTTCTTTTAAGGAAATTTCTCAAGAAACAAAATTAAGCAAACCAGAGCCGGTTTCATTATCAGAAAGAACTCCTATTCCAAGTCCTTTTTTGGCAACAGCCCCGCCAAAATCAACTCCCGGAGTCACTGACGCGCCAGAAAAAAAACCTGTTCCCTCTTTTTTTGAAAACAAGATGCCGGCTGAATTGCTCATAAAAAAAAACAGTCCCATTGACAATATCCCAACTTCCTCCTCCGTGAAGATAACCGGCTCAAAGTCGATTTGGGGGAAAGTCCTTCACATTTCCGTAACTGTTTTCATCGCTCTTCTTTTTATTTCGGGAGGATATTATTATTATCTAATCTATGGCGCAAGCTTTTCCGGAGTTGAAAAGCTTGTAGGTTTATTCCAGTCGCCTGTTTCGGAAAAAACCCCTCCTATTTCCAACAGCGCTGAAAATATTCCGATTGAAGTAACGGAAGAAAATGAGGAAACCGCTCCAGTAAACATCCTCTTTTCTGCTAAAAACCCAAACTATCTCGCCCTGAAAAAAGAAGATTTGAACGCAGTCAAGGCGAAGGAAATTTTTATTCAATACGGCGCCAAAATCAAAGAGCAGAATCTGGTCACCCCCATAGAATTTATCATTGCCGATGAAAACAACAACCCTATTGATTTCAAAGCTTTCTCCGCCGCGCTAGGAATGAATATTTCCCAAGAAATATCATCGAGACTGGGAGAAAATTTCAGCTTGTTTCTTTATAACGAGGACGACGTAGTTAAGTCGGGACTTTCTATAAGCTCAATTGAAGACAAGGGACTAGAAAGGGCTGTTTTATTGGAAGAAAAAAATATTGCCCATTCCCTAGAACCGATCTTTTTATCAAACAACTACACAATTATCGACAAAGAATTCTCTTCCAGCTCACACGGCGACGCCAAAATACGTTTTATGAATATAATCTCTCCGGAGGATCTCTCTGTTGACTGGACGGTTTATAAAAACAAGCTAATGATCGGGACAACCAAAATGACCCTTCGCTCAATTATTGATTATACTAGCCAAACAGACGCACCCGACGCTCCGCGAGAAACCATCCCGTCTGAAAATAACGCACAAGCTGTGGATAACTTGTAAGAAAACTGCCGAATTTCTCCTTTTTCAGGTTTTCCAAAGAAAAGAGATTCTCTTTTTCCAAAAGAAGTCAGCAAGGTTTTCCGGGATTTGACCGCACAAAAAGAGAAAGGGTAGTTTTATAGGGCTTTTCTGAAACTTACATTGACTCAAGACCATTTTTTTGCTATAATAAACAGGTAGATTGGAACTTTGACAATTAAAGTATGGCAGAAAAGTTTTCAATCGCAATTTCCCCCTATTTGCGATTGAAAACTTTTCTGCTGTCCAAGTGTTCCAGCCAACGCGTTGGAACCGCTCCGAGTTCTGATATCGGAGACCCTAAACAAAAACAAAAAGATTTTTTATTAAAATAAAAATAAAAAATAAAAAATAAGTTCTTTCAAATCCAAAGGCTAAAAGCCAGAGGATGGCAGAAAAAAGGCAAGTTAAATCAGAAACTATGCCATAAAAAAAGTCGTACATAAAATACACGCGGTCTAATAATCGCCGAACATGCCTCTCACCCGGGCTATAACGGTTGCCGACCCACGTGTTAGTATGACCAACACTGTGGGCGTCAGCCTATAATTTTTATTTATCGGGCTTCGACGCCCACGGTTTCCAACCAAAAACTATTTTATGGAACGCCGTGAGGCTGTTTTTTGTTTTTTACGAAATACGAAATAAACGAAATACGAAACCGGTGTTCCCTTTTTTCGTATTTCGTAAATTGAAAGTTGTATATCTCGCAAAAGTTCACTATACTACCAGAGGCTTCATACTAAAAAATACAATGCCATCTATAAAACGCAATTTTGGCGATCTTGGCGAGAAATTGGCCGCCAGGTATCTCGAAAACAAGGGCTATAAGATTTTAGACACTAACTTTCAAAACAATTCCGGACGGAGACTGGGAGAAATCGACATTATTGCTAAAGATACCGCCAGAAATGAGCTGGTTTTCGCGGAAGTCAAAACGAGAGAACTGCTGAAATACGGCGACACTCTGCCGGAAGAAAATATTACGCACAGCAAGTTGCTGCGTCTTTCAAAAATCACCGGCGCCTATATCCGCCTCAAACGCCTGGAAGATATGGACTACCGTTTCGACGCCTTGTCCGTCTGGCTGGACACTGACTCAAAAAAAGCCAAAATAAAACACATTGAAAGCCTGTAGACAATGAATACTTTTCCTGCTAAAGTTGTAGTATAATAGCCTGTAACGTTATAAAGTCCATAAAGCAATACCCCGTTATTGTTTTTTGAATGACTTGAAAGCATAAGCATATGACCTTGGACAAAAAAACATTAGACGAGCTAAAAGACATGCTCTTGAAAGAAAAAGAGGAATTGGAAAAAAATCTGGGAAAAATCGCCCGACCGATTGACAAAAAAGAAGGCGATTATGAAACTTCCTTCGATGAAATCGGCACAGACAAAGACGATAACGCCACGGAGGTGGACCAATACACCCAGAATTTGCCGATAGAAAACACCCTGGAAAAAAAACTTCAGGATGTTCTTGAGGCGTTGGAGCGCATGGAAAACGGGACTTATGGAAAATGCGAAAATTGCGAAAAAGACATCCCCGTCGAAAGACTGCACGCCAACCCCAGCGCTAGAACTTGCATGTCATGCTAAATGCTAATGGCCGCGAATGTCAACACGAATACTTTACGAATGAAAAAATACATAAAATTAACCCTAGCATCCCCTGCCTTAATTGCCATTGATCAGTTTTCCAAATATATTGTCCGCCTGAATGGCGGATTTTATATTTGCAATGCCAACCTGGCGTTTGGGCTTAAATTTTCACAGCTTCTTCTAGTTTTCATTTTGATATTGTCAGCTGTTTTTTTCCTAAACGCGATTGGAAATCACAAATCCAAAATAACAAATTCCAAACAAATCCAAAATCACAATATTCAAAAATCAAAAAGGTTTGGGATTTCGAATTTTGAAAATTGGAATTTATTTGAAATTTGTGATTTGAGATTTGGTGCTTTGATATTCATCTTGTCCGGCGGCGTATCAAACCTGATCGACCGCCTATTTTTCGACTGTGTCATCGACTTCATCGACCTCACATTCTGGCCGATATTCAATCTGGCGGATGTCTTTATTACGATTGGTGGTATAATGATAATATCGCATAACTTAAAACGCGTAACGCATAACGAAAACTAACAAGTTTCACGTTCTACGATTCACGTTCCACGATTTTGTCTTCCAAAGTCTTATCCGCCACAACTATCGGACTCAAGAGTGAACTGGTTGAAGTGGAAGTGGACACGGTTACGGCCGGCCTTCACCAATTCAACATCGTAGGTTTGCCGGACACGGCCGTCAAAGAATCGCGCGATCGCGTCGGCGCGGCTATCAGAAATTCCGGTTTCAGACCGCCTCATCGCGCCGGACGTGTAACAGTCAACTTGGCTCCGGCCGATCTCAAGAAAGAAGGACCGATTTATGATCTGCCCATCGCCTTGGGATTTCTTCTGGCAACAAAGCAAGTTTTCTTCGACTTCAAGGATAAATTATTTCTGGGAGAACTTTCGCTGGATGGAAAAGTGCGGCCGGTCAAAGGCGTCCTTTCAATGGCAATTTTCGCCAAAGACAGAAGCATCGCCGAAATTTACGTTCCGCGTGAAAACGCCCGGGAAGCCTCCGTCATTGAAAGCGTTTCGGTTATCCCGGTCGGCTCTCTTCTGGAAGTTTTGGCTCATCTAGGAGGAGAAAATTTGATCGCCCCCGCGCCAAAAATAAATTTGGATGAACTCTTTTTAGACGAAGAGCACCTGGTGGACATGTCGCATATTAAAGGTCAGGAACACGCCAAACGCGCTTTGGAAATCGCCGCGTCCGGAGGACATAATGTCATCCTTAACGGCCCGCCCGGATCAGGAAAAACGCTTTTGGCCAAAACTATGGTTTCCATTTTGCCTAAACTCACCATTCCCGAAGCTTTGGAAGTGACCAAAATATTTTCCATTGCCGGACAACTCAGACGATCTGATTCACTGATCACCAAGCGACAATTTCGCTCCCCACATCACAGCGCC
>Ga0208977_1000865_pt1 | contig 17990 bp, 21 predicted proteins | sample RifOxyA2_FD_184030 | JGI IMG/M metagenome (GOLD analysis project Ga0208977, IMG submission 184030) | Groundwater microbial communities from Rifle, Colorado - Rifle Oxygen_injection A2 (SPAdes) | ecosystem: Environmental > Aquatic > Deep subsurface > Groundwater | place: Rifle, Colorado, United...
GTCGTCGGTAATCGGCGTACAGAAAATCAATGATTCGCAGGAAATGACAAAATACGGCAATGTCTACGCCAAAAATACCAAAGACAAGAGAATTTTTCGCGTGGAAAAATTTGTGGAAAAACCGCCGGTCGCTAATGTTTCACCTCTTGGTTTGATTGTGGGCGGAATGAGATATATTTTTACCAAAGATATTTGGAAATATCTTGAAGAACAGGGCAAAGGGAAAGACGGAGAGATTTGGCTGTCCGATGCCGCCAATATTTTATCGCAGAAAAAGCCGTTTTACGCTTATGAGTATAAAGGGCAGTATTTTGACACGGGCAACAAGCTGGCATTGTTAAAAACCGCGATTCATTTTGCAAAAAAGGAAGGATTGCTGTAAAATATAATCAAACCCTATGCAAACTTTTTTAAAAAATATTAATTTAAAATATTATTTTTTAATTGTAGTTTTTTTTGGGGTATTTTTTTTGGTTAATCCGGCGGGGGCGCAAACGCAAACTGGAACAGGATATTGTGATTGTGATGCTAATTTTTACTTGAGTTTAAATTTTGAATATTATAGCGGAACTGAAGATATTAATTGCCCGCCATTTCCAGTATTTGAAGCAACAGAGCAAAAGATATATTCTACGAATACTTTTGGGCGGAGCATTATAAGACGAGATTTTAGCAAGTTGGCATATGAATTAAGAGATAAAATAGCAAATACGTGTAGTGTACCTGTAGTAATAGGTACTTTAACAGGTATTGAATTTTTTGAAGAGACACCATTACCTGAGGAAGATTTTGTTATGAATGAAAATTATTGTAATATGTTGAAGAAAACTTCCGCAAGTTTTCATCCAGATACTATGCAACAGGCATTGAATTATTATTTAAAATGTGAGTGGGTAAAAACCTTCCAAGAAGATTCAGTGCTGTTATCAACGGACACTTGTAAAGATGGTGAATCTATGGAAAAAGCCTGTGAAGCGTTTAGAGGTGAAGAAAAAACCAAGTGTGTTCAGAAAATAAAAGCAAATTGCGAACAAATTAATGTTTTTAAAGAAGCTTTCAGAGAATTAAATCAATTGAATATAAAATCTGACAGTAATTCCATTCAAGTTTTTATCGGCAGAATAATAAAATATGTTTTGGGCTTTACCGGCAGTTTGACGCTCGCGATGTTTGTAATGGCCGGACTTATTTGGATGACCGCCAGAGGTAATTCCGAACGCACGGCCAAAGCTTTGAAGATTATGACTTGGGCATCGCTCGGCACAGTGGTGATTTTATCCAGTTATGTGATTTTGGATTTTATTTTTGATATTTTTGGTTAAAATTAGTAGCGAGTTTCCACCCTGTCATTGCGAGGAGTCTCAAGACGACGTCGCCCCCCGACTGAGTCGGGGGATAAGCCCCGCCAAGGCGGGGTAGATGTTCCCTTACAATCCTGTGACAATTTGTCATCCCCAACTTGATTGGGGATCCAGACAAAAAACCAATAAACAACGAGATTATCCCGATTTTGTATTAACAAAATCGAGGATCCTCGGTCCCGACTTGGTCGGGATCGGGACTACACACCAACTCAGTCGGGACTCGTAATGACATGTGTGAAAAGGATGAATTTTTAGTTAGGAATTTAAATAAACCAACTATCAATTAAATATGAAAATAGAAAAAAAATTATATATTTTTATAACCGTACTATCTTTAGTGCTGGTTTTGAGTGGCATTGGTTGTAAAGGTTTGTCGCAAGAAGAACAGGCAGCAGTAAATCCGATAATTTTGAATTATTGGACAGTATATGATGATCTTCCAGCCATCAAATCTTTTATTAGCGCTTACCAATTGGAACATTCTTATGTGACGATAAAAGTCAGGCAAGTCAGGTATGAAGAATTTGACGAGTTGTTCGCCAACGCGCTGGCCGATGATGTGGCGCCGGATGTCGTTTCTATGAGTCCGAGATGGTTGAATAAATATATCAATCGGCTTGAACCGATGCCGGGAAGCGTTAAGGTGGCGAGTATTTACACGGAAGGACAATTTAAACCAAAAACAGTAATAAGCATAAAAGAAAACGGAATGCCGTCGTTGGATTATATTAAAAAAACCTATATCGCGACCGTTCCGGAGGATATTATAATAGACGGAAAAGTTTACGGACTGCCGATGTTTATGGATACTTTGGCGATGTATTATAATGTTGATTTGTTGGATAAAGCCGGCATACCGATTCCGCCAAAAACTTGGGATGAATTTTCCAGCGCGGTGAAAAAAACAACCAAATACAATGGAGACGGTGATATAATCCAATCCGGAGTGGCGCTTGGCACCGGCGAGAATATAGACAATGCTTTTGATATTATTTCTTTGTTGATGATGCAAAACGGAATCACTATGGCGCGGGGCAATCGGGTTTCTTTTACCGACGGTATGGATGAAAGAACCACTTCCCATCCGGCGCTCCAAGCTCTGCAGTTTTATTCTGATTTCGCTCGGCCGACAAAAGATGTTTATTCGTGGAACGCAAAAAAGGGCAATTCTTTGGATGAGTTCGCGCAAGGGAAAAGCGTGTTTTATTTCGGTTTCGCTTATGATGCTCCGCGTCTGAAAGCCCGTGGTCCGCAGATTAAATTTGATATTGAACCGGTTCCGCAATTAAATTCGGCTGACCCGTCAAATGTGGCCAATTATTGGGTCGAATCAGTAGTCGCAAAATCAAAAAATAAAGATGAGGCTTGGGATTTTATCAGGTTTATGACTATGCCGAGCAATGTGGAAAAATATGTTAAAGTGACCGGACAACCGAGTCCGATTCGTGAACAGTTGGTCAAACAACAGGAAGACCCGGAACTGGCCGCCTTCGCTTTGCAGGCGATAACCGCGGAGAACTGGTATCATGGAAAAGATATAATTTCCGCCGGGGAAGCATTTAATGATTTGTTTGCCAATTATTTGAGTCCGTTGGGGGAAAAAGAAAATGAATTAAGAAGAAATATTGGGTTTATTGGCGACTCTGCCAGGATAATTCAACAGACATTTTGACACTTAATCACCTAATCACCTAAACACTTAACCACACAGTGATTGGGTGGTAAGGTGGTGAGGTGGTAAGGTGGAAAAACATTTTATGAAATTAAAAAGAAATTTATCCCGCACCTTTTTGCGGGGTATTAGACCCTCACAGAAAGGATTATTTAATATCCGTTTATCCCAGCAAGCATCATGCCCAAGGCAGATTCGTCCTCCGGCGGAAGCTGTGGGATATTCTGGAAAGGTGCGGGATTTATTCAGCATTACATTATTGACAATAACATTGTTTGGTTTGTTTTTTACTTTAGGAAGTGTTAAGGCATTAGATAATGTGACAAATTCGGGAGAAGAAGGTCCTGATTCTAAAATTAGATGTTGTTTGACAGTTAATTATTTTAAAGGTAGTTTTTTGGGAGTATATCATGAGGGAGATAATTTTTATGATAGTAATGGTTGTAGAAGAAGAACAGAAATGAAACAGTGTGATTATGATAAAAAAACGGTATCGGACAAAGCTTGGGGTGAATGGATTACAACAGGGGTAGAAGAAAAGCAATATGAGATGAATGTCAGCTGTGCAATTGAAATAGGACATGCCATGCCCTGTTTTAATGAATTGATGAAAGCAAAAAACTTGATAAGTTGTGAGACGAGAGATATAAGAACTTGTGAACAGGGGGAGAAGTATTGTTTTTGGTCCACTAAGAATGAATGCCTTGCCAGATTTGATGGATATATCTGCGATCAACTTGGCAAAGTCGATTGTGGAAAAGACGGGGCATGTCTTTGGGACGGTGATTCTTGTCTTAGTTTTATAGATAAGTTTTTGTATGAAACATACGGTAAGCGTAATGTGGGAGAATTTTTACCGCAATGTGCATCTATGGGAAACTGTGACAGTATAAATGATATCCTAATAGTTCCCTTAAAATTTGCCAAAGAAATATTTAAATATGTCGGCGCGTTAGCATTTTTATTTTTTATAGTAGGCGGAGGATTTATGGTGCTGTCTTTCGGTAACGCGGAAAAGTTTAAAAAAGGGCAGGGGATATTGGTGGCCGCCACGATAGGACTGGTAATTGTTTTCTCCGGTTATTTCTTGGTCGGTTTTGTCTTGAAATTGATTGGCCTCGATTCTAGTTTTAATATTTTTTGATAATGAATTTATATTGAACTTATAGCGAGTTTTTACCCTGTCATTGCGAGGAGTCTCAAGACGACGTCACCCCCCGACTGAGTCGGGGGATAAGTGTTTCCTTACAATCCCGCGACAATTCGTCATCCCGAGCTTGTCGAGGGATCTCTTAAACAACGAGATTACTACATCCCGACTTGGGTCGGGACTCGTAATGACGCATGGATAAAGGCATTCACACCTTGTCATTGCGAGTGAAGCGTCGCCCCGTGACAATTTGTCATCCTGAGCGTAGTCGAAGGATCCCGTAAATTAATATTAAATATGTGAGATTACTATATGAACAAAATATTCAATCTAAAAAATAGAATCGCGCCGGTGTTATTTATTGTTTTATTTTTTACCTCATTGCTTGGCGTTAATGTTGCCAGTGTGTATGGGAATACAAACGCTCCTTTAGTTCCAAATTCTCCCCCCGGAGTGTCCACACTGCAGGATCCTTTGGGAGGCACAAATGTTAAGGGGAGTGGAGATAAAATTAATCCATTGATTAAAAAAATTATAGATACAGCTTTAGGTGTTTTAGGTTCAGTAACCCTGTTGGTTTTTGTCGCCGGCGGACTGATGTGGTTAACTTCCGGCGGAAATGAACAAAAAGTGGATAAAGGCACGAAAACAATGCTCTACGCGACGATTGGTATTTTTGTTATATTTTCAGCTTACGCGGTTTTGAGCACTTTGATTAAAGTTTTGACAAATGGGTAGTTATAGAACTCATAGCGAGTTTTTACTCTGTCAACCGAGGAGTCTCAAGACGACGTCACCCCCCCCGACTGAGTCGGGGGATAAGCCCCGCCAAGGCGGGGTAGATGTTCCCTTACAATCCCGTCTTGCTCACTGTCATTGCGAAGGAGCTCAAGCGACTGTCGCAATCCCAGAAACAACGAGATTACTACGTCCCGACTGAGTCGGGACTCGTAATGACAGTCATAAATAAAGTTCATTTTGTTAATTAAAATATGAGTAATAATTAAAGAAAGGAGGTGAAAAGTGTGTTATCAAAAATTCTAAAATATAAAGTAGGACTTTCAATCTTGGCGGCAATGGTTTTTAGTTTAGCCTTAGCTCCAGCGGTTTTAGCCGGTTCAATTGAAGAAGATTTCGGTTTAACTTATGGAACTGTCAGCCGTCTTGGAAATCAAGATATCAGAGCAACAATCGCGTCTATTATCAACGTAGCTTTAAGCCTTTTGGGTATTATCGCTTTAGTAATAGTGCTTTATGGCGGTTTCAAATGGATGACTGCCGGCGGTAACGACGACCAAGTCGGCGAAGCTCGCAAAATGATTGTGGCCGGTATAATCGGTTTAGCAATAATCTTAAGCGCTTACGCGATTTCAAGTTTTGTTCTCGTACAACTTGGACAAGCAACCGGATATACTCCTACACCATAGTTTATCTTATAAAAGGCTGGAAATTTGCGCATAGTTTGTGTGTAAATTTCCAGTCTTTTTTAATTCGCCTCCGCTAAATATACCAAAGTTCTGCTTTGGTGATAAAAATAAAATAAAGGACAGAGGATGAGATGAATAGAAAGATAAGCTACGGCGAATTTCACCTATTGACTTGATACTTCGCCCCGCTGTAAGGGAACACTTACCCCGATTTTACATCGGGGTCCAGCGGGATGAGGAGGAGTTCATTATCCACATTGGCATTGTTCTTTTCCGGCGCATAATGTATAATTAAGCCATGAAAAAAGAATTCAACAATTGAAGGGAGGTGAGAATATGTTATCGAAAATTCTAAAATATAAAGTAGGACTTTCAATTTTGGTAGCAATGGTTTTTAGTTTGGCATTAGCCCCAGCGGTTCTAGCGGGAACAATCGAAGAAGACTTCGGTTTAACTTATGGAACTGTTAGCCGTCTTGGAAATCAAGATTTAAGGTCAACAATAGCATCTATTATCAACGTAGCTTTAAGCCTTTTGGGTATTATCGCTTTAGTAATAGTACTTTATGGCGGTTTCAAATGGATGACTGCCGGCGGTAACGACGACCAAGTTGGCGAAGCTCGTAAAATTATTGTAGCCGGTATAATCGGTTTAGCGATAATCTTAAGCGCTTACGCAATTTCAAGTTTTGTTCTCGTACAACTTGGACAAGCGACGGGATATAATGTTGCCCCATAACAAAACAAATTATCAAAGGGCAGGGTCCCTGGCGTGAGGGTCTGCCACCGAATGTCATTTTTGCCAGTTTCCCAAAAATTCGGCGGTAAAGTTAAAAAAATTTTTCAGCTTAACACAATTAAACCTCAAAATTTATTTTAACTTTTCCATCCGAATTTATTAGAAAACTCATCAAAAAGCACATTCGGTGGCAGACCCGTGAGGAAAAACCTTGCGTCAGGAACCCTGCCCTATTTGTTTATAAAATTAATAGTAATTTTTACCCCGTCATTGCGAGGAGTCTCAAGACGACGTCGCAATCTCAGGGACAACAAGATTATCCCGATTTTATACCAATAAAATCGTAATGACAGACATGATTAGCGCATAACACATATCACATAACAATTGTTACGTGCTATGTGATACGTGGTACGTGTTAAAAGTTAAAATCTAATCGTATGTTAAAAAAAATAATAGTATCGTTAGGCTTAATAGCGGTTTTAGGTTTTTTTGGTGTTGGCCAAGTCACGGCGCAAGAAGAAAAAGACTTGCTGGGGGTGGATTATGCCAAGTATTCCGGACTGGAAAATCAGGATATCAGATACAGTATTGGTAGTATAATTCAGACAATTTTGGGATTTTTGGGAATTGGGACGATGATTTTGATGCTTTATGCCGGATTTTTATGGATGACTTCAATGGGCAACAACGAGAAAGTGGAGAAAGCCAAGAAAATCATCTGGGGCGCGGTAATTGGTTTGGCGGTAATAATGAGTTCTTACGCGATAACCAGCTTGATTTTGAAGAGTTTGTTTCATGCTACTCAACGTGGTTTCTTTTATGTTTTTTAAGTTATATGTACGCATATAAATTTCATTCGTTATGAAAAAGATATTTGTGATAACAATTTTTTCTCTCGCAAGTATTTTTTTTGTTTTTTTAATGGTGAATACCGTATCGGCGCAAAAAGACACTAATTATGGTTTAGATACTGTTGCTGAAGGCAAGTTAAAAATCAGTTCAACTCCAAGTGAAATGATAGGAAAAGTAATTGGGGGTGTTTTAGGTTTTGTCAGCGTAATTTTCTTCCTTTTGACTATTTATGGTGGTATACTATGGATGACAGCGCGAGGGAATGAACAGCAAACCGACAAAGCGCTCCATACCATAACATCAGCGTCAATCGGTTTAGCAATAGTATTGGGTTCGTATGTGCTGGTAGGCTTTTTGTTTAATACAATTAAGGGTAAATCAGACTCTTCTGCCGTCGCTTGTGCGAATCCTTCGCCGGTGGTAGGAAAAAGTTGTGAAAATGACGATTCTTGCGACCCAAATACCACATGTAGTCCAGCGCATATATGCGTCGGCAGGAGTGACGATTTATGTTCGCAAAGCTGTGGAAGCAATTTCGCGTGTATAAATAAATCTGATTGCGCCGAGGGTACTGTCAAATCTTATTACTGTACTGGTACCGCCGCCAAGGTTTGTTGCGTTCATAAATAATTAAATTAAGTAATTCAACCGTGTGGTATGAAAAAAATAATAATTATATTATCAATCACCTTTGCTTTATTTGGCGTAAATGTTGTTTATGCAAATGATTATGGGTTGGGAAAAACAGCGCACGAGGCTGGTTTGGATAACGCAATAAGTGGCGACAAGACAGTGGCGGGAATGGTGGGAAATGTAATCGGACAAGCCTTAACCTTGGTAGGCGTCTTGTTTTTATTATTAATGATATACGGCGGGGTGATTTGGATGATTGCCAGAGGCAATGAACAGCAGACTGATAAAGCGCTTAATACGATTAAAGCGGCCATAATCGGTTTGGCGATTGTGGTGGCATCTTACGCGATAACGACTTTTGTGTTTAACGCGATTAGCGGTAATGCTACTACAGAAGTGTCACCAACGTCGTCAGCTTCTTCTGGTTGTTGTGTTTATCCATTGGATGACGGAGGAGAAAGGTATATATGGGTTGAAGGGGCGAATTGTGTGACTGCGTGCGTGAATGATGCTGAGGCAAACAGTCTTTTATGTGAATCAGAAGCTGAGTCTATACCAATCACGGCGAGTATGACTGGTGAGATAGACTGCGAAGAGTTGAATTCTTAATTATTTTTTGCATGAAAATTATATTTAAAAATATTCTCAATTATTCTCTGATAGTTGTTGGTTTATTTTTAAAGATAGATCAGGTTTTTGCTCAAAAACTGAAAAATGCCGACGATAATTTATCAAAAGTAGCCGGAGCGGCCGGTATTTCAGCGGATGTAAGTCTTAGCCAAACAGTCGGCAATATGATAAAAGGCGGTTTGTCAGCGGTCGGATTGATATTTTTTATATTGATATTTTATGGCGGTTTTAGTTGGATGATAGCGAGAGGCAATGAACAAAAAGTGGAAAAAGCCAAGAATACGGTCATTGCCGCTTCAATCGGTTTAGTAATAGTATTGGCGTCTTACGCGATAACCATTTTAATCGGCGGAATAATTAAAAAATAATTCAATAAAATAAAGGTCATCCTGAGCTTGCCACGTGGTGAAGCTTTACGTGGCTTGTTGAAGGATCTCCGTGTCATTGCGAAGGAGCTCAAGCGACTGTCGCAATCCCGTAAATTAATATTAAACAACGAGATTATCCCGATTTTGTATCGACAAAATCGAGGATCCTCGATTTCGCTGAGGCGAAATCGGGACTACACGCCAACCTAATCGGGACTCGTAATGACAGACATAAATAAAACAAATCTATTCGCAGTATTATCCATTTAATTATCAAAATTATATGAAATCATTAAAAAAAATATTTATAGGATTGATAGCATTGAGTTTTGTGATTTTTCCTAATTTGGTTTTGGCGCAAGGGTTAAAAGACGCGTTTGGCGGAACAAATAGCCCTTTAGAAACCGTCAGGGGTAAAACCGGTTTCAATGCGGATGATACTTTAGGCTCAATCGCCGGACGAGCCATAAATGTGGCTTTAACCATGGTGGGTTTGATTTTCTTGTTGTTGATGGTATACTCCGGATTTTTATGGATGACCGCCCGCGGGGAAGAAGCGCAAATTGACAAAGCGCAAAAGATAATCAAAGGAACCATAATCGGCTTGGTGCTGGTTTTGTCCGCTTACGCCATAACCTTCCTTATCACTAACGCCTTAAATAAATAATTGATATTATGAAAATAAAAAAAATACTATTTTTTACATTATTGGCCGGGTTGGTTTTTTTGCCGATGATTGCTTTTGCCCAAACTAAACCAAATATCGGACTGGGAGATGATGGATTGGTTAAGGATGCGGTCAAAGAGGCCGGTTATAATTCCAACACGACCGAAACTACATTCGCCTCCACTTTGGGCGCGGTGGTAAAAATACTAATGAATTTTTCCGGCGTGATATTTATGAGTTTAATGGTTTATGCCGGATTTTTATGGATGACCGCGCGAGGCGAGGAAGCCAAAGTTGATAAAGCGCAGTCAATAATAAAGGCCTCAATTATCGGATTGGTAATTGTGGTCAGCGCTTACAGCATCACCTTCTTTATTGTGCCAAGACTATTGACGGAAACTGCGCCAAAGGAAGCAGCTTTGGAATAATATGTATCTTATTTTAAAAAGAAAATTTTTATTCGCCGTGATTTTTCCTATTTTGGCCTCTTCGGTTTTTTTTGGCGCGGTTCAAGCGCAGGATTTGAATACGAAAATTATGGATCAAATTAATGCCGGCAAAACAGGCGCCGGTTATTCCGACGCGGTTGACCCGCAGGTTACTATCGCTTCGGTAATAAAAATATTTTTAGGTTTTGTCGGTTCAATTTTTATTGTTTTAGTCGCGATGGCGTCTTATTGGTTTATAACAGCTCGCGGCCGGGAAGAAAAGGTTGAAAAGGCGATGTCAACATTACGAAGGGCGATAATCGGCCTGTTTGTCGTGGTTTTAGCTTATGCGATTACCAGTTTCGTTACTTCCGGTGTGCAGGATGCTTTGGAAAAGCCAACTCCAAGCGAAAATTTTGATTGTTTGGAGGGCGACCCGACTTGTTGGGAAGAGTTTGCCGGATAAAAGTAAAATATATATGAAAAAATATTTATTGATTGTAATATTATTAGCAGGATTTGTATTTTATGCCATTCCTTCGGTTGTTAATGCTCAAGGCGCCACTGCCTCAAGTTCTTTTGAACAGCAATTTCAGACATTTGCCAAAAAATCCGGTATTGGAGAAGGCACACCAAACGAACCGCAGGTTGTAATCGCGCGATTGATAAAAGTCATGCTGGGAGTGGTGGGAATAATGTTTTTTGCTTATTCGGTTTACGCCGGATATTTGATATTATCTTCGGCCGGAGACGAACAAAAAGTAAAAAAAGGCAAAGATACTTTGCGTACCGGAATAATCGGGATTTTTGTCGCGATGAGCGCGTATTCTATTTTGTCGCTGGTGGCCGGAGCAGCCTTGCAGTCAACCGAATTGAAGCCGGGAACATATTTAGACTATGATGTGGGCACGGAAGATTATGATTATGGCACCCCGTCAAGATAAAAAATCAAATTTCCAATAGTTTATTCAGAATAATCCTTGAAGCCGGCGTTTTCGCCGGTTTTTCAATTTTGTTTTTCCAAGAAGTATTTTCCAAATAATATAATAAATCCGATGGAGTTCTGACTACCACTCCGAGATTATTTTCAAGCAAATATTGAGAATTACATTCCTCTTGCCCGGGTATCGGCGAAATCGCGATAATCGGTTTATTGAGCGCGATGCATTCCGTAATTGTCAGTCCGCCCGGTTTGGTAATAATATAATCGGCAACTCGCATATATTCGTCCATTTCGTCGGTCCAGCCGACCGGATGCAATTCCACATTGCCGGATGCTTCCAGTTTTTTCAGTTTTGCCAACAGTTTTTTGTTTTTTCCGGCAATCGCGAAAACTCTGTATTGCGTGGTGGATTTGCTTAAGGTTTTTATGATACCGGTTGTGTCCACCAGACCTTGCCCGCCGGACAAAATTAACAGATTTGTTTTGTCGTTTTTCGCTCCGTATTTTTCTTTTAGTTTGTTAATATTTTTTTCTTCATAAAACACCGGATCTATTGGTATTCCGCTGACAGTTATATTTTTATTATCAATACCGCATTCAACCAGATGGTATTTGGTTTTGGGGGTTGGAGCGAAATAGTGTTGGATATTTTTTACAATTTGTAAATCGTGCGAGAAATAGTCGGTCATCAGCAGGCTGATTTTCGCGTTGAATTTATTTTTTTCCTGAATTGGTAAAATGGCGTAGGCTGATAAAAAATTCGTGCATAATATATGGGTCGGTTTATATTGAAGGACATATTTAAAAAAGGAGCCGGAATTGAACTGATTGAAAACCATGGACATTTTTTGGGTGAGGCGGAGGATTTTTGGCGAATTGGTTTTTTTATAAAAAAATCCCCAGATTTCAGGAATTTTTTCCGCCAGAATATCATAAGATTCAACGATGGTTTTTCTCATCGGCGAACTTACATAGTTCATCATATCAATATGTTCTATTTCTAAATCAGGATACAAAATTTTAGCGGATTTTTTAAGCGCTTCCGCTGTCCTGACATGGCCGGATCCGGTAGATACCGATACCAATAAGATTTTTTTAGGGTCTGTTTTCATACGGTAATAGTATATACTATCTTTTGTTTAAAAAAAAGAACCCACAGAAAAGGGGTTTCTTGATTTAAAAAATACACTGGGGTGGCCAACGGGAATTGAACCCGTATTTTCGGCTCCACAAGCCGAAGTAATAACCATTATACCATGACCACCCCAGTGTATTCTTTTTTTAAATTGTTTTGAGGGAATTGCCCTATACTAGAGCAAAGCTCAGTATAGGACTACCCCGTACTGATCCGCCGGCTGGCGGATCTAGTACTGGGGTGAACCCGTATTTTCGGCTCCACAAGCCGAAGTAATAACCATTATACCATGACCACCCCAGTGTATTCTTTTTTTAAATTGTTTTGAGGGAATTGCCCTATACTAGAGCAAAGCTCAGTATAGGACTACCCCGTACTGATCCGCCGGCTGGCGGATCTAGTACTGGGGTGAACCCGTATTTTCGGCTCCACAAGCCGAAGTAATAACCATTATACCATGACCACCCCAGTGTATTCTTTGATTTATATTTTATATTGTAAACTGCGATTGATCTACCATTACCGCGCACTACAAGAGTGCACGGCCATGAACCCTTGTGGTTCATGGTACCAACCAATGCGCTCTCGGTGCGCCTGCCAGGAATCGAACCTGGATTTAAGGTTTAGAAGACCCTTGTTCTATCCATTGAACTACAGGCGCATTTATATCGCTATTTTTTCTATAAAATTGATTTTCCACGCGTTTATCTTTCTAAATAGATCTCTGTTATAGATTCTGACAGAGCATGTACCATTGTATAACATATTTTTTCTATGTTGTAAAGAGGTGGGTTTAATTTGAGTTTTGTAGAATTGAGATAAGGGTATTTTTGTAACTTTGGACCAATACTTTTCCAAGACAATTTTATTGTGTAATTCGTGTATATGTAATTGAATTTTAAATTTATTCTCTGTAATTCCACAAAATTTTCTAAACCAACGCATCATTAATTCAATCATTTTATAGTCTGAATTAGTGAATTTTATGATTTCAAATTTTTTAGATTTGTCACCTTCGGCCCAGTATAGCATTAAACCGGCTATGAATAAAGGATTATTAAATAACGCGGGTATTTCTTTTTTTGCTTGCAGAAAAATCATTTTTTTTCTTTCATTTATCTCGCTTTGTCTTTTTTTTGCCAATTTATAAGCATTTTGTTGTTTAGCCGTAAAATATAATTTTTTATATTGTTCGGGAGTAAGTTTTATATTTCTTAACCATAGACTTAATGTGCCTTTAGAGACTTTAATTTTAGTTTTGATATCGTTATAGCTTTTGCCTTGGCGCCTTAGTTTGATCGCCCTTATTTTCTCATCGTATTTCATAAATTGAACAGTAATAAATTTTTCTATAATTATAGCATATATGTTTGATTATAGCAATTCTTCTTATTTGGCATCAGGTTGGTTGGGTATTATAGAGTATCAACAGTACCGACTACTGTTGTCATTGCTTAATCCAAGGGTTTTCTTAATGTTTTCAACACTAACCCCGCTCTTAATCATAGAAAGAGTGTATGAATGTCTGAAAGAGTGGGGGGTTATATTTTTCTGCAGGCCGGCGGACTTTGCGCATTTATTAACAATTCTTTGGACTGTTCGGGGAGTAATGCCTTTATCTTTATTTTTCCCCGCCCGTTTATCGTGGGGGATGAATAAATAAGGGTTGGAGTCTTTTCTTAGATTAAGGTATTGCTTTATCCAGTATCTGGCTTGTTCAGAGAGAGGGACGGTTTTTTGCTTGTTTTTCTTAATTAATAAAGACAACTCGTTTTTATTCAAGTTAATATCAGTTTTTTTGAGCTTGGCTATCTCGGAAACCAGCATCCCGGTGCTGAAAAGCAGTTCAAGAACAGCTTTGTTTCTGTGATTTGATAAAGTATCATTTTTACCCGCGGTTTTATCTTTTAATGGCGCGTCCAATAGCCGTTCCAGGTCTGTTTTGCCCAATACGCTCGGTTTCTTCATGTTTATCTGGTCAAGTTTTATCTCCCGATGAGAAAGAGTGGTGATTTTTTTGGATTGCAAATACCTCAAAAAGTTCCGCAAAGCGATTAGGTGGTAGTTTTGAGTATTTTTTTTGAGCGGTTCGCCCCGCGCATCAATCAATTCGCCGAGCCACTTCCGGTATCTCTTGATTGTATCAACCGTCAACCTGTCCGGCTTCTTGTCTCCGAAAAAATCAATAAATCTGGACATATAGAATCGGTAATTTTCTATAGTTTTTTCCGTCCGCCCCTTGCTTTGTTTTAGATTTTCAAGAAATTCACGCAGATATCTGGAAATATTTTTTGGCATAAATTTTTACTTTATCACCTTACCACCTAATCACTTAACCACTTGCCAATTGGGTGATTAAGTGGTCGGGTGGTTGGGTGTTTAAGTGATTATATTGTACGACACTATTGACAAAACGTCAATTTTGTGCTATACTATAATAGTTAATTAGTAAAAATTTAATTTTTAAAAATAAAAGTATGGGTTTTTTTGGAAAATTATTTGGCAAAAAAGAGGAAGAGTCCCCAATGATGCCTCCTCCGGCGCAAGAAGCTCCGGAAGCTCCAATGGCGGATCATGAAGATCATGTCGATCATATGGAGCCAATGTCTGAAGAACAGACAGAAGGCGGGGATGATGAACTTTCAATATAAGAAATAATTAATCCTGTCGTTAAAGACTTCAGGATTTTTTAATCAAACACAAATATAAACATAAACATAAACATATGGATAACAAACGCGACAAGTTTGGGGCTTTTTCAGGCGCGACACAAATGGAAAATGAGGGTTTCGCCGGTATTTATTATTATTTATTCGCAGGCATCATGCTTTTGGTGGCTGTTTTTTTGTTTTTACCCAGAGTTTCAAGTCCAATATAGGAGGTTGACACTTCTTTCCTAAAAGACTACGATACATATATCAAATAATAATTAATTTTAACAAATCAATATGAAAAAAAGTTTGTTGTTAAGCTTATTAGTAAGCTTTTTTATAGCAATTTTTGCTATTTCTTTCGTGTCTGCTCAAACAGAGACGACAGATGAACAAAACGCGGACGATGTGAACCAAGTTCTTGAAGAATTGGATGATGAAGAAGCGTTGGAAGGTGTGGAAATAGACGAAGTCAGCGTGCCGGACGGTTTTGGATTGTGGCTTCGCGATTGGAGAGAACGAATTGTCTTAGCGCTAACTCTTGATCCGGTAAAAAAAGCGGAAAAACAAATGATTTATGCTGAGGAAAGAATGAAAATCGCCGAGAAAATCCTGGCGGAAAGCACTAGCCCTCAAGCTCAGGAAAAAGCTCAGCAGATGATTGAAGTCGCGCAAAGGCACCTTGAAAAAATACAAGAAAGAAAAGATAAATGGGCGGACAAGACAACGGAAAGAGTTGAACAATTAAAAAATAATTTAGCTACGCATCTTTTAAGAAGGGACGCAATTTTGAATAAATTGGGAGAAAATGCCCCCGAAGAGTTTGAGGGTAAGATTGAAGAATTAAGAGCGAAAATGTTGGAGCATGGGAAAACTTTTATTGGCGATATAGACGACGAGGAAATGACTGAGAGAACTTCTGAACATTTATATAATGTCAGGGAAAGAATTGAAAAATATCTCGGCGCGGTAAAAACATATCAAGAAGAAAAGAAAGGCATTTTAGACAATAACGAACTTTCCGAAGAACAAAAAGTAGAGAGCCTGCAATTATTACAGGAAGAAAGAAAAGCGGAATTGGAAGCGATTCGTCTTGAATATAAACAACGCCAAGAAGGATTGGTGGAAAAAATAAAGAACGGCGACGCGAACGCTGAGCAAAGATCTTTATTGTTGAGAGACGCGCAAAGATTAATTGAACAAAAGCGGGAATTAATCAGAGAGCGCGCGGAAGAGATTCAAGGAATTGTCAGCGAGGGTCTAAATGAGGAACAATTAAGAAGTAGATTTGAAGAAATACGGGCGGAATATGCCGACAAGCTGGAACAATTTAGAGAGCAGTATGAAGAAACAAGAATGTTGCAGAATCAGGTTTTAAATAATCGCGCGGAGGAAGAAGTGAAGGAAGCGGAACAAACCAGAGCCAGAATAATGGAAAATGAAAGAATCAGGCAGGAATTGGATGAAGAAATGGGATTATAAAATTATTCCCCGCCCCGCTATCAAGCCGGGCGGGGTAATTCTTTTTATGCGTAAAAATTTTTTCTATTTGATTTTACCGAATATCAGGTCTTGTCATAATGTCGGCGCAATGTTTAGAACTGCTGATGCTTTTGGCATAGACAAGATTTTTTTAGTCGGCTACACGCCGGCTCCGCCAAAACCACAGATTGACAAGGTTTCTTTGGGGGCGGAAAAGTGGATGCCGTTTGAAGTTAAAAAAGATTTGAAGACCTTAATCAAAAAATTGAAAAAAGACAAGTTTGAAATAGTGGCGTTGGAGAAAACGGCCGATAGTATTGATATTAAAGACTTTAAGACAAGCGGGGATTTTGCGTTGGTGGTTGGCAATGAAGTAGAGGGGGTTACGGAGGATATTTTGAAATTATGCGATAAAGTCGTCCATATCCCGATGTTGGGCAAAAAAGAGAGCCTGAATGTCAGTATTGCCGGCGGGATTGCAATGTATGTTCTTCATAAGAAATAGCTAATTTTAGCTAAATATTGATGAAAAATGCTTGACAAAAGCATTTTTTTGTGCTATACTTAATTGTTTTATCCGGTATGGTGCCGGGTAAAAACGCCCATAGGAGGGCAAAGTGAATAAGAATATCGTAATGTTCGTTGTCGTTCTCGTGGTTGCCGTCATCCTCGTTGCCCTGGCGCTCGCCGTCTCGGTGGGTCACCAGACCCGCAGCGGCGAGGTTCGCCTCGTCCCGGTGGAGAGAAAGTACGCCTCCTCCTACGGGGAGGCCGAGCTCCCGCCTCGGCGGGTGATCTCGTGGTCCGAGACCACGAGAACTATCTCCAAGGACGTCATTGTGGCGCAAAAGGCAGTCTGCTGCCGCTACGAGCCCTCCGGGGAGCCCTGCTCCTTGGAGGAGTACAACCAACTGGAGGGAATCGGCGACTGATGTCGCCGGCGCCCTCCCCAACTTCAGCCCCGTTGCTTAACCGCGCGGGGCTTTTTTTATCCTTGTTTTATCCAGCACCACTTTGGCAGAGCCTGATTTGTGAATAGTTTAAAATTTTATTTAGTTTGTTTTTTTGTGTGTAATTATATTTATTATCAAAGTGGTGCTGGTTTTAGTATTTGCCCGGTTTTATGTTATAATAACAATAAGCATTTATGTTTGTATGTTTAAATGTTTAAATGTTTATATGTTTAAATGCTCTATATGCACAACCCTTTAATGCAACATACCCTTGATATTTTTTCTCATTTGGTAAAACAAATGCCTCCTTTGGTTCCTAATGATACCAAAGAAGACGCTAAACAGGCGTATGAACAGATGAAAACCAACTTTGACCTTAGTCTTGAAGAAATGGAGAAAACTATTATTGTTTTTGGGAAAAAGTTGTGGCCATATCGTCGGGCTTTTGAAGAATTTTTTAATATACATGAAAGTGAAATGGGAGAGAAATTTTTAATCGGCAAATTGGAGCCAAAATTGAAAAGAAAATATAAAGGATTTTTGGAATACGGCGGAACTTTTCGCGATTTACATAGCGGGAACCCGGCAATGTTTTTTGATACTGAAGAACGGGTACAAATGTGTGAGGCGTTGGTCGGAGTTAATGAAGATGTTGCCAGATATACCGCCCAATCGGTGCTGGCTTCCGAACGGATAAAATATGAAAAAAAGATTGTGGAGTTTCAAGTGATTTTGGATGATATAGAAAAAAGATTAAACACTTTATTGATGATGGCTGATGATGAACAAGAGCATCCGGAATTGGCATCGGAAATAAGACAACAGGTTTTATCTTTTGAATACGGTTTGTGTTTGCTTGGCCCGCCCCATCATTACGAGGCGATTTGCCGGACG
>Ga0208977_1000868_pt1 | contig 17922 bp, 16 predicted proteins | sample RifOxyA2_FD_184030 | JGI IMG/M metagenome (GOLD analysis project Ga0208977, IMG submission 184030) | Groundwater microbial communities from Rifle, Colorado - Rifle Oxygen_injection A2 (SPAdes) | ecosystem: Environmental > Aquatic > Deep subsurface > Groundwater | place: Rifle, Colorado, United...
ACGATTATTTGGCAACCGATAACGCTTCGGCAGCGTGTCGACTGGAGAGCCTGGGCAGGATATCGAAACAATCATCAGTAGATATTCCCGTTGATAAATGGATCGGTATAGAGGTTTACGCGAGATTAAATACCGACGGGCAACAGAACGGGTTAAGTAAAATATGGTATTATGATGAGGATGGCACGGAACACGTTGTGGCCGAATATTCGGATATTTTTTACCAGGCTTCATGTCTTGCGGGCGATAAATTCAATAAAGTGGCGCTTGGCAGCAATAACAGTAACACATGGCTATGGGGCGACACCATGGAACCGAGGTATTACATTGACGATTTTATTATCAACGGCACAAGAATTGGCCCGGCATATTTTATGAAAAAATTAAGCGCCCCTGGCCAGAGTAACGCTCCGGCGGCGCCGGCGAATCTCCGCATTATCGACTAATCGGAAATATCCCGAATAAGATCTGAGCGATATTTCTTACATTTATCACATGGCAAATCGGGTGCAAGTGGCATTATGAGGACGGAGTCAATTTGGAGTCTGTTGCCGAAGTATTGTAATTTATGATTAGCCCCCAAAAAAATATTGCCGGCGATTCCGGCTCAAGGTTTTATGGTGTGTTGGCGTTGGCGCTGGCGGCGGTGTTGTTTTTCGCGCCGCTTGTGCCGGATGTTCGGCTTTCGCGGCCGAAGTTGTTGCTGCTGGAAACGGGATTGTACGGCCTGCTTTTTGCAGGGCTTGCCGCACGCATATATATAGGTAAGCTGGAAATACGCAATTCGCTGCTTTTGCTTCCCCTGCTTTGCTACGGGCTGCTTGAGCAGCTTTTTTATTTTCTTTCGCCGGATAAAATAGTGGCTGTAACGGAGTTGAAGCGCAGCCTGCTTTCGCTTGCGGCATATTTTGTGGCGGCGAATTTAATTGACACGGAGAAAAACCGCCTTGCCGTTCTTTGGGCGGCGCTCGCGGGAAGTTTCCTGGCCGCGCTATACGGCGTGCTTCAGCATTCCGGCGGCATAGGCATACTGGATGTGCCGCACATGGACAGGGTGATGTCCACGTTCGGAAACCCCATATTTTTTGCGGCTAACCTTGTTGTCATGCTGCCCGCCGCCGCCGGGCTTTTAATTGCCTCACAAAAACGCCTGCCCAAATTTTTACTCATTATATTTATGGCGACCGCCGTTGCCGCCCTCTATTTTACGCAAACGCGCGCCGCATACATCGGCCTTGCCGCCGCCGCGGCTGTTTTCACGGTGCTTAGTATGCGCTCAAACAGGGCAAAAATTCTCACGCTTGTTGCCATCGCCGCGCTGTTCGCCGTTTTTGTCGCGTTAACAACCAATATCTGGATGCGCCAGCAGCAACATTTGCTGATATGGCGCGATACGCTTGTCATGTGGGCTCACTATCCGTTTGCCGGCACAGGCCCCGGCACGTTCCACATTTATTTTCCGAAATTTGCGTCGGATGCCCTGCGCGCGGTCTGGCCGCAGGGGCAGTTCATAGTTAACGACGCGCATAACGAATACATACAAAGCCTTGCCGAAACGGGCATAGCAGGTTTCGGCATTTTCCTGTGGCTTATAATCGCCTTCGGCGTCAACACCGTGCGCACACTTTCCCGGCACGAAGGGCGCGGCCGCTTCGTGATAATCGGCCTTGCGGCCTCATGCGCGGGCCTGCTTGCCCAGAACTTTTTTTCGGTTGATATGCGCTTCATCGTTTCAGCGGTATACCTATATATATGTATGGGGCTTGTTGATTCTTACCAGGAACAACGCATCGGTTTTGGCAACCTGCCCCGCGCCGGCCGTTTTGCGGGCGTGGCATTGGTATTGTGCGCAGGGGCGTTCACTTTCCACGAAGTTCTAAAACCCTACGTTGCCCAGAAAACCGTGGCCGCGGAAAAGAATTTTTTTGACGAGCGCGTGCTTGAGCCGGCAAAAACCATAGATGATCTTACTAAGCTGCTGGCGCAATACCCCGATGAGCCGCTGATACATGAAAAGCTGGGCTGGGTTTATTCCAAGGAACGCAACTGGCCAGCCGCGATAGCAAACTATACAAAAGCCGCGGAACTTAACCCCGCTTCGTCGGGGCCGCTCAACAACCTTGGAAACATACATTTTCTAACCGGAAACCGGCAGATGGCCATAGAATTCTGGCGCCGCTCGCTTGAGCGAAATCCGGATCAGGTTGACAGCCGGCTTAACCTTGCCACCGCCTATTATTACGAAGGCCGCCTTAAAGAAGCGGTTGACGAGCTTAAGGCCGCGCTCGCGCGCGATCCCGGCAACAAAAAAGCCCTGGTAATGCTGAAACAAATGACCGAATGAAAAAACTTTTTGCCGTTGCATCGCTGATAATATTCCTGGCGCTCACGGTGGCGGTTTCATATCATCGGCATGGCGACATGGAGTCGCACGATGATTGCGTTATTTGCCTGCTGTCGCCGGCTTTCAACTTTATTTTCTCATGCCCGCGTAATAATTTAGAGATACGCCTGATTTTTCTTTTCGTAATCGCAGTTTACGGTTTCATAAATTCAATACCCGCCATATTCCCCTTCTCAAGCCGCAGCCCTCCCAAGGCAGCGTAAAGCCGCGTACTTTATAACTAGAAAACCATTCTGCACAAGGAGGCTTCACCATGCGGTTTTTTTTACTTTTATGTATGTTGTTCAGCTTTAACATTATCGCCCGGGCGCAGGACGGCGCAACTATCATGCAGGAACCGGCAAGGCCGTCGGGCATGAGAGGCGCCGCGACGGATCTGCCCGATATAAGCGTAGTGGGCGACCTGGCCGGTAAATTAAGTAACATCTCAGGCGATGCGGACAAAGACAGGTTAAGTTTGCGCAGCGTTGAGTTCGCATACCAGGGATATGTTTACCCCCGGGCCAGAGCCAACGTGATAGTTGCCTTTCATAAGCACGAAGGCAATATCGAGACCGAGCTTGAAGAGGCAAACATTACTTTCATGGATATTTTCGGAGGCCTTGGCGCAAAAGCCGGCAAGATGCTCGGCGGTTTCGGAAAAGTTAATACCGTTCACCCGCATCACCTGCCTTTTGCCGACCAGCCGGACGCGCATAAAAACTTCATGGGCGGCCATGGCCTTATGGTTGAAGGCGCATCGTTAAACTGCCTGTTGCCGCTGCCGTTTTATGCCATGGCGGAAGCGGGCTGGGGGCACGCGCCTGACGCCCATCACCATTCGGACGAAGAAGCCGCGGAGGAAGCGGAGTTCTCATTTGCCAATCAGGTTTATCTTGGCCGGCTGATTGTGTCGTTTCCGCTTGGCAGGGATTGCGAACTTGCTCCCGGAGTCAGCTACGTTAAGGGAAACGGGGCGCATTATCTTGAACATACGGATGAAACCGGACTGCTGGGTTTTGACTTAACGTATAAATCATTCCCTTCGACGTTTTCAAGATTCATAATTCAAAACGAACTTTTCCTGCTAAACAGAAAACTTCCCGTCGGCACGCTTAACAGGTACGGGTTTTACAGTTACCTGGGTTACAAAATGAACCCGCACTGGTCAGCGGGCGCGCGTTACGATCAGGCGCAGGACGCCCTTCCTTATGAGGACGGAACCATGCCGCCCGCGACAAGCGCCCAGTCGCTTATAATCACCCGGAACCTGACGGAAACTACATATTTAAGAGGCCAATACAAGTATTACAACGAGCCTCGGGGCGTTTTCGAGGTCTTCCTGCAGCTGTCTTTCGGCATCGGCCCCCACAGCCACCCGCTGGAATAAATCGGCGGGTTGCTATAATCCCCCCCTCACCCCACCCTCTCCCCGAAGGGTAGAGGGCTTGCAAACCAATTATTTCCTCTCCCCGAAGGATAGAGGATTTGTACACTAATTATTTCCTCTCCCCGTCGGGGAGAGGATTAAGGTGAGGGGGGAGTTAACGCATTTTCACCGAAAGGATAAAACAATGAAACATATTATATTTCTTGCCATATTCGCCTGTGTTACCAACCTGTACGCGGCGCCGGATAAAATAAAAATCGTTACCACCACCATGGATCTTGCGGACATCGCAAAGGAGATAGGCGGGGAAAAAGTTGAGGTTACAAGCCTCTCGCACGGGGATCAATCCGGCTGCAATTCCGTCGAGCCGCGCCCGAGCATGGTTATGAGCCTCCGGAAAGCCGCCGTCTTCGTAAGAATCGGAATGGATTACGATTCGTGGGCGGACAGCCTTATAGATGCATGCGGCAATTCAAGGATAGCCTTCGGCGCCCCGGGTTACGCGGATGCCTCGGTCGGAATCGAGAGGCTGGAAGTTCCCGCGGGCAGGGTTGATGCGGGCATGGGGCACGTCCATGTTTACGGCAACCCGCATTACTGGCTGGACCCGCAAAACGGCCGCGTGATGGCGGACAATATACTGGCGGCGCTAATCCGCGTATCTGCCGGCAACAAGGATTATTTTACCGCCAACAAGCAGGCGTACGTGGCCAGGCTTGACGATAAAATAAGCCAATGGAGCCGTAAACTTGAGCCGTATAAAGGCAAAAGAATAGTCTCTTACCACGAATCCTGGGTGTACTTCGCAAAAAGATTCGGTTTCGAGATAATGGCGACCATAGAGCCTAAGCCCGGCATACCGCCGTCGGCCGCATACTTAAATCAACTGATAATCCGGGTTAAACAGGGGACAGGTCTTCTTATATTCCATGAAAATATTTACCCGGAAAAAACATCGGCCATGGTTGCAAGAGAGACGGGCGCAAAAGTTTATATTCTTCCAATTTCAACCGGCGGGATGAGAGGCGCCGTAAAAAGCTACACCGGCCTTTTTGATTATATCGTTTCCGCAATTACGGAGGATGAAAAATGAGCGCGACGGCGATAGAGTTCAATAACGTAAAACTGGCATACGGCTCAAAAACGGTGCTTGAGAATTTGAATTTTACCATAGGCGGCAACGATTTCGTCGGCATAATCGGTTCAAACGGTTCCGGCAAGACCACAATATTAAAGGCCATTCTCGGGCTTGTCAGGCCGGTGGAAGGTAAAATTACAATCAGCCGGGACGTTGTTTACGGTTATGTTCCACAGTCGAACACCATAGACGGGGTTTTTCCGTTTACCGCGTTCGACGTGGTAAAAATGGGCTTGTACGGCCGCCTGCCCCTGCTGAAATGCTTTAGTAAAGAGCATTACGACAAGGTAGTTTCCGTTCTCGCGCAGGTGGGGATAGGGCGCTACGGTAACGTTCCCTACCGGGATTTATCCGGCGGCCTCAAGCAGCGGGCGCTTATTGCAAGGGCGCTTGTAAATGATCCCGACGTGCTTGTTCTTGACGAGCCGACCAATGACCTCGATAGTACGGGCGAGAAATCAATAATGGAACTCATCAAAAACCTGCACCGCACAAGTCCGGTTACGGTAATTATGGTAAGCCACCTCGTAAACATGATTACCAACTATGTTGAAAAAATAGGATTCATTGACGCAGGCAGATTCACGTTCCGCCCCGTCAGCGCGGTGCGGGGCGCAGGAGAATATCATGTTTGAAATGTTCACGGTTCCGTTTGTATGGAGAGCGCTTGTCATAAGTTCGCTTACGGGCGCATTTTTCGCGTTTGCGGGCGTATACGTTGTTTTAAGAAGAATGGTTTTTGCCAGCATCGCGCTTTCCCAGGCGGCCGCGTGCGGGTTTGCGTTCGGGTTGCTGACGGGGTTCAATCTTACTTTAAGTTCGCTTGCGTTCACGCTTGCAGCCGTAGTTATATTTTCGTTCCACACGGAGGAAAAAAGGCTTACAAGCGAATCCTTCACGGCATTTATCTACGCACTGTTCTCGGCGCTCAGCATAATATTCCTTGCCAAATCCCGCGCGGGCGAGGGCGGCCTGCTTGATATTTTTTCGGGCAACATACTTACCATATCGAACGGTGAAATCTATCTGGCAGCCGGCTTGTTTTTTGTATCGTTTCTTGCGCACATCGTGTTCTACAGGAAATTCATTTTTGTTTTCTTCGACCCGGAGACGGCGAAAACGCAAGGCATTAACACCGCCTTCTGGAATTTTTTGTTTTACCTGATACTGGGCGTCATGCTGTCGGCAAGCATAAAAACAACCGGCGTTCTATTGTCTTTTTCAAGCCTCGCCATACCAGCCATGACGGCCATGATACTATGCGAACGCATAAAAATGATATTTGCCGTCTCCGTTCTGATAGCGTTAATCTCGGCATTTGCGGGCGTCTATCTTTCCTGGCTGTGGGACCTGCCCGGCGGAATCACAAACGCAGCCATAATGTGCCTGCTGTTCATAATAACAACAATCCTCTCCCGCAGGGTATAGTATTCACATTCCTTCTCCCCGCCGGGGAGAAGGCCAGGATGAGGGGGAATTCGTCGGAATATTGAACCACCCCTCACCTTAACCCTCTCCCCGGAGGGGAGAGGAAACTGATTTGCCTTAACTAAACGGCATTGGGGTTAAGACGAAAATTTGACATTTTTCTTAAATAGTACTACAATCCCTGAATGCTCATACGTTTCGGCGTTTCCATAGAGAAGGAGCTGCTTGATAAATTCGACGCGGTAATCCGCGGGCGCGATTATCCCACGCGCTCAAAAGCAATAGAGGATTTTATCCGGCAGGCGATTATTGACAGCGAAATATCGAAAGATACCGCCGAGGTTGTGGGTTCGATTGACATCGTTTACGACCACCATAAACGCGAGGTCTTAAACAAGCTTACCGATATCCAGCACGATTTCCAGGACGTGATACTTTCTTCGCAGCACATACATCTTAACCACCACGACTGTTTTGAAATCGTCATAGTAAAAGGAGACAAGCGCATGATAGAAAAGCTTGCCAACCGCATAAAAGCCGCGAAAGGCGTAAAGCAAAGCTCCCTGAGAATAGCGGGTGCCTGATTTTTTTTGACCCGCCGTAGCACGATTAAGAAAAATGTATACATTACAGGAGACAATGAACATGAATTCAAAAATATTACTGATCGCAATCGCAGTTTCAATGCCGTCGTACGCATTCTCATCGGACGTCTATCTCTCGCTTACCAGGAAAGCGGTAACGCCTTCGGGTTATGAACGGGAAATAGAAAAACTTCCCGTCAGCGTAAGCGTGGTAACAAAAGACGACATAAAAATGTCAAACGCAAAACAGGCCACGGAAATACTGGGTGGACTGCCGGGTGTTTTCATAAAAAAAACCGGCGATTTCGGAAGGGCCGACGTGGATATAAGGGGCATAGGCGGAAACGGCAGGCAGCTTGGCATATTTATTGACGGAAGGCCGGACAAGATGGGAATTTTCGGCTGTTCCGTAACGCACACGCTGCCGATGAACAACGTGGAAAGAATCGAAGTGATAAGAGGGCCTGAGTCCGTGCTGTACGGCTCCGATGCCTTCGGCGGCGTGGTAAATATTATTACCAAAAGGCCGTCAAAAAAACTTGAAGGCAACTTCACCGCTTCCGGCGGCACGTTCAACACTCAAAACTATCTTTTCGAGCAGGGAAGCAAATTCGATAAATTCGATTACAATCTTGCCATAAATAAAAGGTCCGGTAACGGCCACAGGGAAAACTCCGGCTTCAACGCAAGCGATTTTGCAGGCAAATTCGGCTACAGCCTTTCGGGCGGCGCGGAAATCCTGCTCGGCGCAAAATATTTTACCGGCATAAAAAACGAACCATTTCCTTCCGTGGCCGGCACCTGGAACGATTACGGCAGGGGCGCGGTAGATTTATCATATAATAATACGTCCGGAAATTTAGATAATTCGATTAAAATTTATCGCAGTTTCGGCGAACACAGGTTTTCCGACGGATTTCATTCAAGGGATTTCACGGACGGTGTAATACTTCGCGGCAAGACAAACGCCTTTGTTAATAACGAGTTAACCATTGGCGCCGATTATCGCTACCAGGCCGGCGATGTGCTGAATGCGGCTCCCGCCGCGTTAATCGGCAGTTACCACAAATACGAATACGGCGCATATATAAACGACGAGCACACCTTCTTTGAAAAACTGACGATAAGCGGCGGCGCGCGGTACAATTACGACGAGTTTGCAAAAGCCATAATCAACCCCAAACTGGGTGTGGTTTATAACACGCCAGGCGGCACTACGATAAGAGCAATTTTAAGCCATGGATTCCGCGCACCGCAGATAAACGACCTCTACCTCTGGGGCGGGAACAAAAACCTGGAACCGGAGAAGGTTGTCAACAATGAAATCGGCGCCCGTCGGCAGTTAGGCGGCCTCGGATATATTGACGTAGCGGGTTTTATAATGAAAGGATCCGGCCTTATCCAAACCGTTGCCGGCAAAAACGTCAACACAGGCGATTTTGAATTTAAAGGTGTGGAGTCAATATTAAGCTTGAAATTTTCGGAGTCGCTGAACGGACAGCTAAACTACACTTATTTGGACCCCGGAATATATACAACGGGGCGGCCGGGCGACAAAGCCGGAGCCTCGCTGAAGTATGCCAAAGATAAACTAAATGCTATAATTACCGGCGAGTATGTTGGAAGGTATTTTGCGGCCGATAACAGCTCAAACAGGATCGGCGACCATGTTATATTAAACACTAAAATTGATTACCGCCTCTTGCGCGACATGTCCGTATTTGCCGCCGTAGATAATATTACCGGCGAGTCTTATCAGCTATACTATAACGGCCTCTACACCATGCCCGGCGCAACTTTAACCCTTGGAGCCAATTATGCTTTTTAAGTGTCTCTTTAGCAGTTTGAGGTCATTGCGAGCGCAGCGAAGCAATCTCGACGTTGCTTCTGATGAAAAGCGAGATTGCCGCGCCCTTTGGGCTCGCAATGACGACGACAACTTCGGAACGCTAAAGAGACACCTTTTTAATAAGATGTATCTAACGCGTATTTCATCCTCTACTCTCGGGGATAGGAAAGAGGTGAGGGGGCGTGGATTGATCCGGACAGCAATGTTTTTTAATATGGTTCTTTTGCTGTCAGCGCCGGCCGTAACTGCAAATGCAAAAATCAGGGTTGTCGCCGCAACCGCCGACATCGGCGCAATCGTTACCGAAATCGGCAGGGAAAACGTTGACGTTACAACGCTCCTGCCTGGCAAAATGTGCCCCGGCCATTGCGACGTAAACCCGGGCATGATGAAAAAAATAGAGCAGGCGGACATTGTAATCAGCCACGAGTGGGAGAACTGGATCCGCGGCGCGCTTGCTAGCACGCGAAATAAATCCGTGCATAAGGTGCCGGCAAAAACCGCCGGAAACTGGATGATCCCGCAAATCAACATAAAGGCCGCATGGGAGATAGCGGGCATCCTGGCGTCGGTTGACAAGGTAAATACCGTCCGCTACCGCGAAAACCTGGGAAAATACATTGTCTCCATTAATTACGCAAGCAGCGACATATCGCGGCGTTTCCGTAAATACGCGGGCCGCAACATAATTTCTTCCGAACGCCAGAAGCCCTTCATCGAGTGGTTGGGCTTAAATGTTGTAAGCGTTTACGGCGCCGGCGGCGAGCCTGATGCCAGGGAAATCGCGGCCGCCATTTCAGCCGGCAGAAATACAAAGGTTGCACTGGTTGTGGACAACCTGCAAAGCGGGCCGAAAGCAGGCAAGAGTATCGCGGACGAATTAAAGGCGCGGCGCATCGTGCTTACAAATTTCCCGGACGATAATTCTTATGTTGAAACCCTGCGAAAAAACGCGGAGCTTGTGGAGCGCGCGCTTAAATGATAGCAAGTCTGAACAATGTTACCGTATCATACAGGGATCACCTTGCCCTTAAAAATATATGCCTGGATATTCCAAAAGGGTCATTCGTGTCCGTGATAGGCCCGAACGGCGCGGGCAAAACCACTCTGTTGACGGTAATTAACGGGCTTGGCGAGATTGTTTCAGGGCGGGCATTTGTTCTTGGCTTCGAGGTTAAAAGTAAAAACTTATCGCGCATACGCAAAAGGGTGGGCTACGTTCCCCAGCATCAAAACATAGACCGCCGCTCACCCATCAGCGTAAGAGATGCGGTTTGTATAGGCAGGTTCGGCAAAATCGGGTTGTTCGGCAGCTGGACAAAGCGCGACGATGAGATAGTGCGTTACGCCATGGAAAAAGTGGGCATAGCCCATCTCTCGCAAAAGCCGATAGGCCACCTGTCCGGCGGCGAGAATCAAAAGGTTTCAATAGCGCGCGCAATGGCGCAGGAGCCGGAGATAATACTTTTAGATGAGCCGACCTCAAACCTGGACCCCCGCTCCCAGCACGAGATACTCCGCCTTGTCGAGAAAATCTACGACGAGCATAAATATACGGTTATTTTCGTCACCCATATTTTAAACCATATCCCTGCATCCTGCAATCTCGTGGTCCTGGTTAAAAACGGGGCGATTATACATAAAGGATCGCCGGATGAAACCCTTAAAGAGAACATGCTTTCAGAACTTTACGGCTGCAAAATAACGGTTGTCAACGTTCACGGTAAAAGGCACTTCCATACCGGGGAGTATCAATCCCATGATTGAGTTTCTGCATTACGAATTCGTCTGGCGCGCATTGGCGGCATCAATCCTGGGCGGCATAACCTGCGGCATAGTCGGCGTGTGGGTGGTGCTGCTTAATATACCCTTCGTCGGCGTGGCAATGTCGCACTCCGCGTTCGCGGGCGCCGTGTTCGGTTTGTTGTTCGGCATTAACCCGCTGATAAGCGCCCTTGTATCCTGCCTGCTATCCGCGCTGCTCATCGGCCCGGTCGCCGACAGGGGCGATTTTTCGCCGAACGTCTCGATAGGTATAATTTTTTCATTCGTTCTCGGCGTGGCATTTCTGGGCATGGGTTTTCTTAAAGGCCAAAAGATCGAAGCACTGAACCTGCTCTGGGGCAGCATACTCACCATATCGAGGCAGGAGATATTTTTCCTCGCAATTATCACCGTTCTGATACTCGTGTTGCTGGCGGCGCTTTACAGGCAGATAATGGCCGTGCTTTTCAACAGGGAGATTGCAAAAGCCTCCGGCGTTCCCGAGAAGGCGATATTTTATCTGCTTTTATTTATGTGCGGCGCCGTGGTAACGCTTAACTTAAACACCATCGGCGGCCTTCTTGTTTTCAGCCTCGTAACAAGCTCGCCGTTGGCCGCCTACCAGATTACTTATGACTTAAAAAAAATGTATATATTTTCCGCGATCTTCGGAGTTACATCCTGCCTCGCCGGCTTTATATTTTCATATATTCTAAACGTGCCTTCCGGAGCCGCGATAATTATAGTCTCAAGCCTGATCTTCGTAACCTGCATGATATTTTCCCGCAAAAGGAGAAAAATAAACCATGAACCGCAAACAGTTTTTTGACAAAATGGCCGCACAATGGGACAGCTTTTTCCCGGCCAGCTTCCTGGAGAGGCTGGAAAAAGAAATTATCCCGCTGCTCGGGATAAAAAAAGCCGACAAAATTCTTGACGTCGGCAGCGGCACCGGCATTATACTGCCCCTGCTTAAAAAAGCCGCCGGCAAAACCGGCGAGGTTACCGCCATGGATTTTTCCGGCCGCATGCTTAAAAAAGCCGAAGAAAAATACGGCGCCGCCTTCAAATACGTCCGCGCAAACGCCAAAAAAACCCCGTTTAAATCCAAGTCCTTCGATATCGTGATATGTTTTTCCGTATTCCCCCATTTCGTGGATAAACTCAACACATTGAAGGAATTAAAAAGAATACTAAAACCCGGCGGCCGCCTCGTAATCGCCCACGCCGACTCCCGCGAAACCATAAACAACCACCACCGAAAAGTAGGCACCATAGTAGCCAAAGACCTGATCCCCGACGACAAAAAAATGCAATCCCTCCTAAACAAAGCCGGCTACACCCCCCAAGAAATAAAAAACACCCCCACCCACTACCTAATTAGGGGACGTAGGATAAATAACTAAATAAGCGCTACGAGTACTACATTGATATTAACGCCAATGAAGTCGTTGCGCGTTGCTTACGTGGCTATTGCCACGCCACGTTCCTTGCGCCTTGAATCCAGCCAAAATTGGCTCTGCAAAACATCAATATTCAGTCTTACAGAGTACTAAATCCAATAAGTTAATCCGAAGCATAATTGGAAGGTTTGGGAATTCATGTAACTATCATCAAGCCCGTAGAGATTTTTAATATATGGTGTGTTCCCCATCCACATTATATTTGTGTTTACGGCCAGGCTTTCCATGAAATAGTAGCTTATTCCGTATTCGGCGCTGAATACAAAGGATGCGGAGACGTCAAAATTCAGGTCTTCCCTGGAATTTTCCAAATCTGTCAAATATCGGCTTTTATCAAAACTGTTTAAGCTTAATCCCATGCCGATACCAAACTGGGATCCCCAGCCCGCTTTTTTAGGCCTGCTCTGCAACCTTAAGCCGAAAGTAATGGGGGCAAGGTTTAGTTTGCCATAATTCTCGCCAGCCACCGTCAGATCCATTGAGAATTTTCTTGCTGATAATTCCATCCCCACCCAACGGGTATTTTTTGACATGCGTATTAAGCTGGCTCCCATGATGTTGCTTAGGCCGTCAAAATCCGTATCGGTATATGCAACCGTATTCGACCTTACTCCGGTTTGCGCGGAATGAAACGGAATCCCGCCAAATACATTAATGCCGAAGTCTCCGGATTCGGCGAAAGCCGTTGCTGCCGACATAATTGTAAACGCAATCAATACCGCAGGCATAGTTTTGTCCATAATTTCTCCCTGTATTATAGTTGTCGAAAAATAATATTTACTTCGTGGGCATTTTGTGCCGATCGCTCGCAAAGTATAGCAAGCCGGCTAAGGTATGTCAATATTTTAAATCACTGCGTTATGTCAAGATTCTTGCGGAAATTGGTTTTTGGGCAGGGATAGGCAACCGCCATGGATTTGCTCCGGAAAACGGACCCGATTGCACCGGAAATACACAGGTTATTTTAGTTAAACAATACGGAATAATAACTGGTTAGATTGCGGCCGGTTTTGGTAGGGCTGAAATCATCAGAAGTCGAATGATTTAGGAAGACAATATTTGTTCTATCAATTTCCTTGAGGATGTTCATAACGAGCCATAATCCCTTGCGGCAATCGATATTCATGCTCATAATTTTGGCAATGTCCATGGTGCTCAATATGTTTCTTGATTCTGCGTCCCTGCTGATGGTTGTAACAAGATTTGCACCGTGTGAAAAATCAGAGCTAAGCAATATAAATGTGTTAGGTTTTCTCGTTTCTTCTATCAGGGCATCTTTGAGTAAATATAATTGAGGCGGGGCGGCTTTTGAGGATATCATAATAGTTGTAACTTTTGCTTCAGGGAAGTAGAACTTGATGAGTGGAACCAGAACACCAATAGAATGTTCACCATAGAATGCCGAGGAGTCTTCCGTAAGCGATAAAACCTTCATAATATTTCTGGCTACTCGTTTGTTTGTTTTCAAAATACCGAATGACGTTTGCCAGTTAAGGGAAGAAATGCTTATTGGCGAGGCGCCTTTTTGAAAGTGGTCGGGCCCTATCAATATTATGTGGCCGATTTTTTCATTTTGGATGGACTCGAATAATTCGACCATTAACGAGCGAGCCAAAAAATGGTGGGTTACTATTCCAGCGATGTAATTTGCTTTATGAGAGGACTTGGCTGATTTATAATTTCTTCTATACGTCTCTATAGCGTCCAGATAATTTTCAGGAGCATTAGTGTAAAATGAATAGTTTATATTTTTCGTGTTAGTAGCAATAGAATGGCCGAAAATAGAAACTAAGAATAGAACTATTGAATAAATTATTGCAGCAGCTTTTGATACCATTTTGGTTGTTTGTCATTCAACTCATTCGTTTCATTCGAATAGACCAAGGGCTTCCATTCTGAATCAGACCATCTCTTGCCATCAGTGAACTCATAATAGGAATAAATATAACCCATAGTTGGCCTTATTCCGCCATAGTTATCTTTAGCGATAACAGTGATTTTCATTGGAGCTCCAATAGCTACCTCCAGGACTTTACCTTCGCGTGCATCTGTAGCAACATCTGCAATCAATGCCATCTGTTTATACTCATTATCAATTACATCTCCGGTTTCTTCAGGAAACAATAAATATGAACTGAAACCCTCATTAAGTTTTTGTATTTTTTGATAATCCTGCCGGCTTAGCTCATCACCTTTAACTTCCTTTTCAGTTATTATTCTGGCAGTATCAGCAATTTTAGAAAAGGATGTCCATTTTTGGGTATAGCCTTCAGCCATAAATTCTTTGACCATGTTATTTTGAGTCATTTCATTAGAGATTTTCTGTATAGCAGAAAAGAATTTTGGGTTAGGTTCGATGTAGCCTTTGGGTGCTGGAGGGATATATCCTGGAATTTCAAATCCTCCACCACCATCGCCTTGTTCGGCATAGGATTGCTTGGAATAAAGAATGGTATCATGCTTTAATTCCGTCCAGGAACCCAATCCAGAATTAAGTAACTTGTATTGCCAGAGTTTTGATATTGCAAAAAACTGCTTGCTCGGAGTCTTTTCATAAAGCGATTTTAAGAGAAACATCCAGTTTGAATAAAAGTTGCCTTGCTGTTTTATCTCCGGTTGAATCTCTTTATTCATTTTTTGAATCTGTGGTATGAAATTATCCCACTTCATCAGTATTTGCTGAGCTTTTTGCTCAACGTCAGCAGCCTCTGACCCCAAGATATTCATGACATCAAGAGCTGATGGCAGATTTCTTGGACTTATTTCGCTACCCACGTTAGGAGAGGTAAGCTGATTGAAAATATACGCATCCGGAGTATAGCGTTGTCCTAATAATTTGAAGCCTGAGGTAAGTTTTTGTCTTTCTTTATGACTTTCATCACCGGTCTGCATCGATATTATTTTTTGCTTGGGCAGTAGTTGGAGGGCTTTTTCTGCGAAAGTTTTAAGGGTAATATCATTTATTTGAAGTAATTTATTTTTATCCGGATATTCACTGCCAAACATCTCCTTGTTAAGTTTCAAATAGTCCCAGACCGAGTAATCATCAGTCTTGCCAACGATGTAGTTTAAGAACACATCAATCTTTTTAAGTTCCTGCATTTGTCCGGAATCGTTGATAGTTTTAGTAAGCATAATAGCACTTAAGGTTCTTGAGTTATTAGAAACAAGGAATGGCCTACGGCCAAGCCACATCATTGCTCTAAAATAACTTTTTAGAGTTTCACTCCTCTCATAATGGCCTCTGACTTTGTATTGAGAGTAGTCTTCCTTATCTATGACTATCTTAGAGCCATCTTCCCAGTGGGGCAATTCTGACGTTGGATTCAAGATTTGATTTACAACGTTATCAGCCTCTTTGCTAACCTTGGAAGGAATAGGGTATGCTGAATCCAAAAGCTTATTTGCAACGGCAAGATAGAAAAGATTGTAAGTCAGGGCACTGCTTATTTGTTCTGACTTGCTGTAATCCTTATCGTTGATTTTGTTTTCGGTTTCTTTAGTTATCGCTAATAATATGCTCTTCATAGTTGCGAAGAGTTTCTTTTCTTCGATATCCTGCAGCATTCTGTCAAATATTAGATGAAAACAATGAAGAAATAAATCAGTCGTTATGAAAACTTGTTTTTCATTTGCATACAGGTCAACCATATCATCAATTGAAAGTTTAATTTCAGGTGCTGTCTTTTCTACAAAAAATCCATTTATTCCGAGCTTTTTTAATTCTTCATCATTCAGAATTCTGGCATAACGATTGTTTTTTGGTATTTCACCTAAAGATAAGTTGCTTTCATTAAGCGTCCCCTTACTTAAAAGTTGAACATCTTCTTGTTTGATATAGCCAAAAGAATCATATTCATTTTCATTGCCAAAGTCATTTCTGGAAAATCCTGCTTTTATCCACCAAGAACCATTGAATTGCAGTTTACCGTAAACTGGAACGACTTCACCTTTTGATAATTCTAAAACAGCGAGAGAATCATCCGTTGGTTTAAGTTTAACGGTTACGACTTCCTTTATACTCATGCCCAATTTTGCTTCGAGTTTATCTAATTTTGGCTCCAGCCAGAGATTTGCTTTGCTGATATATCCTTCAGTATTATCTTTCAGCAAAACTTCGACACATTTGTCTTCTTTGAAATCCTGTTTACAAATAAGATTTTGACCGAAGAAATAGTATGAACGCGGAAATCCTGCCTGATACATAGACTCGGACAGCTCGCTTAAATTCATTTTTTCCTGAGACAATTCAATTTTTGGGTCGGTTCTAACAAAAGCAACACTGCTAATAACAACGACCACTCCGCCGGTGGGGCATTCAAAATCTGGCTCGTTGGCATACGATGATGTTGAAGATGATGTTGAAGATGATGTTGAAGCACTTTGAAGGGTATTACTTTGGATTGGTTGAACAGAATTGGAATTAATTTTATTCTTACATCCGACAAAAAATAAGGGAACTACAAGGAAAGATATACAAGCAGAAATAACAGCAAAATGTCTCATTTGTCCTCCAGTTATAAAATTAGTTGAGAAACCTCATTATTGGGCCAATATCAAGACCCGCTGACTTTGAATACTCAAGTATTTTATTTGAAATTTTAGTTTTCTTGTTACCCTGTGCGATTTCAGGAAAAAATTTATTATGTCGACTAATGGGAATCAGTTTAACATTAACGATACGTTTATCTCTGAATGCAAAAGCTGCAATAAGAGAGCTTTCTGTGCCGGGTTTATTTTGGTCAAACAGGAAATTGCCGAGACTGTAGAAAATATATTTGCCTTTATAGCTTTCAACCCCCTGTAACACGTGAGGGTGATGGCCTATAATAATGTCGGCTCCATAATCGATGATACTCCTGGCTATTTGCTTCTGTTTTTCCGTAGGGACATTTGAATATTCATGTCCCCAGTGAAGCGATACCACGATTACATCATTTTCAATTCGTACTGTTGCGATGTCCTTCTTAATCCTTTCAAGTTCGATAATGGCTATGCCAGGCGTATCAGCGTCGGCAAAATCTGTCTTTAACATGCCATCAGTGTATCCAAGGAACGCAAAGTTCATATTCTTGATTCGGATAGTTAGAGCTTCTGTTGCGATAGCCAAATTTTTACCAGCTCCGAAATATTGTATTTCGCTATCGGTAAGCGATGAACATGTCGAGTTTAAGCCAGCTGCTCCGTAATCCATAATGTGATTGTTTGAAAGACTTACAATATTTATACCAGCATTCTTAAGTATTCTGCTGTTGAATGCCGAGGCGGATAAATTATACGGTTTTTCATTATTCACTGGCTTGAGTGCTTTAGAGCATAATACCGATTCAAGGTTACAAAATACCGAATCAGCACTTTTAAAAATATGAGAAACCTTTCCGAACGGGTCAAATGATGGATTTTTATCAATAATTGCTCCTATTCGTCTGGCCAAAGACACATCGCCAACCGCGATAAGAGTAACAGTATCGCCTTTGGAGATCTCTTGTGGATGGGCAACCATATTGCCGCTGAGCAATAATATTAATGCAATCAGGCTAATAGTAGTATTGTTTCCGAGGGTTATTATTGGGGGTGTTCTTAATGGAGAGTTGAGGGAAATACTGGAAAGTGCGGGAAACTCACTTTTTGCTTCATTCATTTTCAGCTCTCAAATCCAATTTCTTTCTTAGTTTTTTCTTTGAATGTCATGAATTCGCGGATTTGTTCGAATATTGCTTGTATATGTTCGTCGTGCCGCTCGTATTTTCGTTCAAGCTGGCTTAGTTTCTGTTCTTTCGGTTTTCAAGACCAGCGCCATCAACCGCTCGGCCATCCTTCCCCGCTTCGTTCGGCGGGCTGTGATCCCTCCGCAAACCGCGTTTTGCGTTCTTAAAAACCTTTCCCGGCCAGCCGCTGGCTATTATAGCATTTTTTCAATATC
>Ga0208977_1000880_pt1 | contig 17750 bp, 7 predicted proteins | sample RifOxyA2_FD_184030 | JGI IMG/M metagenome (GOLD analysis project Ga0208977, IMG submission 184030) | Groundwater microbial communities from Rifle, Colorado - Rifle Oxygen_injection A2 (SPAdes) | ecosystem: Environmental > Aquatic > Deep subsurface > Groundwater | place: Rifle, Colorado, United...
AATGAATAAACAAGAACTTATAAATTTAATAAAAACAGGTGAAGGTTTAATGTTAGAATTTAAAGAGGGATTTAATCTTCCTGCTCTTGGAAAGGAAATTTGTGCATTTGCAAATTCAAATGGCGGAAAAATAATTTTAGGGGTTAATGATGAGGGACAGGTTAAAGGATTTAATTTAAGTAATTTTCAAACATCACAAATACAACAAATAGCAAGGAGCATGGACCCTTCATTTGAAGTTTTAGTAGATAAAGTTGATAATCTTGTTGTAATTAACGTTAATGAAGGAAAAAATAAACCTTATTCTATAAATAGTAAATTTTATTTAAGAGTTGGGGCTAATTCTCAGAAATTAAAAAGGGATGAATTAAGAGAATTTTTTAAAGAAGAAGGATTAATTTCTTTTGATGAAAAACCAAATAAAGATTTTGATTTAGAAGAAGATTTTGATGAAAACAAATTTAAGAATTTTTTAAAATTAGCTAAAATAACCGATAACCAAGATAAAATTTCTATTCTTAAAAATTTAGGTTTAATTGAAAAAAATAATTTAGTGAATGCAGGAGTTTTGTTATTTTGTCACAGGATTTCTAAATTCTTTTTGCAGGGAAAAGTTACTTGTGTTTTATTTGAAGGGACTTCAAGTAATATAATTGATAAAAAAGAGTTTGATGCAGATTTTATTTCAAATTATGAAAATGCTTATAATTTTATTGTTTCAAAGTTAAATACAAAATTCATTATTGAAAGATACAGGGAAGAAAAATTAGAGCTTCCAAAAGATGCGATTCGGGAAGCATTAATGAACGCTTTTGTCCACAGAGATTATTCTTCTAATGGACATATTCAGGTTAATATTTTTATTGATAGAATAGAAATAAGCAGTCCAGGGGGTTTGATGAAAGCACTAAAAAAGGAAGACTTTGGGAAATTGAGTTTACCAAGAAACTCTTTATTGTTTGATTTAATGGCAAGAACAGATTATGTTGAAAAAGCAGGTACAGGAATTAAGAGAATCCAAGATGTTATGAAAGAATATGGTTTAGAGGTTGAATTCAAAAGTACTGGGTTTTTTACAGTTATTTTTGAAAGGGAAAGATTTGGGGCTTTAAATAAAGACGGTGTAAAGGTGACAGAAAAGGTGACAGAAAAGGTGACAGAAAATCAAAATAAAATAATAAAATTGATTCAAGAAAATAAATTTATCACTATCTTAGAACTTTCTAAATTGATTGGAATGAGCAAGAAGAATGTTAAAGAGAACTTAAGGAAAATAAAAGAAAAAAATTTACTTAAAAGAATAGGTCCTGCAAAGGGGGGATATTGGGAGGTGACAAAATGAGAAAAAAATTATTAATTCTAACTTTAGTTGCTTTGACACAAAACCAAAGTTTAGAAGAGGAATTAAATCCGTTTTGGGATAAAATATCTATCAAAGAGGGGGCAATATGAAAAATAAATTATTAATTCTAACTTTAGTTGCTTTGACAATTATAGGGGTTGTTATCGCACAAAACCAAAGTTTAGAAGAGGAATTAGCAGGTCTGGAAGAAGAGCTAATTAATGCGGGTTTTGACTGGCTAGTCAATGCAACTATTGATGAAAACTTAGATACTTCAACAATTGAAGTTTTTACTCAAAACGGAAATGAGACTCTTGCAGTATTTGAAAATATTCAAGAAGAAAAATTTTACAAAATTTATTTAACAGAATTAAACGGAACACAGGATGTTTTTGATTTAAGAATTAACGGCAGTATTGAATTTGACCAAATTTTAGATCCAGCTCCAACAATGGCAACTGTTAAAATAAATTCAACGACAAACAAATCAAATGAAAGTATCAAAGGATATTGCAAAGCAACAGACACAGATGGCGACGATTTAATTTACCAGTATCAATGGTACAACGGCTCAACTGTTTATATTAATGGGACTTTGTTTAAAGAGGGGAGTATTTCTGCAGGATATCAGCATTCTTGTGGTATTCGAGCAAATGATTCAAGAGTTTTGTGTTGGGGAGAAGGAGCTTTTGGAAGACAGGGTGATGGAAGTACAGCAGATAATTTAGTACCAACTTTAACATCAGATATATCTAATTATTCAAGTGTAAGTGCAGGATATCTTCACACTTGCGGTATTAGAGCTAATGACTCAAGAGTATTATGTTGGGGAGATTCGTTATATGGAATACTTGGTGATGGACAAAATACTACTGATAGAACTTCACCATATTTGACTACAGATTCTTCTGCCTATTCAAGTGTAAGTGCTGGACAATATCATACTTGCGGAATTCGTGCAAATGATTCAAGAGTTTTATGCTGGGGAAATTCTGCAAATGGAAAATTAGGGGATGAACAAAATGGTGTGTATGTCTTAAATCCAAATTTAACTACAGACATATCTGCTTATTTAATGATAACTGTAGGATATGATCATACTTGTGGAATTAGAGCAAATGATTTAAGAGTTTTGTGTTGGGGGGATTCTGCAAATGGGAAGCTGGGGGATGGGCAAACAACTACAGATAGAACTTCACCATATTTGACTACAGACTCATCTGCCTATTCAAGTGTAAGTGCCGGAATTTTTCATACTTGCGGAATTCGTGCAAATGATTCAAGAGTTTTATGTTGGGGATCCGGAACTTATGGGCAACTTGGTGATGGAGAATCTGGAGATAATCTAAATTCAAATATTACTACAGATTCTTCTAGTTATACAAGTGTAAGTGCAGGACGATATCATACTTGCGGTATTAGAGTTAATGATTTACGGGTATTATGTTGGGGAGAATCGTTATATGGAAGACTTGGTGATGGACAAAATGGTGTTGATGTTTTAAACCCAAATTTAACAACAGATACTTCTGCTTATTCAAGTATAAGTGCAGGATATGAACACACTTGTGGGATTAGGGCAAGTGATGGAAGAGTATTATGTTGGGGTGAATCTGCATCTTATCAATTAGGAGATGGACAAAATACTTTAGACAGAAATGTATCAACTTTAACAACAGACATATCTCCATACAAAAAAGGATTTACTCAAGGCAATGAAACTTTAGTTTCAATTTTAAGTTCATCAAATCTACATGCAGGTGAAATATGGAAATTAAGTTGCAGGGCATATGATTTTACAAGTTATTCATCTTGGATGAATAGTTCAATAATTACCATTTTAGGGGGTCCGCCAACAATGGCAACTGTTAAAATAAACTCAACTGTTAACACAAAAAATGATAGCATTTACGGTTATTGTAATGGAACAGACAAAGAGAGTGACGATTTAGCATATCAATATCAATGGTATAATGGCTCAACTGTTTATTTTAACGGGACTTTGTTTAAGGAAGGGAGTATTTCTGCTGGAAATTATCATACTTGCGGAATACGAGCAAATGATTCTAGAGTTTTATGTTGGGGGGGAAGAAATTATGGAGCATTAGGTGATGGAAATGATTCAAATACTGATAACTTAAATCCAAACGTTACTACAGATACCTCTTCTTATATAAGTGTAAGTGCTGGATATTTTTATACCTGTGGTATTAGAGCAAATGATTCTAGAGTTTTATGTTGGGGATCCGGATTATGGGGAAAATTAGGAGATGGTAGTACAACAAATCATTCAGAACCAAATTTAACCACTGACAACTCCTCTTACACAAAAATATATGTAGGATATTATCATACTTGCGGAATAAGAGCTAATGACTCTAGAGTTTTATGTTGGGGACAAGGAGATAACGGACAACTGGGTGATGGAGGTATAGGAGATAATTTAATCCCAACTTTAATTAATGATTCATCTCCTTATTCAAGTATCGGGGCTGGATTTGATCATACTTGTGGAATACGAGCTAATGATTCCAGAGTTTTATGTTGGGGAGATTCGCAATATGGACAACTGGGTGATGGACAAAATACTACTGATTATTCAAATCCAAGAGTTACAACAGATTCTTCTCCTTATATCAGTATAAGTGCAGGATATCTGCATACCTGTGGTATTAGAACAAATGATTCCAGAGTTTTATGTTGGGGGGCCGGAGATTATGGAATACTTGGGGATGGGCAAAATACTACAGATAGATATTCACCTTACCTAACTACAGATACTTCTGCCTACAAAAGTGTAAGTATAGGAAGATTCCACACTTGTGGTATTAGAGCTAATGATTCAAGAGTTTTATGTTGGGGAGATTCTGCAAATGGAAAGCTGGGTGATGGACAAGTTACAATAGATAGATTTGAACCATATCCTACAACAGACACATCTGCATATGCACAAGTAGAAACCACTTATGACCATACTTGTGGAATTCGAGCTAATGATTCAAGAGCACTTTGTTGGGGGGACAACAGTAATGGGAATCTAGGAACCGGAAATTATAATCCACATACGTCGCCATATCTAACAACAGACACATCCCCATATGGTCGAGGTTTTTCTTCAAGCGAAGAAATCCTAGTTTCTATCTTAGGAAATGCTTATATTAATGCAGGTCAAAATTGGAGTCTTGGTTGTAGATCGTATGATTTTACAGACTATTCATCGTGGATGAATAGTTCAATCTTAACAATTAATTTCCCCCCAGTTATTCAAACAGTTAAAACAAATTCAACAACTAATAAGTCAAATGAAAATATCAAAGGTTATTGCAATGCAACAGACACAGATGGAAATGATTTAATTTATAATTATACTTGGTATAATGGCTCTACTGCTTATATCAACGGAACTTTATTTAAAGAGGGAACAATTTCTGCGGGATATGGGCATTCTTGTGGTATTAGAGCTAATGACTCAAGAGTTTTATGTTGGGGAGCAGGATCAAATGGAAGACAGGGAGATGGACAAGTAACAGATAATTTAATCCCAACTTTAACTACAGATATCTCTGCCTATTCAAGTGTAAGTGCTGGTGGATATTTTCATACTTGTGGTATTCGAGCAAATGACTCAAGAGTTTTATGTTGGGGAGATTCGGCATATGGACAAATTGGAGATGGGCAAATCACCACTGATAGAACTTCACCATATCTAACTACAGATTCTTCAGCATACTTGAGTATAAGTGCAGGAGATTTTCATACTTGTGGTATTCGAGCAAATGACTCAAGAGTTTTATGCTGGGGAGAATCTTCAAATGGAAGATTAGGAAATGGACAAACCACACCAGATCAATCTAATCCAAATGTTACAACAGACACATCTGCCTATTCAAGCATTAGTGCAGGAGAACAATATACTTGCGGTATTCGAGCAAATGACTCAAGAGTTTTATGTTGGGGAGATTCGGCATATGGACAACTAGGAGATGGGCAAATTACTACTGATAGAACTTCACCATATTTAACTACAGATTCATCTGCTTATTCAAGGATAAGTGCAGGGGGGATTCATACATGTGGTATTAGACAAAATGATTCAAGAGTTTTATGTTGGGGAGAATCTTTGGATGGTAGGTTAGGAGATGGACAAGATGGGGCAAATGTTTTAAATCCAAATTTAACCACAGATTCTTCTGCTTATTCAAGCATTAGTGCTGGAGGGTATCATACTTGCGGTATTCGACAAAGTGACTCAAGAGTTTTATGCTGGGGATTTGGAACTAATGGGGCATTGGGAGATGGAAGTGTTGGAAATAACTTAGAACCAACTGTTACAACAGACATATCTTCTTATTTAAGTGTAAGTGCAGGGGGGGATTCTGTTAGAACTTATGGGCATACTTGTGGAATTCGAACAAATGATTCAAGAGTTTTATGTTGGGGAGAATCTTTGGATGGTAGGTTAGGAGATGGACAAGATGGGGCAAATGTTTTAAATCCAAATTTAACTAAAGATTCTTCTGCTTATAAAAAAGGTTTTTTTTCCGGAGAAGAAGTTTTAATCTCAACTTTAATGAGTTCTTTCATAACAGCCGGTGAAAGTTGGAAATTCAGTTGCAGAGCTTATGACTTTATAGAATATTCATCGTGGGTAAACAGTACGGCAATGACTATTTTAAGTAGTCCACCAACAATGTCAACTGTTAAAATAAATTCTACAACTAACACAAAAAATGATCCAATTTATGGTTATTGCAATGCAACTGACGAAGAGAGCGACGATTTAGCATACCAATATCAATGGTACAACGGCTCGACTGTTTATTTTAATGGGACGATTTTCAAGGAAGGAAGTATTTCTACTGGATACTATTTCTCTTGTGGAATTCGAGCGAATGATTCAAGAGTTTTATGTTGGGGACAGGGATTATACGGACAACTTGGAGACGGACAAAATACTATTAATAGAACTTCACCTACTTTAACAACAGATAATTCTTCTTACAAAATGATAAGTGCAGGATATTATCATACTTGTGGTATTAGAGCAAATGATTCAAGAGTGTTATGTTGGGGAGAAACAGCAAACGGAAGGGTTGGTGATGGGCAAACCACTACAGATAGAACTTCACCATATTTAACCACAGACACATCGGCTTATTCAAGTATAAGTGCAGGATTGATTCATACTTGCGGAATTAGACAAAATGATTCAAGAGTTTTATGTTGGGGAGAATCTTTATACGGAAGATTAGGAGATGGACAAAATGGAGTAGATGTTTTAAATCCAAATTTAACTACAGATTCTTCTGCTTATACAAGTGTAAATGCAGGAGGGTATCATTCTTGTGGTATCCGAGCAAATGACTCGAGAGTTTTATGCTGGGGATATGGACTTTATGGACAAGTAGGAAATAGTGGAACAACAGACAATCTGATTCCAAACGTTACTACAGATGCATCTTCTTACAAAAGTGCAAGTGCAGGATATTATCATTCTTGTGGTATTAGAGCTAATGATTCAAGAGTTTTATGTTGGGGAAGAGGAGATTGGGGAAATTTAGGGGATAGTGAAATCACAAACAATTTGGTTCCAAATTTAACAACAGACACATCTCCTTATACTATTGCAAATGCAGGATATGTACATACATGCGGAATTAGAACAAATGACTCACGAGTATTATGCTGGGGATATGGAGCTAATGGACAAGTAGGAGATGGAGAAACAACAAACAATCTTGTTCCAAATATTACCACAGATTCATCTATTTATTCAAGTGTAAGTCCAGGAGGTTATCATACTTGCGGAATTCGAGCAAATGATTCAAGAGTTCTTTGTTGGGGATATGGGACATACGGGCAACTTGGTGATGGTAATAATGCTTCACATAGTGTTTTACGTCCAAATATCACTACAAGCTCATCACCTTACAAAAAAAGTTTTTCATCCAGCGAAGAAATCTTAGTCTCAATTTTAGGAAATGCATATCTAAATGTCGGTGAAAATTGGTCATTAGGTTGCAGATCTTATGATTTTACAGACTATTCATCTTGGATGAATAGTTCAATCTTAACAATTAATTTCCCCCCAGTTATTCAAACAGTTAAAATAAACTCAACAACAAACAAATCAAATGAAAATATAAAAGGATATTGCAATGCAACAGACACAGATGGGAATGATTTAATTTATAATTATACTTGGTATAATGGCTCTACTGCTTATATCAACGGGACTTTGTTTAAAGAAGGAACTATTTCAGCAGGATATGGGCATTCTTGTGGTATTAGAGCTAATGACTCAAGAGTTTTATGTTGGGGAGAAGGATCAAATGGAAGACAAGGAGATGGACAAGTAACAGATAATTTAATCCCAACTTTAACTACAGATATCTCTGCCTATTCAAGTGTAAGTGCTGGTGGATATTTTCATACTTGTGGTATTCGAGCAAATGACTCAAGAGTTTTATGTTGGGGAGATTCGGCATATGGACAAATTGGAGATGGGCAAATCACCACTGATAGAACTTCACCATATCTAACTACAGATTCTTCAGCATACTTGAGTATAAGTGCAGGAGATTTTCATACTTGTGGTATTCGAGCAAATGACTCAAGAGTTTTATGCTGGGGAGAATCTTCAAATGGAAGATTAGGAAATGGACAAACCACACCAGATCAATCTAATCCAAATGTTACAACAGACACATCTGCCTATTCAAGCATTAGTGCAGGAGAACAATATACTTGCGGTATTCGAGCAAATGACTCAAGAGTTTTATGTTGGGGAGATTCGGCATATGGACAACTAGGAGATGGGCAAATTACTACTGATAGAACTTCACCATATTTAACTACAGATTCATCTGCTTATTCAAGGATAAGTGCAGGGGGGATTCATACATGTGGTATTAGACAAAATGATTCAAGAGTTTTATGTTGGGGAGAATCTTTGGATGGTAGGTTAGGAGATGGACAAGATGGGGCAAATGTTTTAAATCCAAATTTAACCACAGATTCTTCTGCTTATTCAAGCATTAGTGCTGGAGGGTATCATACTTGCGGTATTCGACAAAGTGACTCAAGAGTTTTATGCTGGGGATTTGGAACTAATGGGGCATTGGGAGATGGAAGTGTTGGAAATAACTTAGAACCAACTGTTACAACAGACATATCTTCTTATTTAAGTGTAAGTGCAGGGGGGGATTCTGTTAGAACTTATGGGCATACTTGTGGAATTCGAACAAATGATTCAAGAGTTTTATGTTGGGGAGAATCTTTGGATGGTAGGTTAGGAGATGGACAAGATGGGGCAAATGTTTTAAATCCAAATTTAACTAAAGATTCTTCTGCTTATAAAAAAGGTTTTTTTTCCGGAGAAGAAGTTTTAATCTCAACTTTAATGAGTTCTTTCATAACAGCCGGTGAAAGTTGGAAATTCAGTTGCAGAGCTTATGACTTTATAGAATATTCATCGTGGGTAAACAGTACGGCAATGACTATTTTAAGTAGTCCACCAACAATGTCAACTGTTAAAATAAATTCTACAACTAACACAAAAAATGATCCAATTTATGGTTATTGCAATGCAACTGACGAAGAGAGCGACGATTTAGCATACCAATATCAATGGTACAACGGCTCGACTGTTTATTTTAATGGGACGATTTTCAAGGAAGGAAGTATTTCTACTGGATACTATTTCTCTTGTGGAATTCGAGCGAATGATTCAAGAGTTTTATGTTGGGGACAGGGATTATACGGACAACTTGGAGACGGACAAAATACTATTAATAGAACTTCACCTACTTTAACAACAGATAATTCTTCTTACAAAATGATAAGTGCAGGATATTATCATACTTGTGGTATTAGAGCAAATGATTCAAGAGTGTTATGTTGGGGAGAAACAGCAAACGGAAGGGTTGGTGATGGGCAAACCACTACAGATAGAACTTCACCATATTTAACCACAGACACATCGGCTTATTCAAGTATAAGTGCAGGATTGATTCATACTTGCGGAATTAGACAAAATGATTCAAGAGTTTTATGTTGGGGAGAATCTTTATACGGAAGATTAGGAGATGGACAAAATGGAGTAGATGTTTTAAATCCAAATTTAACTACAGATTCTTCTGCTTATACAAGTGTAAATGCAGGAGGGTATCATTCTTGTGGTATCCGAGCAAATGACTCGAGAGTTTTATGCTGGGGATATGGACTTTATGGACAAGTAGGAAATAGTGGAACAACAGACAATCTGATTCCAAACGTTACTACAGATGCATCTTCTTACAAAAGTGCAAGTGCAGGATATTATCATTCTTGTGGTATTAGAGCTAATGATTCAAGAGTTTTATGTTGGGGAAGAGGAGATTGGGGAAATTTAGGGGATAGTGAAATCACAAACAATTTGGTTCCAAATTTAACAACAGACACATCTCCTTATACTATTGCAAATGCAGGATATGTACATACATGCGGAATTAGAACAAATGACTCACGAGTATTATGCTGGGGATATGGAGCTAATGGACAAGTAGGAGATGGAGAAACAACAAACAATCTTGTTCCAAATATTACCACAGATTCATCTATTTATTCAAGTGTAAGTCCAGGAGGTTATCATACTTGCGGAATTCGAGCAAATGATTCAAGAGTTTTATGTTGGGGATATGGTAATTATGGACAACTTGGAGATGGTAATAATGCTTCACATAGTGTTTTACGTCCAAATATTACTACAGATTCATCACCCTATAAAAAAGGTTTTTCTTCAAGCGAAGAAGTTTTAGTTTCAATCTTAGGAAATGCTTATTTAAATGTCGGTCAAAATTGGAGTCTTGGTTGTAGATCGTATGATTTTACAAGTTATTCGGATTGGATGAATAGTTCAGTTATGACTATTAACACTGCACCAGTTATGCAAACAGTTAAAATAAATTCCACAACAAATTCTTCAACAGAGAATATTAAAGGTTTCTGCAACGCGACGGATTTTGAAGGAAGTGATTTAGCTTATCAATATCAATGGTACAATGGCTCTGCACTTTCTATTAATGGAACGATTTTCAAGGAAGGGAGTATTTCTGCAGGATGGTATTCTGCTTGTGGTATTCGAGCAAATGATTCAAGAGTTGTTTGTTGGGGATATGGAGCATTTGGAGTATTAGGAGATGGTAGTACAACAGATAATCTTATTCCAAATGTAACAGCTGATGCATCAGCTTATAAAAGTGTAAGTGTTGGAGATTCTCATGCTTGTGGAATTAGGCAAAATGATTCACGAGTTTTATGTTGGGGAAGATGTTCAAATGATGCGTGTGGAGATGGACAAACAACTATAGATAGATATACACCATATCCTATGACTGATTCTTCAGAATATTTGATGATAAGTGCAAGTAACTATTATACTTGTGGTATTAGAGCTAATGATTCAAGAGTCTTATGTTGGGGATGGGGAGACAGAGGAGAAATGGGAGATGGAATATCAGCAGCTCATACAAATCCAATTGCGACATTGACAACAGATACTTCCGGATATAAATTTATAACAACAGGGGATGACAGTAGTACACACTCCTGTGGAATTCGATTAAATGATTCAAGAGTTCTATGTTGGGGAGAAGGCAGTGATGGTCAACTTGGAGATGGAGATAATTCTTCACATAATAATCCTAATCCAAACATTACTACAGATTCTTCAGCTTATACAAGTATAGCTTTAGGATATCTACATGCTTGTGGAATTCGAGCAAATGATTCAAAAGTTTTATGCTGGGGAAATGGCTACGCAGGACAATTGGGAGATGGAATTATTGCATCACATGAAGTAGGAAATCCTACATTAATTAATGATGCCTCTCCTTATTTAATTATAACATCGGGATATGATAATACTTGCGGAATTAGACAAAGTGATAAAAGGGTTTTATGCTGGGGAAGTGGAACTGAGGGAGAGATCGGAAATGGAAATAATGTTGATGTGGGGACGCCAACACTTACATTAGATTCATCAGCTTATTCAAGTATTACTGGTGGATTTGAGTATTATTGTGGAATTAGAACAAATGATTCAAGAGTTTTATGTTGGGGATGGGGAGATTATGGAGAATTAGGAGATAGTAGTACAGCAGTGCATAATACATTATTTCCAAATTTAACTGTAGATAATTCTTCTTATGTAAAAGGTTTTTCTTCAGGTAATGAAACTTTAGTTTCAACTTTAGCGAGTTCTTTCATTAAAAAAGGTGAAAATTGGAAGATAAGTTGCAGAGCTTATGACTTTACAAGTTATTCATCTTGGATGAATAGCACAACAATGACAATTTTAAATGGTCCGCCAGTAATGGCAACAGTAAAAATAAACTCAACCACAAATACAAAAAATAACAGTATTTACGGTTATTGTAATGCGACTGACGAAGAGAGCGACGATTTAGCATATCAATACCAATGGTATAATGGCTCAACAGTTTATTTTAACGGAACTTTGTTTAAAGAAGGGTCGATTAGTACTGGACACTATTTCTCTTGCGGAATACGAGCAAATGATTCAAGAGTTTTATGTTGGGGACAGGGATTATATGGACAACTTGGAGATGGGCAAAATACTATTAATAGAACTTCCCCTTATTTGACAACAGATATATCTTCTTATTCAAGTATAAGTACTGGATATTTTCATGCTTGTGGGATTAGAGCTAATGATTCAAGAGTTTTATGTTGGGGAAGGGGAGAGTGGGGAAATTTAGGGGATAGTGAAATAACAAACAATTTGGTTCCAAATTTAACTACTGATTCATCTGCTTATTCAAGCGTAAGTGCAGGGGGTTATCATACATGCGGAATTAGAGCTAATGATTCAAGGGTACTTTGCTGGGGATATGGTAATTTTGGGGAACTCGGAGATAGTGAAACAGGAAATAACTTACGACCAAATATCACAACAGATTCATCTTCTTATTCAAATATAAATACAGGAGGTTATCATACATGTGGAATTAGAACAAATGATTCAAGAGTATTATGTTGGGGATATGGATTATATGGACAAGTAGGAGATAGTGAAACAGGAAATAACTTACAGCCAAATGTTACGAAAGATACATCTGCTTACTCAAGTATAAGTGCGGGTGAGGTTCATACTTGTGGGATTAGAGCTAATGACTCTAGAGTATTATGCTGGGGAGAATCACAATATGGAAGATTAGGAGATACACAAAATGGAGTAGATGTTTTAAATCCAAATTTAACTACAGATTCATCACCTTATACTATTGCAAATGCTGGATATTTACATACATGTGGAATCAGAACAAATGATTCAAGAGTTTTATGCTGGGGATATGGAGCTAATGGACAAGTAGGAGATGGAGAAAATCCAAATAATTTAATTCCAAATATTACCACAGATTCATCAGCCTATACAAGTGTAAATACAGGGGGATATCATTCTTGTGGAATTAGAGCAAATGATTCCAGAGTTTTGTGTTGGGGATTTGGGACATATGGGCAATTAGGTGACGGAAGTAATGCATCACACAATACATTAAACCCAAACATAACAACAGATTCATCCCCTTACAAAAAAGGTTTTTCATCAAGTGAAGAAGTCCTCGTCTCAATCTTAGGAAATGCTTATTTAAATGTCGGTCAAAATTGGAGTTTTGGTTGCCGTGCTTATGATTTTACTAATTATTCATCATGGATGAATAGTTCAATTTTAATTGTTAATACTGCACCGATTATGCGAACAGTTAAAATAAACTCTACAACAAATTCTTCAACAGAGAATATAAAAGGATATTGCAATGCAACAGATTTTGAAGGGAGTAACTTAGCTTATGGTTATACTTGGTATAACGGTTCAACTGTTTATTTTGATGGAACTTATTTTAGAAAAAATTCTCTGGCATTAGGAGAAAATCATGTCTGTGGAATTCGAGCAAATGACTCAAGAGTGCTTTGTTGGGGAGATTCAGCATATGGACAATTAGGAGATGGACAAACAACTACTGACAGAGCATCACCATATTTAACAAATGATTCTTTAGAATATCTTGGAATTTCTGCAGAAAAAGAATATACTTGTGGTATTCGAGCAAATGATTCAAGAGTTTTATGTTGGGGAAAATGCGATTTTGGAAGATGTGGAGACGGAAATCTTACAACACATAATAATTTAAATCTAACATTAACGACAGATACTTCTGCCTATGCAAGTATAAGTGTAGGAGAAGATCATGTCTGTGGTATTAGAGCAAATGATTCAAGGGTTTTATGTTGGGGAGAATGTGATTCTGGAAAATGTGGAGATGGGAATATATCTAACCATGATGTTGGAAATCCAAATTTAACCACTGATACATCAGCTTATTCAATAATTGCTGCAGGAGGATATCATACTTGTGGAATTCGGGCTAATGATTCAAGAGTTTTATGTTGGGGATTAGGTGGTAATGGAGAATTGGGTAATGGCTCAATAAGTGATTCTGGAAATCCTCAAATAACAAGTGATAATTCTGCTTATTCAATGATTACCACTGGATATATATTAACTTGTGGTATAAGGAAAAGTGATTCAAGAGTTTTATGTTGGGGATATTGTGATCAATATGGAACTTGCGGGGATGGAAATTTTATAGATCATAATAATTTAAATCCAACATTAACTACAGATAGTTCTTCATATAGCACAGTAAAAACAAATGATATGTATGCATGTGGTATAAGAAATAGTGATTCGAGAGTTTTATGTTGGGGATACAATTATTATGGAACATTGGGAGATGGAACAACCACTGATAAAGCAGATCCAACATTAACAACTGATAATTCTGCTTATTTGGATGTTAATATGAATTATCATCACACTTGCGGAATTCGTGCAAATGATTCAAGAGTTTTATGCTGGGGTAATAATTGGTATGGTGAATTAGGAAATGGCACCACTTCTAGTTATACCTCTTATTCACCAAGAGTCACAGTTGATACTTCACCTTATATTTCAGATTTATCTGTACAAGGCAATGAAACTTTAGTTTCAATTTTAGGAAGTGCTTTTTTAAATGCTGGAGAAACTTGGAAGTTCGGTTGCAGAGCATATGATTTTTCTAGTTATTCATCGTGGATGAATAGTTCAACGATGTATTTTGCTCCTCCGAGTTGTGAGATTCAAAGTATTACTGAATTAACTAATACTTCTTATCAGGATGTTGATGGTAATTATATTTGGTATTATAATCCATCTTACGATGGTTCTGTTCAGATTTTAGTAAATACTACTGATACAGATGTTGATACTATAAGTTTCCCAACTACTGTTAGTGCAGGTGCTAACGACACTACTGACCCATATTCAGTAGATTATACTTGGGATACTGCAGATACTTATAATCAAACTACTACGATAACAATTAATGATTCTTCGGGTAACCTTGGAAATTGTTCATTTGATATTTATAGAGATAGTGGTGCACCGATATATCACGGATATAATTATGTTGGTGGAGCTAGTTATGTTAATGGTACTGATTATTGGGTTACAGGGGGAGATAATTTTTTAATTAAGGTTAATCATTCTGATGTTGGTTCAGGTGTATGGAGACAATATTTTGGATATAATAAAGATGACTGCAATCCAAATGGATGTGGTGGTTCGCCTTATGAAATTAAATCTTATAAAGATACTGTTTATGCAGATTGGTATGTAAATAATAGTTATTTAGATATTATTAGTGCAACTTGTAATATTTCTGAATGTTATGATAGTTTGAATGTTAGTAATGTTTGGAATACTACTGTTGCTTTGACTAGTGAAGATTGGGATTTTAAGATGCATACTTATGAGTATGATATGGTGACTAGAGGTTTAGGATATACTGATATGGGCATTTGGTTAAAGGTTGATAATTCTGCTCCTATTTCAAATGGTACAACGCAAAGTTCATCATATGTTAATGATTTTAATGTTAGTACTTATGATTTTGATAATCGGTCAGGTTTAAGTTCATGTAGTTATAGAATTCATAATGGCAGTGCTTATTCTTTAGGATGGACTTCTAGAACTTGTAATGCGAATATTAATGTTGATATTTCAAGTTATTGTGCTTCTGGGCAAAACTGCACTATTGTGTTAAATAGCACAGATCAGGTTGGACTTACAAGCAGTACTTTTAATGTTAGTGTTTCTATTACAAGTGTTTCGTCTGGAGCAGGATTTTTTATTACTAATAATACCAATGGAAATGTTGCATTGTTTGATAAAAATGGTAATTTTTATCTTAAGGGCAAGAAAAATTCTAATCAGGGTACTTTGAATGCTCCGGCAAATTCTTTTGTTCTGCAAAATTCTTCAGGAACTACTATTGCTTATGTTAATTCAACAGGTTCTTTATTTATGAGGGGAAGCATTTCTGAGGGTTCAAGTTTGACCGGAAAAACTAGTTCAAATTTAGAGTTTAAGAATTCAACAGACAATTTAATTGGATTTTTTGATAACCAGGGTAATTTAAAACTTAAGGGATATGTTGTGGAAAATTATTTTAGTTATATTTTAGGTTTGTTTAACAGAATGGGATTATTTCAATCTGGAGGTTATAGAAAATAGGAGATAAAATTATTAAAGGCTTACTGATATATAATAATATAAAAATTAGAGGTTAAATGATAAATAAAAAAATTTATAAAGACAAAAAGTCTAAAAATAATATGATACTCCCCGGTGATCCTAAGGGGTTGCCGGATGATTTTTCTAATGCTATTATTTTTGTGGATAATGCTTCTAAGGGTATTTATAATGTTGTTTTGAGTGGGGTTAATTTATATGGAGAAAAAATGAATAACAAAATTGGTGTGTTGAGTTTAAAATTGAAAGGGGGAAGTTTTAAAAGTCTTAGGTGCTAAAAGAGATTATGGAAAATGTTAGTTTCGATATACTGAATAAGAAGATTATTGATTTAGCAAATGCTGTTGAGGAGATTAAGATTCAGATAAATCTTTTAAAAAATAATTCTTTAAACATTTATGATTCTGAATTAAGAGAAGAGTTAAATGAGTGGGATAAATTGAGTACACAAACTTTAGAAAACTTTGAATCTAAGATATGAAAAAAGGAGAGATATTTAATGTTAACTTAATTGGAAGGGGGCATGAACAAAAAGGTTTTAGACCAGCAATTGTTTATTCTAGTGTTATTGCAGGAATTGTAGCAATAATTCCTTTAACTAGCATTGAAAAGGCATTAAAGTATGATGGTTCTTTAAAAATTATAAAATCCAATACTAATGGATTAAATAGTGATTCTGTCGCTTTGATTTTTCACATAAAAACAATTGATGCAAGATTCCTAAAGAATAAAATTGGTGAATTAGATGAAAAGAATTTGCATTTAATAAATAATAAATTAAGAGAATTTTTAGATCTAAAATGATAAATAAAGAGGTGATAAAAATACAAATGAATTTTTTACTCTTTGTAATTGGTATTGTTTTACTTCTTAGTTTTGTTTCTGCTATTCCTCAGACTTTTAGTATTCACGGTAAATTAGAAAATAATGCGGGTAGTCCGCTTGAGGGGACTTATAGTAAAATTTATAAATCTTCACTACATATTTTTAATAACATGTTCCCAGTGATCTTTTTAGGTCACTGGATGACTTTTCATTCTAGTAAATTTTTGGAGATTTTGAAATAATGGCAAATTCTACTCTTGTTTTTGTAGATGCAGGATTCTTATCTGAATTATCTAAACATTTTGGTGAAGGTAAACATTTAAAATTTGATTATCTTAAATTTTTTAAATTTCTGGCAGAAAAAAGAAAACTAAATCTAAAGAAGGTTTTTTATTATACTGCTCCACCTTTTCAGTCTAATACTCATAATAAAAAAGAGGTTTTAAGAAAGAAGGGTTATGATAGTTTTATTAACAAAATTAAAAAAGACCTTTTAATTCAGATTAGAGAAGGGAGGGTACAAAAATTAATGAGTGTTTATGGAGAGGAATTTAATCAAAAAGGAGTTGATACTTTAATGACTTTAGATTTGGTTTTAGTGAAAGATAAATTTCCAGAGATAGATGAACTTATTTTAATAACTAGTGATACTGATTTTTGTCCTGTGATTAAAGAAATCAAAAGATTTGGGATTAAAACTATTTTATATACTTATATTGAAAGGAAAAGAGATTCTAAATTTTTTCTTTCTCATCACTTAATTGACTGTTGTGATAAAGTTGAATATCTAAAAAAGGAGGATATGATAAAATTTTCGTTTAAAAAATGATGAATAAAAAAAGAGGTTTGTTGGTTCTTTGTATGATTCTTTTACTTGGGAGTTTAGTTTCTGCTATCCCTCAGACTTTTAGCGTCCATGGTAAATTAGAAAATAATGCAGGTAGTCCG
>Ga0208977_1000882_pt1 | contig 17716 bp, 11 predicted proteins | sample RifOxyA2_FD_184030 | JGI IMG/M metagenome (GOLD analysis project Ga0208977, IMG submission 184030) | Groundwater microbial communities from Rifle, Colorado - Rifle Oxygen_injection A2 (SPAdes) | ecosystem: Environmental > Aquatic > Deep subsurface > Groundwater | place: Rifle, Colorado, United...
AGATCCACGAACCTGGTTATCTGGTCATAAGGGAACGTGGTCTCCACGGGATCCAACACGTGAAATATTATCACTTCGTGGCCGTCATAAATAAAATGCTTAAGCCCTTTAATAAGCTCGTCAATATCCCCCCAGAGATCGGAGATCAAAACTATCATCCCGCGCCTTTTTAAAATTTCGGCAACCTTATGCAGTGGCTTTCCGAGTTCGGTACTCTTCCCCGGTTTTGTTTTTTCCAGATCCAGATAAAATCTTCTTAAATGCGTGAGCCTACCCCGGGCCGGAAGATAAGTTTGTATATCCTCATCAAAGCAAACCAGCCCCACGGAATCTTTCTGCCGTATCATCAAGTACGCCAGGGAAGAAGCAAGAAGCGCGGCGTAATCTTTTTTATACATATACTCTTCTTTGGACCTGAAACCCATGGAACTGCTGGTATCCACGAGGAAATAACATTTCAGATTTGTTTCGTCTTCGAACTCTTTAACATAGTATTTATCGCTTCTGGCAAAAACCTTCCAGTCGATATGCCTTATATCGTCCCCTTCCATATATTGACGGTAATCGGCAAATTCCACGGAGAAACCCTTGAACGGGCTTTTATGAAGGCCGGTTAAGAACCCTTCGACCACATTCCGGGCCTTCAGCTCCATATGGGAGATCTTCGCGATTATCTTCGGATCTAAATATAATGTCTGCTTTTCTTTCGCCGCCATTATTTCTCCAGTTCTGCTAAAATACTGTCGATTACTTTCATCGAATCAACGCCTTCCGATTCAGCATAAAAATTAACTATCACTCTGTGTCTTAAAACCGGATACGCCAGCGCTCTTATATCTTCTTTGGAGACGGAGTACCGGCCCTGAAGCACAGCTCTTACTTTTCCTCCGAGTATCAGATACTGGGAAGCCCTGGGACTCGCGCCCCAGCCGACGTTCTTTTTCACGAACTCCGGGATATTTTCACCCTCGGTCCTGGTTAGACTTACGAGTTTAACTGCGTATTCGATAACATTTTCGGGAACAGGGATCTTTAACACAATATTTTGTAATTTCGTTATCTCGTCCGCGTTGATTATTTTATTTAATTTCGTTACTTTTCCGACCGTGGTGCTTTTTACAATATCAATTTCTTCTTTTATGGTCGGATATTTAATGACCAGGTTGAACATGAACCTGTCCAGCTGGGCCTCCGGCAGGGGGTAAGTACCTTCCTGCTCTATCGGATTTTGCGTGGCTAACACAAAGAAAGGCACCGGCAGCTCATACGTGGTTCCCGCAGCGGTTACATGGAACTCCTGCATGGCTTCAAGAAGCGCAGCCTGGGTTTTCGGCGGAGTTCTGTTTATCTCATCGGCGAGGATCATATTCCCGAATAACGGCCCCTTCACAAACTCCAGGTTACGCCCTCCGTCTTTGTCTTCTTTCAGTATTTCCGTCCCTGTGATATCTGAAGGCATAAGATCGGGCGTAAACTGTATCCTTTTGAATTGCAGGTCCAGTATCTGTGATATTGTTTTAATAATAAGGGTTTTTGCCAGCCCGGGTACGCCGACCAGTAGGCAGTGGCCTTTGGCGAACAACGCAACAAGTATCTGCTCAACTATATGGTCCTGCCCCACTATGACTTTATGTACTTCCTTTTGAAGCTCCTCGTAAACTAATTTAAACCTGTTTATCAGTTCAAGATCTTTTTTACTAATCTCGCCTTCCATCTTGCCTCCTTTACAGCAATGATTTTTGTTTTCTTAAGAGTAGTTCTACGAAGAATAATAAAAGCAGCAGGATAAGCACCCACGGTTTATCCCAGAGATCATTATTCAGTGTTTTAGAAACCTTGGCTTCAACCGACCGGTCAAGATTTTTATACAATTCATCCAGGTCGTCTATCCTGAAATATTTTCCGCCGGAAAGACCGGACAGCTTTTTCATATTATGCTCGTTCAAATCCATGGTTTTAAACTCCAAATCCCCGCTTTTTACGTAAACAAGAACGGAAGCAGACGGATAGGCAGAACTTCCGCTGTCTACTATTATCTCACTAAGACCTGTTTTCGTAAGCTCTACTTCTCCGGTGAATTTTCCGTCAGCTGACGCGATAAGCTGCACTTGTGTTGTCTTCCCGCCGTTTTCCAGAAGTTTTCCTCTAAGCCCCGCATTTTTTACCGGAACACCTTCTTTGTCGTAACAAACTGCTTCGAACTTTGCTTTATCGGAAGAGAAATACACCGACTTATCAGGTTTTACGGAAATACCTTCCGATGCCGTATTTTGAATACAAAGCCAGCGCATTATCTGTTTTAAAAAAGCTTTATACGTTTCCCCGTTGTCCGGCTTTTGCATTCTTAATTTCCACAAACCACCCGCACCGAAAAATAAAACCTTCCCCGCCCCGTACTGTTCGGCAACAAGAAGAGGTACGTTATTAACCTCCGCGAGAATAACCGCACCCGGCTTAACGCTTGTAACAGGTGCGAAATAATCAACTATTTTCGGGGTTTCAATATCCACAACTCCCTGTTCATTATCTTTTGATATTTTTAAAATATCATGGGCCTTTCCGGGTTCGGTTATTTTAATATCAAATAAGCCGGTGTACTCTTTACTGCTGCCGAATTTTACGGGCATAAGATCCCCGAGTGCGCCCTTGCTCCATCCGTCTTCCGAAAAGCCATTGCTTTCGCCGAAGATAAATAAACCGCCACCCCTTGTTTTAACAAAATCCGCGATCCATTCCTTCTGTTCCGCGCCCATTTTCGACATAGATATATTATTAAGGATCAAAAGGTTATATCTGAAGAGATCTTCTTTTGTAGCGGGAAATCCGGATTTTAAATTATCGAAGCCGTCCAGTGTTTGTTTCAGAGTGGTCTTGGCTGTTGTTTTTATAGCGGCGGCGATCCTGAACTTCTGCTCATCGGCCAGGCCTTTTATCATCATAAAATCATACCCGAGCTTATGGGAAATATACAGGACTTTTATCTCCGGAACTTCGCTCACATAAATATTGCAGACGTTTTTATTGTTATCCGTGAACATCTCGCCGTCGAGCGGAGCTACGCTTAAATTATAGCTTTTAGTGCCTTTTCCTACCGGGATAACATTGAACGTCTGGGAGGTGACCATACCGTCACGCCCGGGGCTTACTTTCCTGGTTTCCAGGACTTTACTTCCTTCCTTTAAAACCAGGCTTACCGGACCGTCTATTTCTCCTCTTGCTTTAATATTTGCCTTTAAGGAAACAAGATCTCTTTCCCAGGCAACTTCGGGACCGCTTAAGGAAAGAACTTCTATATCCTTAAATTTCTTATTCCCTCCCGTGCCGATGGAATATACGGGAATATTTTTATTTTTCATATCAAAACCGAGAGAATCGATATCCGTATTTGAATTATCATTGCCGTCGGAAAAAAGGATACACCCCGATAGAGGCAGATTGGCAAAATCACCGGAAATTCTATTCAAGCACTTTTGAAAATTAGTACGCTCTCCGTTTGCCTGCATTTCAGAGTGCTTTCCGGTTAATTTACTGCAATCGTTCCCGAAGGTATATATTTTTATTTTTTCCGGTTTTACCCGCGCTAATAACTCTTTTGAAAAAGTACTTTTTTCGCTTAAGAGGGTTTTAATATTTTCTATCCTTGTCTGCTTATCCGCGCCGTCCGGTATGGTCATACTCCTGCTGGTATCAACGGCAATGGCAATATACGAATTTTTCAGGTTTTCATCCATAGTTTTTGTTATCCGCGGCTGCCACAAGCAAAAAAACAGGATTAAAAACAATCCTGTTCTGAGCGCGATCAAAATAAATTTAAATTTATTCCGCACTATATTTGAAAGCCGGTTGTAAAAATACCACGTCAGGATAATCCAGACCAGGATCAATATAACAAGCAGTATGATTGGGGCGTTTAGCCCGAACGAGAAAAAGGTTTTCGTCATTTTTTGTCTTTAGAAAGATCCTCGTAATACTTTTCTACCAGCTTTTTATAAACCGAAGGCACTTTTTGTTTATCAATATTCCTGTTTGCTTCCTCTCCCTCAAGCTCAATATATTTCTTTTCAAGGGCATCAAGTACGTCCCCTATCACGCTTAAATACATCTGCTTGTTATTCCTTATTGCGGTTAAATCGCCGAGTTCCGATTCTTTTTCCCCTGCAGCGCCTTTCCCTTCCGTCCCGCCGCCCATTTTCTCTTTTTTGCCCAGCATTTCTTTCGCCTTCCCGATATTTTTCCCGTTTTCTTTCATCTTCTGCGCGGTTTCTTTTTCACTCTTTGGATCCGGCTTATCTTTTAAGTTCTTAATATCATTCTTTGCTTCCTGCATTTTTATCATCATATCTTTAATTGCTTCCTGCATCGTATTTGACTGCTCCTGCGACTTTTTTAAGGAAGCAATAGCTTCTTTTAATTTTGCCGCAGCTTTATTTCCTTTACCTACGCCTTCTTTTACGTCATCCTTGGAATATTCACCGGCAGCGGATTTCATCAGCTCCTTAGCGGATGAAACCGCATTTTTTGCTTCATTTTCGGGAACCTTAACGTTTCCGGTTTTCTTCGCCAGCCCTTCCTGCCCGAAAGATAAATCTTTATTATTATCTTTCTCTTTTTCTCCGAAACCTCCGGCCATTTCTTTTGCTGTTTTATTTATTTCCTGCTGTTTTTTTACTAAATCATCCAATGCTTCTTTTGTCCCTGTCCCTCTTTCCGCCTTCTCCATTTTCATTAAATCTTCTTTCATTTCCTGTAACTTGTCCAGGGCTTCTTTCCCTTTCTTTTCCCCTTCCTTAAAATCTTCTTTGGAAAAATCCGAAGCCGCGCCGCCCATCGCCGCTTTAGCTTCTTCGTTCTTTTCGTTTCCGCCCATAGTTTTTATTTTTAACTCTTTCGCTTTTTCAAGATTTTCCTTCTGCTTTTGTTCAAGCTCTTTTCCCGAAACTTCCCCGCTCTTTCCTTCTTTCGGCGCGCCGCTGCTCCCTTTACTTTTTCCCGCCTTGGCCTGCGCTTCATTATTCAGATTTTGCTGGTCTTTTAAAATATCCTGCAGTTTATCAATGGCATCCTCAAGCTGTTTTGCCTCATCTTTTTTTTCTTTTTCGGAAAAATCTTTCTGTTCCTTTGCAAGCTCCTCCAGAGCTTTTTCCATATCTTTCTTTTCCTGATCCTTCGTCGTTTCTGTTTCCGTATCATCTTCCTCGTCGCTATCTGAAGATTTTGGATTTAAAAGCTTTAATTTAATAGCATCCTTGTACGCCTGCTCAAGATATGCCAGGGCTTTTTGCTCAGGCGGACTCATAGCTTTTTTTGGCTCGCAATTATTCAGTAAGCCCTCGGCTGCTTTCATCTGTTCAACCGCTTTATCAACAAGAACAGCAATGTCAAATAACTTCAATTTTATTGAATTGTAGAACTTCTCCGCGAAAACCCTTGTTTTCAGCTGACTTTCCGCAATCTTTGTAATTTCAGCAAGCGTCTCTTTATCTCTTTTTCTCTCCAGTTTATTTGCCGAACTAAAGGTATTTTTGATTATCTTCCTCTCCTGATTGATCAACTTCTTCAATGCGTCAACCATAACACCCTTACCTTCACCGGCTTCCTGCTCCATGGTGTCATGTTCCGAAATCTCGATAAAGTGTATCTCGGATTTCCCTTCGTTTTGCGTTGGGCAATTATCCAGCGCATAAGCAAAGTAAGCTATAATATCCCCGTATTCTACTTTTAGGTCCGCTAATTTCAGAGTGTATGTAAATCTCCCTTTTGCTGCCTCTTCTTTCTCAAAATTCACCGTGAACTTTTTCTCCGGTTCCCCGTTAATACTCAGAGAAAGTCCCATTTTATCCACGCCGTAATCATCTTCGGCTGACGCCTCTATTTCAATTTCTTCCGTTTTCTTCACTTCGTTCTTATCTTTTGGTTTAAACACGTTCACAACCGGCGGATTGTCCTCTATTGCTTTTATGTTAAATTTGTAGAGTTCGGAAGAAAGACCATCCTTATCAATAAATTTGAAGATGCATTCCGAATCTTCCCTTATTTTGAAATTCAGTACAAACTCTTTTTTATATAATTTAAAATTGTAATCATTCCCGGCGCTGGTAAAATCACACTTGTCTATTTCTTTGTTTAATGTAATACGTATACTTGCTTCGGTGTTTTTTAATTCACTGATATCTTCTATCGCCGTTAATATTTTTTCCTTCTGCTTTATGTAGGACGGATATTTTAAAACGGTTTTGACAGTTTCTATCTTCGGCGGATTAATTACTTTTATTTTATACTCTTTTGATTTAACATCATCAACAACACAATAATATAATATGTCCTCGGTAGCATTGCTGAAAAGTTCTTCATATAGATTATCGCCCTTCCTATTCATCTGTATCTCTTGGAAATTCTTAGAATTATTTTTGAATTTCAGCACCGGCTCTTTCTGGGGTTTGAAATAACACATTACCTTAACTTCGATGTTGCTCCCGGCCGCTACGGTAAGATCTCCGGGGATAACTTTAAACGAGTTTACCTTCGTTATAAATCCCGTACCGGCAGAAATAACAAATCCCGGCAAAAAGAGAGTACCCATGAGAGTAATAATCACCGCCCCCAAAATAGACAGATACCCGAGCTTTAAGAGTTTTGGATTTATAAGCTCGCTAAAACTTACATTACTCAGCTGCAAAGAGGTATTTTTCCAGATCGCGTCAAATAAATACCAGTTCTTCATTATCTCATCCGACGGTTTACACGCAAGTTCAAGCGAACAGGCCAGTTGGTCTTTTATTTCCGGATACTTTTTTTCAATTATTAAAACGATATCTTTGTCCGACATCGGAAAGAGTACGGTTTGAAAGGAAACAATCAGTCCCGCAAGAAGGACCAGTAGTAGGATCAATAACATTTCAAATGAGGTTGCCGGGGAAAAACTAAAGATATGATAAGCCGCTATAAGCAAAAAATAGGCCGCGGTAGTGATTCCCAGACAAATTCCTGTCCTGATAATGAAATTTTTAAGAGTGAATTTACCTTTAACCCTTTTGACTTCATTATATATTGCGTCCCACTCTTTACTCTGTCCAACCAGCATAAAACTCCAATAGTATTTTCAGCGCTATTTAGAACGTGATACCGCCATAACCTTGTAATAAGCAGGCTTTCCGGATTCTGCTTCCCAGTCAAAATAGCTCGTCATAGATTTCGGCATGGATGCGATTATATGCGCCTGGTCGGCTGGAAAATCAGCGCTCACACTGCTGTAATAAATATTATAATGATGAACATCCGGTGAGCTTACAGCATTCCAACTTACGGTATATTGCTTTTCCGCGTTTTTAACAGCAGAAGAAGAAATTACCGAGGTTGTTTCTTTGATAGGATTTACAAATACGATGTAAAGATCTGTTTTATTATATCCGGCAAGGATATCGGAAGTGAAATGCACCTGAGTTCCGTCCCTGTTGACCGTACCTCTGGCATAAGTATTATAATTTGTTACAACCGAATTTGCTTCCACCTGATTTTTCGTCGGCCCTGTTGTACTCCAAAGAGACCTGGTAAAGGTATTGCATAAAACTTCTTTTTCGCCGGAGCCGTCAACTTTAAATCTCATAACCATTCTTCTGTGATTTATTATCGGGTCCTTGCCTTCAGGTCCGGGAGTAGCAATCGCCCATTCGGGAGCCAGATCATTTCTCCAGCTGGTGTGTCCGTCATCTACGTGCGTTTTATCCCAGATTACTTTATAATCATTGGTCGCCTTATCAAGCACACATAAACCCTTTTGAGTATAACCAAAAATCCTGTCACCTGTAGGGCTGTTCGCGCTGTGACCAAACCGCAGAGCCGCCTTGGTTTCATTTGTAACCAGCGTACCGTTAATATTGCAGGTAAAGCCGAAGAACTCTCCAACAGCAAAATCTAAACCGAAGCCGAACGTAAAACTGTCATCAGATTTGTTTGTGAAAGAAATACTGTGAAGGCCTCCTCCGAATCTTTCGGCGTTGTGAGCCGTTCCGGCAACCAGGTCGTCAAGTGAATATGATTTGAAATCGCTGCCGTCGGTTTTCATCGTATAAATGTAACTGCCCATAGCCAAACTAGGTCTGTTACGAACCGCGATCAAATAACTATTGGGAGACAACGTACACCAGAGTCCGACACCTTTTGGATTATTGTTTTTGTCGGAGATAGTTCTAATAACGGATTGCACGCCGGTTTTAACATTAATTTTTACAACATCATCCCAGGAGGAATACATAATATCCGGATCTGTTTTATCCCAGACCGGAAGACAAAAATAATTATTTGTTCCCGGGATCCTTTTTAATCCCGACCCATCCGCATTCATCATCCAGTTATAACCTTTCAGCCGGTCCGTATGAAAAACAAGCCGGCTCCCGTCGCAATTCCAGACCGGAATTCTCTCGGTATGAAAATTCTGATTATAACCGTTAGTCATTTTCATTATGAGCCGCCCTGTTTCGGTGTCCGTAAAATACACTGTTTCCGGCTGATACGTCCCGTCTTTCAGAAGCAAAGCAAAAGGTTTCTCTCCTGTTTCTGCCGCTCTAAGCGTTCTGGCATAAAGCTCGTCTAATCCTTGCGGAGCAGCGGCAAAAAAACAAACCGGCAGCAAGATCAATACCAAACTTGCAAACAATATTTTCTTCATAATGCTTTCCTTTTCATGGAAATTTTATATATATTTACTCTTCATCAGGGTCGTTAGAAATCAGCTCATTTATCCAATTTTGCCAGTTTTTATCTAACTTTTCAATGCTTTCCTTGGTTACTTTCTCGAGCGCCAGCTTGCCTGTCTTGTCGGTATTGTAATTACTCTTGTACTCTTTGTAAAAATCGAGTAAAAGACCTTTCTCTCTGAGGTAAAGTCCCAGATACTTGGACATAGAATAAAACAGGTAAATGTCTATATCTTTAAAAGCTTTTTCGTCAGGTGTGGTTATTAGTTTTGAAAGACTCTCCATTTTTCCTTCTTTTATAAATGCATCAAGCGTCAGGAGCCGGTTACTATATATAGAAGGCACAATTTCATTATTCTCCCCCTGTTTTAAATCCGTATAAATCTCCGAAAACATCTCGGTCATCCATCTCGGGTGGTGCTGGTTAGCTGCATTTTGATCATAATGATGAAAGGAATGCATGCACTCATGCACAAAAACACCGTACCCGGTATCCTTATCCGCAAAGAATATTCCATACGTCGAAATGAATAAACCGCCGATTGAAGAACTTGATACCATGATATTTCCTATCATTGCTTTATTTATATCCCGGTCATCTGACAGTATCCATATAATAGGGTAGGACGGGGAGTCAATGCCGAGTTCTCCTTTCGCGAATTTCTTTGCCGTATTTATGGATTCCTTTAATATCTTAAGCGCAAAACTGTCTTTTATGTCCGTAAAAAGAATAACATTGCTTTCAGTAACGTTTACTTCATTGTAACTTACAAGTTCTTTTCTTATCCCCTTTACAAGGAACTCCCGGCCCTTTTTAAATATCTCTTTTTTATTTTTTATAAGATATTCCAGTTTGTTAGACTTTTCGAACTTCTCCAGGTCCGGATCTTCGTTAAACGCCCCGAGGTCGCAAAAACCTTTTTCAAATGCTTCTATAAATGTTTTAACCGCGTCCTCTTCATTTTTTAATTTAACCTGGCAGACCCCCTTGCAAAATATCACGCCGGCATCATCTTTGTTTTTTTCCAGTTCTTTATTTACGAGTTCCAACGCTTCGTTAACTTTATTTTCGGTGAGAAGATGCTCGATGGTATTCAGTTTAAAGCTGAAAAAGGAGTGAACTACTCTGGTCGGTTTTTCAAAAGTTATGGAGGAAACTACTTTATCAAATATATTTTTTGCTTCTTCCGTACTCCGGTCTTTATACTCCAGATCCAGCGAGATCATGGTGTTTTCATATTTTATTATTAATGTGATAAAATTCAGCGCGGCTGACTTAACCTCTTCTGTCTTTGGCACTTGTGCATCCTTTTTTTGCTTGTAACTTCCCTCCAGGAGAATAGAAGAATAACCTTTCAGCTGTTTTTCCCCGCTGACGAATATTTTTGCCTCCGGATCCTTTTTTTCCAGAGCTTCTTTGATTTTTTTTGCCAGCTCGGCAACAGTAAGATCATCGTAGGTCTTGCTGATAGAAATATTATCTTTCCATTTATTGTGATTAACTATCCTTCTGCCGCTTTTTGTCCTTTCGGTTTTCGTATCATCAATAAATGTGCAGGGATAATAATATTTATCTTTTATAAAAGGCGCAGGCGGAATAATGGAAAAACCCGTTATAGAATCAATATATCTCTCTTCTTTTTCAACAGGATTATTGTCTATACAATAGCAAAACCCCGTAAAAAGCAATAAAAACCCGATAACCCCCCGTTTAAACATAAATCCCCTTTTTATATTATTTGCTTTTCTTTCTAAGTTCTCTTGCTTTTGATCTATCTGCTTTAGCCTTATCCGTTTCTTTTTTTGTCATATAGAGCTGCGACCTTTTATCATAAAAATCAGGCTTATTGGGATTTAACTCTATTGCTTTTGTATAATCAGCAATGGCAAGATCCATTTTTCCCATAAATTCATATACAATCCCACGCTCGTAATAAGAGTCTGTAAGCAATCGCTTGTAATAATCATCATTATCTTCAGGTTCAGTTTCTATTGCTTTCGTATAATATTCTATTGATTTATCGTTTTTACCCCAATTTCTATATGTATTGCCAAGATTGTGATATGCGGTGAACTGCCTGGGGTTAATTTCTGCTGATTTTAAATAATCAGATATTTCTTTATCAATTTCTTTCTTCCTGCCATAAGCAATTCCACGATTCAAATAAGCAATACTTTCTTTAGGATCGAGTTCTATTGCTTTATTGGAATCCTCAAAGGATTTATCATTCTCATTCAGGCAAAGATAACAAAATCCCCGGCTTGCATAAGCGTTTGCATATTCTTTATTTATTTCTATGGCTTTGTTAAAGCATTCAATTCCTTTTTCATATTCACCATTTTCCATAAACACGACACCGGAATTATAATGTGCTTTGTCGTTGCCGTAAGCTTTATTTGGATCGGCTTTCGTTGTCTTTGCTTTAGCATAATCTTCCTGCGCAAAATCTTTCTTTCCGGTCTGAAGGTATGAATTGCCGCGGCAGAAATAGGCTTCTGAATAATCCTTATCGATTTCTATCACTTTTGTGAAATCCTCTATTGCCTTTGTATGTTTATTCAGAGCCGCATAGGATTTACCGCGCATCATTAGTGCATCTATATATTTATCGTTTAATATTAAAGCTTTGTTCTGATCCGCTATTGATTTTTCAAATTCACCTTCGCGGAAATAATAAAACCCTCTATCGTAATACGCCATTTCAATGTACGGATAGACCTTAATGGCCATGTTTATTTCTTTTAACGCTTTCTTAAGGTCTCCCGCATTATTATATATATGCGACCTGTTTATATAAGCCCAGGGATATTCCGGATCAATTTCTGTTGCTTCATTATAATATTTCAAAGCATTCTCTATGTCATCTTTTTCGTGATAAGTACGACCAAGATAAAATCTCGCAAGACAATCTTTGGGATCAAGCTCTATTGACTTCTTGATATCTTCTATAGCAATATCAAGTTCCGCTCTTTTGGCCGGATCTTTTCCCAGCTTAAAATGACTAAAACCCCTCGTTCTGTAGCTGAGTTGATGCTTGGGATCTACTTTTATGGCCTTTGTAAATGCCTTTATAGCCGTCTCGTAATCTTCTTTATCAAAAAAGAACTCACCTCTAGTATAATATTCTTTAGCTGTTGTTTCTTCGGCATCTAGTCTTGGACTATATATAATAAGGAAGCAGGAAATCAGAAGCAAAAATATTCTTATTTTTTTCATAAATTACCGCCCTTTTGCGACAATCTATCAATAATTATACCCTAATACCTGCCTTATTCAAGAATAATATCAGTTAAACAGAACTATATTTATTTTGAAAATGAGGAACTTTCTTGAAGGGAAGAATCTATATACGCCCATCTTTTTCTATTCCAACTCTATCCAGATTGGAGAGGACCAGGTAGTTTCATTATAGCCCTCTTTATCATATCTTATGTAGTAATATACAAAGGGGTTTGGATTAAATCTTGATTTTTTTATGAATAGTTTCTCAAGTTTTTCCTTATCTTCATATACAAATTCACCGTCAGATTTATTCAGCTTAAGTACGCAAATTTCCTTATTATTCCTTACTATTGTAATTAGTCCCTTGGGATCCCCGAGACAAACATCGGAGATTTTAATTTTCAAAAAACGCTTTTTCATCTCATCAGCATTATGTTTTATTGTAACAGTTCCGCCCTGAATAGTGCTGTTCACTTTAAAATCCAGAAGTGTTTTTTCAAAAGTTGTTCCATAACATCTTCTTTTTCTTACCGCTTCAAATATTGATTTCACGGTATTTTTTTCGGCCAACACGGCAGTCAATCCTGCATGCGGACTCCTGTTAATTTTTGTACCAAACGGTTCTTTTGCATAAATCAGCTGACTCATAGGCATCGTAGTATGGTCATCCCCGGAGGCAACAACTCCATATTTACATCCGTTCAGAAGGGCATCCTGAAAATATGATTTTTTATCCGACCGGCCTCTCCAGAAATTATACTGATTCAATTTTCTTTCCGAAGAACCCCACATAGAATAAATTTCAAAAACCGGTTCTCTTTTTTTATTATAATCATCTGTTTCAAAGTCCTTGTATTTTTCTTTTCTTGCCGTATGGTGAGGTATGGTTATATAGTCATCACCGCTTTTATCCAGAAACTTCCACAAGGTCTTTAGAGGAACGGGTGATTTTACCGTTCCCTGAGCTTCTTTCGGCAGAGGAAATATTTTACCGGTATCGCCGCTGAAATAAACATTATTATCCCCTCCCAGCCCGCTTTTGTGTGAAGACTCATAAGCCAAAATCGCCGAAAATACACCGGGTTTATTATATTTTTTTGCAAGTTTTTTTAAAAGTTCCCACTTAGCCGGAGTAATCCCGTATAGATGATCTGTAACTGCCAAGAAGTCATGATGAGAAACGTCTCTGGCATATAACCACGCAAGTTCGGGTTCTTTGGTCTCATGTACCTGACAGGTCCCCAAAATTGAATGTACATGCAGATCACCCCAGAATATCCTATGAGCAGGATTTTCTTCAACCCAGCAGGGATTGCTCGTGACCTTAAAATATTCATTTTGATATCTTATTTTTGCGCTTATTCTTAGTATCCCCGTCAGATTTGGAACTAGCCCTTTTATTGTCAAAAGTCCTTTATCCTCAGATGAAAATTTAATAGTTTTCGGAAGCTTTCCAAGCAAGGAATTTTCTTCAAAATAAATCGGGAGGTTGAAAGACTGATCCGGCAATCCATCATTGTTAATTACGCTGATAAATAGAGAAAACGATTCTCCAACCTTTAGAATAGAAGGAATGCGCAATAAAACACACCGCGTATTAAAATATATTTTTGTTTTCTCTTTTTTAATCATATCAAATACTGTAGTTGACATTTAAAGTCCCCTTTTAATTGCAAAATACTATCTTTCTAATATCTTACTATATATCCTCTAAATACTCAATACACAGAAAAGTGTGACAGTCACGCGGTGACTGTCACAAATGGACAACAAATGGACAGGCAGGCTGGCTACTTTGATCTCATTAAATTTAAATCGGTGTTAGATTCCGGTCTCAATATATATTCTTTCCACTGTTTAGCAGAAATTTCGGTATATTTAAAAAAGTCTCCGGATATTACATCGTCTTTGCCTGTTTTGAGATGAGCAGCTGCGCTGGACCATTCCCATTTTGAAGGAGTTCTAATAAACCCCGCTCTGACAGGATTTCTTTCAACATATCTTACAGCTATTGTAAGATACTTGCTGTTCAATACTTTTGAATAGTACCTTTCGCTCCATAAATGCCCGCTTTTATTATATTTCATATTAAAATACCTGCTATATTTACCATTAATACTCCGGAATGCCCGGGAAAGAGAATAACTGTATTTTGGGATAACTATCAGATGAACATGGTTTTCCATCAGGCAATAGGCAAGAATACACATATCATATTTTGCTGAACCTTCTTTCAACATTTTAAGATAATATTCCTTATTCTTATTATCTCGATAAATTATTTGCTTACTGTTACCCCTCTGACAGATATGGTAAGGCATGTTAACGTCGATTAATCGCGCTGTTCTTGGCATATTCTCACCCCTTAAGTGATTTTACAAAATATACCATTTTAATTCCACTTTTGTCAACACGTAAAAGATACAAAAGCGTGACAGTCACCGTGTGACTGTCACACGGTGACTGTCACGCTTTTTGGGTAATTATGGTGGCTTTGTTTTTTATAGAGGGAGGATAACATGTGGATAATATATTTTGAGTTATTTGTAACTTAGAACTGTTTCTACCATGGCTTGGTAATTTTCGAAACAGGTTTTGCCTTCGTTGGCGATGTAAGGGGAGGCGGAGGCGGAGGCGGAGGCGCAGACGATTAGGCCTTCTTTGTCGTAAAATACTTCTTTTATCAGGGAGTGTACCTGCTCTTTTATATTTTCGGGGGATTTTTCGTACATGTCGGCTATCTGGATGTTGCCTTCGAAACAGATTTTTCCTTTTATTATTTCTTTAGCTTCCTTGGAGGTGATGTCACCCATGGGCGGCGGTTCGAAGGGGTGTAAAACATCTACGCCGATATCTAAAAAGCCGTTTAAAACTTTTTTTATTGAACCGTGGCTGTGAATATGGAGAGAGCCTTTTGCATTGTGTATCAGATCTACGAGGGGCTTATCATATTTCACGTTAAAATCTGAAAAATCTTCCGGACCGTGTATAGGAGGAACTATATATTCTTCGCCGTTCATACCAAAAAACGGGAGGATTTTTCTGTCAATAAGAACTTTTACCATATTGCTTAGTATTTTCAACTCTCTTTCCATTAATTCATGGATGATGTCTCTTTCGGTTATGGAAACCATGGCAAATCTTTCTGTTCCGAATAATGGAACAACGCTCCCTGCGGGATTTCCGCCTAAAAAGGCACTGACTATTCCCCTGTCTCCCGCTTTTTTAAGCAACTCAAAATGAATATCTTCTTTTACGTTGAATTTTGGGAGAGGTAAAGAAAGGTATTTTTCGGCATCTTCTCTTGTTTCGAGGAGGTGTTTTTCGGTATACCCGGGCTGACCCTTGAGACCGAGGAGATCGCTTTGTATTAAATCGCCTTTTGGAGTATTGATTATTGTCTTTTGCCTTTCAAATTCAGCTGAAGAAGGCTCTTTTTCTATTTTAAACGAATATGGTGTTAAAAACCTGCGGGCATTCCATTCAAACTTCAGATCACTTTTTTCGTTAATTAATTTAACCAGATCATTGTAAGTTGCATCCGGAGTTTCATTATGAAATTGATTGCGGCAGAAGACAGAGGGGCGGTCAACTTCTTTGTGAAAATAACATCTGGCTAATCTTTCCTTAGAAGTGAGGTTTTCCATATTTCTTTCTCCATATTAAACAACTTTAAAATGCCAGTTTCGCTTCTGCAAATATTCCGGAATGCTTGATCAAAAGGTCAAAATTTGTTGTCGCAGGATCTTCATTGAAATATATACTTTCAAATCTATATCCGCCGTTTATTTCCACAAAAGGTATCGGTCGTATAACAAGCGAGCCTTCATACATATAAGACATGCCGGTTGCTTTTGTAACTGCGGCTCCCTGGGGGTTTAATAAATCAACATTATCGCTTGTCAAAGGAAAGCCTGCGGCTTCTGCTCTAACGCCTATCATACCCATCATATAGGTGACTCTCATCCCGCCGCCGATACTTAACCAGTTAATAATAAATCTTCCGGCGGTGCTTCCCGGCGCCACGATAACATTATTTATTTTCCAGTCATAAAAATTTTTAGTAGCCCACATATACCTGCCGCTTCCGAATATATCGAGTTCAACCGGACCAAGTCCGATATTCGCGCCGATGTTTCCGATAATACCGCCCATTACGGAATCTATATTTGTGGTCATAACTCCGGCAGGATTAACATTTTCCAAGGTCATCGTCTGTAAAGGTACGGTGCCGTATCTAAACGTACCGCTGACATACAGAGGCCCGAGAAGATTCTTTTTAACAGTGGCTTCAAGAATGGAGGCAGGAAAGTCTCCGTAAATATTTGCGGTCGGAAGCGTACTTAAATGTTCAACATAACTTCCTCCGGTTGCATTATACCACCTGGCTGAAATATCAAGACCGAGTATATCGCCCGCATAAACAGAAACACCCGAGAGCGCAATTACTACCACCAGCAATACTTTCTTCATATATCCCCCTTATTCCTTCGGAATAGAATATTCCGTTTCCAATACGTTTATTATTTCTTTTAGATCCTCGGGGAACGGGGCACGCAGGTGCAGGGACCTGTGGGTTTTCCAGTACATGAACATTGCGTCCGAGGAGTGCAGGGTCAGGCGCTCTGAAACCAGCGGAGCTCTCCCTTTTCTTGGTAAAGTCAGGGCTTTTCGGTCTCCGTAAACGTGGTCATACGCTAAAGGACGGCCGATTGATGCCATGTGAATTCTTATCTGATGGGTACGGCCCGTTTTGGGTTCTACCTCTAAAAGTGTATAGCCTTTGAATCTTTTTCTAATACGGTAAAAGGTCAGGGACTTTTTTCCGGTACTTGATATTTTTACTTTGCCGGAAGAGCCCTTGAGAATAGGAAGAGTTACCTGGCCTTCTTTAGCAACTTCCCCTTTTACAAGCGCGAGATAAAGCTTTCGCATCTTCAGGTCCATTATAATTTCCGTCATCTTTGACTGTGCTTCCCGTGTCTTGGCAATTATCAGTACACCGCTCGTGTCTTTGTCAATTCTGTGGACGGGAAATACCTGCGCGCCGGCAAGATGTTCCATCGCGGCATCTATGGCCGATTTCTCTTTCGGGTGTTTATTATCCCTTATTGACAAAAGTCCTGACGGTTTATTAAAAACCAGCAAGTTATTATCTTCAAATATTATCTCAGGTATATTCACTTGAATCCTTTTGGAGCTTTTTTAATTTTTAACATCTTCCCGCCGCTTCTTAAAGAGTCCGTCGCGGTACAACCGACCGCCACGCTCATTCTTCCCGCCAAAGCCGTGGACACGGGTTTTTTGCCTTTTAATATATAATCAAGGAAATCGTCCACAATAATGGAGTCCGCGCCAAAATGATTTCCCTTTCCGGTTTTTACTTTATATTTTATCTCTTTCAGTTTGTTCATGAACCTGTAATTCTGCCTGAGTTTTAATATAACGGTATCCCCGTCATTTAAATTCTCTATCCTGCCCTTGGTGCCTATGAACGTATAATTTCTGAAGTACTCCGGAGCAAAATGACACTGCAGATACGTTGCTTTGATGCCGTTTTCAAGCTCCATTATTACTTCGCTGTTATCTTCAACATCCACTTCTTTCCGGAAACAACACTGGTTCATCCTGGAGTAATCCGCTTCAAGACATTTTTTTCTTATTTTACATTTCGGGCAGCGGAGTTTATTTGATTTATTCCCTCCGAAAAAGTCCAGAGAGCCGAACGCGGAAACTTTTTTTGCATAAGAACCCGTAAGATAATGAATCATATCGATATCATGCGAACCCTTCTGAAGGA
>Ga0208977_1000886_pt1 | contig 17664 bp, 15 predicted proteins | sample RifOxyA2_FD_184030 | JGI IMG/M metagenome (GOLD analysis project Ga0208977, IMG submission 184030) | Groundwater microbial communities from Rifle, Colorado - Rifle Oxygen_injection A2 (SPAdes) | ecosystem: Environmental > Aquatic > Deep subsurface > Groundwater | place: Rifle, Colorado, United...
CAAAAGACTTTTTGGCAGCTTTGAAAACTTGCTCATACTTCCCGTTGGGAAGCATGAGCTTCAAACATTCAAAGCTGACGTCCCCAAAAAGTCTTTTGTCTCAAAGTCGCGCCGCTTGAGGTGGACTCAAAGCCACACCTTCCCGGCAGATTGTTTTACAGACTTTAGAAACCGCTTAATGACTAAACAACTACCTGAGCAACTTAAAGCAAAAAATTAAAAGGAGTTATTAAAATGACGGAATTTTTGCGGAAGCATATGCGAACGATTTTTATTATAACGATCGTCGGCTTCATGGCCGGCGCTTTCGTCGGGTTTGGCAGCTATTTCTTCGGAAAAAAATCGGTTACCGACGCCGTGGCGGAAATAAACGGCAAAAAAATATCGTACCGCGATTACACTATGATGTACAACCGCACTATTGAAAACCTGCGCAATGCCAAAGAGGAAGTAAACGAGGAAACAATGCAGAGAAAAAAGCAGGAAGTCCTCCAGGACATGATACAGGAAGAGGTGTTCTGGCAGGAAGCCCGCAAACACGGCATCAGCGTAACAGATGCCGAGCTTGCCTCTAACATACAGCGCTATCCTGCGTTTCAGAAGGAAGGCAAGTTCGACCAGCAGGCGTATTTCCAGGTAGTGTTTCAGGTATTGCGCACCACACCTAATGAATTCGAGGAAAGCCAGCGCCGCCAGATTGCCATAGCAAAGCTGCGCCAGATGATAGCCGACAGCGTAAAGATAAGCGAACCGGAAATACAGTTTGAATACGCGCGCGCCAATAAAGGCAACATGAAAAAATTCAACGATGAGCGCGCAAAATTTCTTGAAGGTTTACGCCAGGAAAAAGTAATGATGGTGTTTAACGAGTGGTTCAAACAGTTGAACAAGCAGGTAAAAATAAAGGTATACCTTGAGGAAATAGAAAAGAACAACGCTTGATACTTACCGGTGTTTATCGAGAATAACACTGAAACTTTTAAGCAGATCCCTCAACTTGCCAAGCGGCAACCCTACCACGTTAAAGTAATCCCCCTCTATACGTTCCACGAAGGCATCGCCGGTTTCCTGGACAGCGTAGGCGCCGGCTTTATCGAGATGCTTTTTTGAAAAACGCTTTATCTCATCCTTTGAAAGCACCCTCATTTTAACGGCGCTGACATCATAATCCACTTTCATTCTTCCGCTGGCGGCATCAACCACCGCTATACCGCTATATACCCGATGATACGTGCCGTTCAGAAGGGACAATATTCGCATCGCGTCGCGCTCGTCTTCCGGTTTGCCTATAATGCTGCCTTTGAATACCACTATGGTATCCGCGCCTATAACAATGCCTTGCCGCACTTCTTTTGCCACGGCCATGGCCTTGCGTATTGCAAGCTGCCTTACTATAAAGGAAGGTTTCTTAAGCCTGGTGTCCTCGCTGACGTTAGCCGGGATAATTGAAAAGCTCAACCCGCACGATTCCAGGAGATCGCGCCTGCGGGGAGACGCCGACGCAAGAATAACGGTTTTCACAGCACGGACTCCTCTATCCATTGCAGGTACGCCTTATTCCCGGACTCTATGGGAAGCGCTATAATTTCAGGCACCTCATACGAATGCAACTGGCGCACGCGCTCGATTATTTTTTCAACCAGAGCCGTTTTGGATTTAGCGATAACCAACACTTCATCGGCGGTCTCGATGTTTCCCTTCCACCAATAAGTGGAGGACACGCCACCGGCCACGTTAGCGCAAGCCGCCAGCTTTTCCTTGACCAGCGAAGACGCTATATTGCCGGCCTCGGCTGCGTTCGAAGCGGTAATGAATATCACGGAGTAACTCATGCTATTTCCCCCTTATCACCGGCGCTGGATTGCAGTTTTTTAAGCTGCCAGTTGCTTATAATCAATCCCTTTTGATGACATTTAAAGAACGCCCTCACGCACTGCGGATCGAACTGCGTGCCGGAACACCGTTCAAGCTCCGCAAGCGCCGTATTGTCTGGTAGCGCGGCGCGATAAGTGCGGTCGGATGTCATGGCATCAAACGTGTCGGCAACCGCAATAATCCTGGCGCTTAACGGTATGTCGTGCCCCGATATGCCTTCGGGGTATCCCTTACCGTCGAAGCGCTCCTGGTGGTAACGCACGCTCGAGATAATTGTATTCAGCTGTTTTACAGACGATAGCATATCGGCGCCGATTGAAGGATGAAGGTTCATCTGGCGGGTTTCTTCTTCGGTCAGCCTTCCGTTTTTAGTCAATATAGCCTCGGGGATTCCGATTTTACCCACGTCATGCAGCAGGGCGGCAAGCTCTATGTTTCGCAATTCGCCTTCGTTACAACCCAGTTCCCGCGCGATTGCAACCGAGAAATCGCGAATGCGCTCCGAATGGCCGTGTAAATACTTGTCCTTGGCTTCGATCGCGTTTGCGATAACCTTTACCGTAGAGATAAACAGCTCGTTTAAATCGCTGTACAACTGCGCCTTATTGATTGCCATCGCGGCGGAATTTGCAAGCGTTGACAGCAACCGGAAATCAGTTTCTTCAAAAGCCGCGCCGCCGGCCTTGTTGACGGCTTCAAGCACACCTATAGCGCGATCCTCAATCTTCAGCGGCACTGCCAGTATGGATTTAGTCAGGAAGCCGCTGGATTTATCGGCACGCGCCGAGAACCTGTCATCGAGGGCAACATCGGAGATATTTAACGGTTTCTGGTTTTTTATAACCCAGCCGGCGATGCCTTCATCCCTCTCGAGCCTTATCCGTTTTATCTCATGGCTGTTCATGCCCGATGCGGCGACAAACATAAGGTGGTCTTCCTCGACAAGTATCGCGCTTGCGGCTTCCGCGCCGGTTACCTGTTTTGCAAGTTCCATAAGATAGTCGAGAACGGTCGGCAAGTCAAGAGAAGAGTTTATCAGGGCAAGGGAATTGAGCAGAGCCTTGTATTCGGTAATGTCATGCTGGCATTTTTTAAGCTTTTCTTCGCAATTTTCCATTACATCCTCCGCCGGCCAGGGGGCAACCGCCGCATTGAGACGCGCGCCGACAAAAATTTTTCCCCAACGCAACAATCAGCGCATGGAATTCCTTGTATAGTTTAACCGAACCCGGCAATAAATCCATGCAGTAGCGCTGTAGCGCATCGTATTTATGCTCAACATCCCAGCCCAGGCGCGCGGCCAGGCGAAGCGTGTAGGCATCTACCACAAAAATTCGCCGCCCACCGGCATATAGCAACATGGAATCCGCGGTCTCCGGCCCAATCCCGTTTAATGATAACAGCTCGCTGCGCGCCGCGGGCAGCGCCGGCGAAAGAAGCGCGCCAACCCCGCCGCGAGTCTCGCAATGGCGCGCGAACATGCGGAGCCTGGCGGCTTTCTGGTTGTAATAACCGGAAGGCCGGATAAGCTCAGCAAGCCGCTGTTCCGTCAAAGAAAGTATATCGGCTGGTAAAAATACGCCGGCCGCGTGCAGGTTAAAAAGAGCTTTTTCCACGTTTGTCCAGGCGGTGTTTTGCGTCAAAATGGCGCCAGCGCATATTTCAAATAGCTCTTTTTCGGAAAGCTGCGGGTAACGCACAGGGAAATACTCGGGGTGCAGAGCGCCGTCCGGAGTAACCGGCCACCATCCCTGCCTGCCGAAATGGCTCAATAGCTTTTTGTAGGCAACGTGAGGCGGGATCATACATCTTTTAGAAGGTGGATAAGTATCGCTTTCTGGATATGCAACCGGTTTTCCGCCTGGTCGAAAATAACCGAGCGCGGGCCGTCAAGAACCTCGGCCGTGGCTTCTTCGCCGCGATTTGCAGGCAGGCAGTGCATGACTATGCAGGCCGGTTTTGCATATTCAAGAAGTTTGCGGTTAACCTGGTAAGGCTTAAAGGCTTTTTTTCTTTTTTCCAGTTCAGATTCTGCGCCCATCGAAGTCCAAACGTCGGTATATATTACATCCGCCCCGCGCACGGCTTCCTGGGGCGAGGCCATTATATCTATTTCAGCGCCGGAACGTGCGGCGTAATCCCGCGCCTTTGCGACTATTCGCCCCCCCGGCTCATAACCCCGTGGCGAAGCCATTGAGAACGAAAACCCCATTACGGCGGCGGAAGCCATAAGCGAGTAAGAAACATTGTTGCCGTCGCCCACGAACGCAACCTTGATTTTTTTCAAGGCGGAAGCCGTCTTTATTTTTTTATTTTCAGCGATGGTAAGTATGTCGCCGAGTATCTGGCAGGGATGTTCCTGGTCGGTAAGCCCGTTTATGACGGGTATGCCCGCCGCACTTGCGAACTCCGCCACGTCGGCATGGTTGAATGCGCGGATTACTACGCCGTGCAGGTAGCGCGAAAGCGTCTGCGCCGTATCGTAAATTGATTCCCCCCGCTTGCGCTGGAGATTCTTTGCGTCAAGCATCAGCGGGAAACCGCCGAGTTCATACATCGCCACGGAAAACGAAACGGATGTGCGGGTGGAAGGTTTTTCAAAAATCAGGCCAAGGCTTTTACCGTTAAGATGAGCGGTTTTTTTCCGGCCGGATTTTAAACGCGCCGCCAGCGAAACTATACCCCATATTTCCTGCGCCGAAAGATCGTAGATTGACAGTAAACTCTTCATAATTTTCATCCTGTTATGATTTTTGCTCATTTTATAATATTTTCCGTATTTTGTCCATTGCCGCGGTAGCCGCTTCCACGCATGTAGCGGTATGAACGTACAAGTATTCCCTTGCGCATAACGGGAAGGATATTCTCATTACCGGCAACGGAAAAGCATGACGCGTAATCTCCCGCGTTATCGCCGTCAACGTAAACGTAGACCCCGCTTTTGCCAGATAGTTCCGGTTCAGGCCACAAGTCAAACTGGCTGAAACGCGAGATACGCCTGTCCGTCAGCACGGGTATGGAGCCGCCGGTATAATAAGCGGCCTGGGCGCTTAACTGGTGCGAAGGCGTCATTATGAAATCCGGCCTTTGCCCCCGTTGTATTTCCGCGCCGAGTTCACGGTAGCCGTAAAACCAGTTGGTGGCATCTATAACGGCAGCCTCGCGGGAATACCTTTCAATAGGCAGGACACCGAAACGGGCGTGGAGTGTCAACAACAATGAAATGAAAAGACAGAATATCAGCGAACCCTGCCAGAACAGTTTTTTTACGCCTTCCGATTTTGCGAAGTAATGGGCAAGCCCGAAGGTAAAACCAAAATATGCAAGAGCAGGCCAGTTGGCCTCGCCGTGTTTTTTTAACGCCGAATAAGCGAAAAATGCTATTATCGGCAGCGACATCATGGCTGTAAACACTTTTTCTTTTTCGCGGCTGAACAGATAGATAAAAACCGCCGCCATGCCGCCTATCCACAGGAACGGGCTTGCCACCATCAACTGCGAACCCAGGTATTCAAAGAATCTCGCGAGAGAATACGACTGCCCGCCCATGCCATGGCCTAACTGGAACGCAAAAGATATCCAGTTATTTGAACTGTTCCATAAAATAACCGGGGAAAATACGGCTACGGAAACAAGCATCGCAAGATAAGGGTGAACGGTTTTAAACCACCGGCGCTCGGAAGTAAATAACAGAAAAAGTACGGCGCATGGCGCAAACAGCACGACGGTATATTTGGAGAGAAGCCCAAGCCCGAAAAACACTCCCGTTACGTACCAGTATGCGGCGCTGCCGGTGCGGACTATCTGCCAGAAGAAATAAAGCGTCAGCGCCCAGAAAAGGAACGCGGGAACGTCCGGAGTCATCAGAATTGCACCCGCCATTGTAAGAGGATACATATTAATAAGCCATACACTTGCCGCGGCCACTTTCTCATCGTTGAATAACTGTTTTGCCAGCCGCCATGCTATGACGCTTATAGCTATGGAAACAATAACCCCGGATAGGCGCACCCATATCTCCGCCCCGCCGAAAAGCGTTGTGGCCTTGATAAAATATGCGATCATCGGCGGGTGGTCATAATAGCTTAACGAAAGATGCCGCGACCACAGCCAATAATACGCCTCGTCAGGATGCAGTTGAAGCGTGGCGCAAAGAAACAGGCGCCACAATGTAAGCGCACCAACGAAAAACACGGTGTTCCTCAGATTAAAAAATTGGTGTCTCTTTAGCAGTTTGAGGTCATTGCGAGCGAAGCGAAGCAATCTCGACGTTGCTTCTGATGTAAAGCGAGATTGCCGCGCCCTTTGGGCTCGCAATGACGACAACTTCAAAACGCTAAAGAGACACGAAAATTTAATCTTCATAATATCATTCCACTTACCGGCAACCGTTATCGTTGAGACCGCGAATAAAAATCCGGCGGCGGCTCCGGCGACGACATCCGCGGGGTAATGAGACATTGTGTACACCCTGGAATAAGCTACCGCAAATGCCAGCGCAAAAACGGCTCCCCTTACCAAAGGCTTTTTCCAGAAATAAGAAACAACCGTTGCGGCGGCAAACATATTAGCGGCATGGTTTGACGGAAACGAAAACGAATCTCCGCCGCCGGGGCGCATGCGATGAAACAGAGGCTTTAGCACATTGCCGCACAGGGCATCGGTTATAACAACCGCCGCAAGCAGCAGCAAACCTGTTTTTCTTCCCTTGCTGCCGCCGAACACAAGAAGCGCCAGCCAGCCGGCCAACAACGGCACGATCCAGAAATCCGTGTTTGAAATAAGCGGCATCAGGAAATCGAAAAACCCGTTTTTGAGTTTAACCGAAATGATATTTAAAAGCGCGTGATCAACAACCAGCAAATGTTCCATTTATTTTACACCTGCCCCCTCTCCACGACGGCTTGTCATTATACACAAGCCTGAGATTATCGTCGCCGACCTGGTTTCCTCTCCCCATCGGGGAGAGGATTAAGGTGAGGGGGAGCCAAAGGTTCTGTTCCCGACAGATTCCCCCTCATCCTGGCCTTCTCCCCGACGGGGAGAAGGAACTTATGTATAATCGCAAGCCTCCGGGGAAAGTACCGCTATAGCGTAGGCAGGACTCTCATTACTTCGGCCATTGTGGTTGCGCCCTGGGAAACAAGTTGTATGCCGTTCTGTTTCATGGATATTGTTCCCTCGCGCGCAGCGGCTTCCCGCAAAATGCTCAGCTTGGCTTTTTCAAGTATCAAATCCCGTATTGTTTCCGTTATTGCCAGCAACTCGAAAATTCCGGCTCTGCCGGCATAGCCGCTGCCGTCGCACAACTCGCAACCGCGCGGACGGTAAAACACTATATCGCCGCTCACGTCCAGTATCTGGCGCACGTTTAAGCTTTGCAACACTTTTTTCGGCGGAGTGTATGCCTCGCGGCAATTGCGGCACAACACCCTTACCAGCCTCTGGGCAAGAACGCCGTTTAACGACGACGCGATCAGGTAGGGTTCGATTCCCATATCCAGCAGCCGCGTAATTGTGCTTACCGCGTCATTGGTATGAATTGTGCTCAGCACAAGGTGTCCCATAAGCGCGGCGTTGGTAGCGATCCGGCAGGTTTCCTCGTCGCGTATTTCCCCGACAAGGATGACGTTCGGGTCCTGGCGCAGGCAGGCGCGCAGGGCGCTGGCAAACGTAAAACCGATACGCGGGTTTATCTGCACCTGGGTAATGCCGCTTTCCCGCGCCTTGCCTGAAAGAAGATCGTACTCGATGGGATCTTCGAGAGTGATAATATTTTTCGAACTTGATTTTATGCGGTTTAACGCGGAATATAGCGTGGTAGTCTTGCCGCTGCCGGTGGGGCCTGTTACAAGCAATATGCCGCTTCCCGCCCCAAGCATATCCTCGAACTTAGTCTGCGTATCGGGCATAAAACCCATGTGTTCGAGTCCCAGCGCAAAATTGGTTTTATCAAGAACGCGCACAACTATTTTTTCGCCGTATTTTGCCGGCAACGTGGACACGCGGAAATCAATATCCCTTTTCTGTATGTGCGCCTTTGCCTGGCCGTCCTGCGGCAGGCGCCGCTCGGTTATGTTCATATCCGCAAGAACTTTCATGCGCGACGTCATGGCAAGCTGAACTTCTTTAGGTATGCGCTCCTTCGTATGCAATATCCCGTCTATGCGGTAGCGCACAAAAACTGCCTTTTCCTGCGGTTCTATGTGAATATCGCTTGCTTTAACCCTCACCGCCTCGGACAATATTGTATCCACAAGTTTTACCACCGGCGCCCTGCTGGCCGCCTCCTTCAAATCATTTAGATCGGGATCGCCCGCGACGCTGATGGATGATATATCCCCTAGAAACAGTTCGCCAATAACCTTTCCCATCTCGTCGGACGCATAAAATTTTTCCGTAATCATTCTTATGTTTTCTTCCGAGGCAACGACGGGTTTTACCGTGTATCCCGTAATAATCTGGATATCATCAATAGCGATAATGTCATTGGGAAAGCATAGCGCCACGGTAAGTTCGTTTTCCCTGCGCGCGACGGCAACCGCACCGTAAGCGCGCATCATCTCTTCCGGCACGATTTTAAGAAGATCCTTGTCCATCGCAGTCTCGTCTATGTGAATGAACGGAACGTTGAAATACTTTTCCAACAACCCTGCTATTTCATCTTTTTTCAGCAGGCCATTCTTTAGTAAAAGCGTTTCAATTGCGACATTGGATTCCCTGGCTTCCTCAAGCATAGCCGCCGCATCTTCCTTTTTCATGCGACCGGTCTTGACCATCACCTCGCCCATCTGTGAACGGTATGCCGTATTCATCCTTTCACCCCTTTGCCTTCCAGCAGCCTTTTTATCGTCGCGGAAAGTTGGGGATAGTCGAACGGCTTTGTGGAATACTCGTCGGCGCCGCACTCATAACTCATAACCGCGTCGGTGTTCTGGGATTTTGCGGTAAGTATTATTACGGGCATATCCTTCATTGCCACATCTCCCTTTACTTTCCTGCAAACCTCCCAGCCGTTTACCTCAGGCATCATGACGTCCAGTATCGCAAGATCGTAACGATTGGAAGACAGCTTCTCCCACGCCTCTTTTCCGTTCTGGCAGACCGTAACGTCGTAACCGTCAATTTGCAGGTAACGCCGCAGTATCAGGGAAATATCAGGTTCATCGTCTGCAAGCAGGATTTTTCTTTTTCCATCCATAAGGTTTTCCTCCACGCATTCAGCTTTCCTTTTTGACTATCTTTCCTATCTCGTCTACAAGCGTCCTGATGGCGAACGGTTTTATCAGGTACTGCCTGGCGCCGAGTTCCATCACCCTTGCGGCATCTTCAACGTTACGCGCCGTTATCACGATAATCGGGATTTCTTTCGTAGCCTCGTCTTCCTTTAACATTTTTATTACCTGAAAGCCGTCAAATTTAGGTAGCATCAAATCCAGCAGTATTATGTCCGGTTTTTCCTTCTGCGCCAGCGATACCGCCTGCAAGCCGTCATATGCATTAAGAACGGAATATTTTTTTTCGTGCATCGCCAAAGTCAAAAGAGCTATAATGTCCGGATCGTCGTCAACGATCAACACCTTTTTCTTCTCACGTTCATTTTGCGCCTGCTGTTCCACCCTGCGTATGGTATCATACAATTCCGCCGGTTCAAACGGCTTGGTTATATAATCGGCGACCCCCAACCTGTATCCTTTTTCCTTCTCAAATGCGACAGACACCATCACTATGGGGATGTCCCTGGTTGCGGGATTCTGTTTAAGAAGCTCGGCGATCGAGTAACCGTCAATCAGCGGCATAACCTCATCGAGCGTGATAAGGTGCGGTTTGTATTCCAGCGCCTTTTTCATAACCTCAATGCCTGAGTGAACAACGGCAACCTCATAACCCTGTTTTTCAAGGTGGCCGCGTATTATCCTGGCAATGTCCTCGTCCTCGTCAACCACAAGTATGCGGCGCACCTGGTATACCTGCCCCGAAAACGGCACATCACGGCCCGCCGGCGCAACCGCAGCCGGCATGGCGCTGACAACAGTTCCATCCAATTTTGGCAAGGCAAACGAGAAAGTGCTCCCTTTGCCATATTCGCTGTCAACCCAGATCCTGCCTTTATGCGCCTCGATTATTGATTTTGATATCGCAAGGCCCAGACCGGTTCCACCTTGTGCGCGTGTGGATGACGAATCCACCTGCTGAAACCTGCCGAACAGTTTTTGGAAATTTTCTTTTGAAATTCCCATCCCGGAATCCGTAACCGCGACTACAATTTCGCCCCCCTCCTCTTTTGCTAACACGGTGATAAATCCGTTTTCAGGCGTAAATTTAAGCGCATTGCTCGTCAGGTTTATCAGAACCTGCTTTATGCGGTCGCGATCGAACATCGCATCCGGCAACGTCCCGGCAACCTCGAGGCGTAACGCAATTTTTTTATTTTCCGCCAGTATCTGCATCTCCTTGATGGTCTCATCCAAAGGAACAAGCAATGAACCCCGGCGCATCTCCATTTCTATCTTGCCCGCCTCGATTTTAGACAAATCAAGCAGGTCGTTTATCATCTTAATAAGCCTGAGGGTGTTTTTCCTGACTATTGTAAGCAGTTCATTCTGCCCTTCCGAAACAACGCCTTCGGTCCCGCCGAGTATAAGCTCGACCGCGCCTTTTATCGAAGTCAAGGGTGTTCGCAGTTCGTGCGAAACATTGGATACAAAATCGGTTTTCATCTGGTCAACCATCTTTTCCCTGGTGATATCCCTCACGATAACGCTTATCTCGCCGCCCTCTATAAGAGACGCCGTGATGTTTACGTATATCGTTTCACCGCTGCCTTTTTTCCACTGTGAAATATAATTCCTTATGAAACCGTTTTTTATGAACTCATTCTTTAAACCGGAATGTCCTTCCGCTATCAGGAAATCCAGAGATTTGCCGAGCAGGTCTGCTTCACGGTACCCAAGCGCATATTCAGCGCCCTTGTTCCAACTGGTTATCTCCATCCTGTCGTTTAAAGTGATAATAGGGTCAAAGGCGTCATTTATAATACTGCGATACTTTTTCTCAGAAAGGACCAGCTCTTTTGTGCGCTGGCGCACGTTCATCTCAAGGGATTCCTTGGCCTTTTCAAGCTCGATATAGGCATCCTTCAGCCCGTCATTCAACAATTGTATCATCTTTTTTGATTCGTAGCTCCTGATCGCTTTTTTAACGATTAAAAGCATTTCATCCAGGTTAAAGGGCTTGCCTATGAAATCAAAGGCTCCTGCATGAATGCTTTTAAGCGCAACCTCGAAAGAACCCATACCGGTAGCCATAATCACTTCCACATCGGCATTAATTTTGCGGATCTCATTTAACACGTCAACGCCGTCAAGATCGGGCAGCTTCACATCGCATATTATCGCGTCGAAACTTTCCTGTTTCAGGCGCTCTATACCGTTAAAGCCGTTGTCTTCGGTTTGAACTTCAAACCCTTCCCTGGAAAAATACTTCTTCAATAGCGACTGTATGGGCTTTTCGTCGTCAATAACAAGTATTTTTTTCATAATGGAAACATTTCTCCCATAGCACGGGAATCAATCGAGAACCGTTACCTGCTCCGGCCTCTCCAAAATAATTTCCGGCTTTCCCTTATATTCCCTGACGCATCCCGTCACCCGGATTACTCTATTTAAATAATATTTTTCAGGATTTTCAGGAAACAGGGAAAATGAATTGGAAAATATGACCGCGGTAAGATAACGCTTGTAATCCTTGTGGAAATTTAGCAGGCATACTTTGCCTGAATTATGGGATGCGACTATGCGGCCATCAACTGTAATATATTTGCCGTAGTAATCCGCCGCATCCCGCCACCCGACGTTTTCCGGCAATTTGCGCCCGGCATCAAGTCCATCCGCGATTGCCGGCGCGCCGGCGCCGGGGTATTTTTTTATAATATTTTGCATGAAATTATTCAGTTCACGGCGGCCTTCCATGCTCAAGGATTCATAATCCGTCAAAAGGCGGGCGACGGCGCCGTCTGTGAGGGAATAATTCCACAAACCATACTGGCATTGCCGCGCATTGTGTTCCAGGGAAATAAATTCGGACATCCTGGAAAAAGGAAAGCGCGTGTACGCATAACCGTACCCGCGCCTCAATATCTCGGCATTAAGCATTTTATCGTCAACATAAACGTATGCGAGCAGCCGCCCGTAACTGTCTCTTTGCTTACCCGGTTCAAACTCAAGCCGGCAGCCGGCTCCCTCGGCCATGGACTGCAAAAACGCTTGAGCCTCCTGCGCGAAACGCTGGACAGGCAACTCCGGATGATGCAATTCCGGCGTATCCACGCCGATAAGACGCACCGTTTCCCCATTTGAAAGCGCAAGTGTGTCGCCATCAATGACACGGGCGATCTTGCGCGCCACTGCGGGAGATACCTGAACAGCCGCCGCATTATTTGTGTCAGAAACATGAATGCGCTTGTGAAACCGATGCACAAGCAACAGCGCAACACAAGCCGGCACTGCAACAGCGACAACAATCCTTATATAGCGATCCCTTGGCATATATTATTTAGTGACGTTACTCAAGCAGTTATATAGTCATTAAGCGGTTTCAATCTGCGGCCTGCAAATTGAAACCGAACAGCCTTATTGTTCGAGTATCTCTTTAGCGTTTAGAAGTTATCGTCGTCATTGCGAGCCCAAAGGGCGTGGCAATCTCACTTTTCATCAGAAGCAACGTCGAGATTGCTTCGCTCTCGCTCGCAATGACCTCAAACTGCTAAAGAGACACATGTTCGAGTTTCTAAGGTCTGTAAGACAATCCGCCGGGAAGGTGTGGCTTTGAGTCCACCTCAAGCGGCGCGACTTTGAGACAAAATACTTTTTGGGGACGTCAGCTTTGATTGTTTGAAGCTCATGCTTCCCAACGGGAAGTATGAGCAAGTTTTCAAAGCTGCCAAAAAGTCTTTTGGCTCATGCCGCAGTGGACTCAATGCCACACCTTCACGGCACAACAGCAGATATATCGTTTCAACGTTTGACTATACAGATTTTGCGTAACATCAATTATTTAAGGGGCTTTTTTTTAGTCCCTTTTGCTGCATTCTGTGCGGCTTTATCATGGGATCGCCGGTTAATAAGCTCCACCGCCTCTTTCGCGGCTGCGGAAACCAGCGCGTCGTTATCGCCAAACAGTTTTTCAAGTTCGGCAATATCCGACGGCATCCCGACTTGTCCAAGCGCCCGTGCGCATGCGCGCCGCACAATACTGACCGGATCGCTTATGTTTTTAATAAGCATGGGCGCCGCGGATTCAATTCCCAGATTGCCGGCCACCTGCGCCGACATTACCCTCACGCCCTCGGCTTCGTCTCCGAGCATGTTTACAATGGAAGAATAGCTTGAAGGATCATTTATTTTACCCAGGGCGCGCAGTGCTTCGCTCCTGAAAACAGGATAGGTTTCTTTAAGCATGGCTGTTATAGCCGGCAGCGCCGCCTTGTTTTTTAAATCTCCCAGCGCCATTACCACGCTCATCCGTACTTGAGGGTTTTTTTCGTTTTTGAGTATGTTCAATAGAGGCTGGACAGCCCTGGCATCGCCGGTAACGGCCAACCCCTGTATTGCCGCCCGGCGCACGTCAACGGCTTCGTCCGCAAGCAGCGAAATAAGGGCGGGCACGTTGCTTTTCTTTTTCTCGTTGCCAACAAGTATAGCCGCGGTACGCCTGACGGAAGAGTTGGTGTCGGAAAGTTTTTCAATGTTGGTACGATTGTCAACAACAGTTGCCGAAGAACTGCCGATTTCCGGCGCAACCGACGGAACACCGTCGTCAACGGGAACTTCACTCGCGCCATGACACTGTGCCGCCAATGCCCCGAGAAGAATGTAGCAAACAACCGCCGCTTTCCCTGTCACGATAGGCCTCCTACCTGGCGCTTTGATGTTCGACACCAAGTGCGAGTTTTTTTACACCCGCTTTTTTCGTCATATCCAGCACGCTGATTACTTCTTTGTATGCTATCTGCCGGTCGGCGTTCAGCACTACGACGAGATCCGGATTATTGGATAGCCGCGCAATAAGCTCCTGCTCAAGCCCGGCGCTGTCAATGGCCTTGTCATTCAAAAAAAGGCGGCCGTCGGCCGTTATCTTGACAGTAATATTTTTATCCGTGGGAACAGCTTCGACGGAACCGGCTTTGGGCAGTTTAATTTTGATGGAGGAATTCATCAGGAGCGGCGTGGTAATCATGAAAATGATGAGCAACACCAGAACGACATCGGTAAATGGCGTTATGTTTATTTCCGTCATGACCCGGCCACGCTTTATTGGCTGTTTCATGGCTTGCCGATGGTTAAAAGATCGGTTGTTTCCGAAGCGCAATACTCCATCTCGGTTACGAATGTATCTACGCGCTTCATGAAGTAATTATAACCTATAACCGCGGGAATTGCCACCATCAAACCCGTTGCCGTGCATATCAGCGCCTCGGAGACGCCGCCGATTACAACCGATATGCCGCCCGTACCGATTGTCGAAATATTATGGAATGCCCGCACAATGCCAAGCACCGTGCCGAACAATCCGATGTAGACCGCCGTATTGCCTATGGTGCCGATTATGCTTGTATACTCCTCCAGCTTTACGGTTTCAAGCATGATCTCGCGTTCCATGGCGTTGGAAATTATCTTTTCCTCGTGCCCGTGTTTTTTCAACCCTGCGCGCACCACCGCTGCCGAGGGAGAAGCGCTGGCCTCGCACAAAGCGATCGCCCTGGCGACCGCGCCTTTCTCAATTTCAGATTTTATGGAGGCCATGAACTCCACCCTTCCTGTTCGTGATTTCCTGCGATAGCTGGCCAGTTTTGCAAGCATTACACCCAGCGAAAGCACAGAGCAAAACAAAAGAATATACATGGTGAATCCGCCCATGTTAATAATCTCTACTATGGTTTTTCCCTCAAACATATTAAAAATACCTCCTAAAACTTGAGCCGCAGGCCTGTTTCAAGCCGTGTTGCGCGCTCCAGGAAACCCGGTTGCGGTTCTATTGACTGGCCAAGCAGATTTTTACCGGCGGCAAAAAGCTCTATACCACTCTCGAACGCCCTGGTTATGCTGCAACCCGCGTCAAAATACGATCCTATGGCCACAAGCGGATCAAACGAAACGGGCGTCTCACCGGCATGGGAACAGGTAAACCCAAACGTCCAGCAGCTCAATGAATAATCCAATGAAACCGCGATGTCGTATTCCGGCACCAGCGGCACTCCGCTTACGGTATTGCGGGCAAAAGAAACGCGCGCGTTCCACGGGCGATATGCAAGCGTTAAATCGCCCTTAATCAGAGACTGGTACTTGCGTTCGATATTCACGGGCATAACAGCATAGCTCCCGGGCAACGGCGAGTTATAAATATAATCCACGGTATCCTTCTGATAAAAAGTAATGCCGCATGAACTTCCATCGCCCCAGTACCACGATAACTCTTCACTGAGCGAGAACGGCGACGTTTGGGGCTTTAGCGCTGTGTTTACAGCTACATAACGCCCTGTTATATAGAGATCATGCCATGAGGGCATATCAAAACCCGGCTCGTATGTAACCTTGCAGCGAACACGCGGGAACGCCTGCACAATAGTATCCGCATACGGATGTAATATACTATTCTCATGCTTAACACCCGCTGTAACAACAACCTCAGGCAAAACCGAAATTCCATATTTCAAGGCAATACGAGAAACGTTATCGAAATCAGACGCCGTATCCTTGTAGTATGAAACCGACATAATTGCCTCATTGCCGGGCAATGGCTGCCAACCCAGGGACAGCATGCCCGAATATTCTTCATTGACAGCATTTTGCCTGATTTCCGTCCTGGCTGCCCTGGCTGATGCCTTAATCGCCCAGGCATGCCCTGCCATGTACACAGCCCGCTGCTCAAAACTGTAATCGTTGACCAATTGATCCCAAAGCCTCTCCTGACGGTAACTTAACGCGCTGACCAGCTGAGCTTCGGGAATAAGCGAATAGCCGGCCACAACGCCCAATGCGCTCTTTTCCGTAGACAACCGTGCGCTTTCACCGTCGTAGTGCGCTTGTTCAAGCGTTAATTGCCATCCGCGCAAGGATTTAAAAACAAGCGCGCCACTGCCCGAGCCAAAGCTGCCCCTGGAAAGTTCAATTACGAACGGGAACTGCTCCATCGACAGAGGCTCAACCACGGGATCACGCCATATACGGGACGGTTCGATCGAAGATTCTGCAACAAAATTCTGTTTTTTTAAAATCGGCTGATCCAACCGCGGAACGGAAAATCGTTCAATTGTCGGCGGGGTTTCAGGCAACAAAAAACGATCGGGAGATTCATCGCCAGCTGCCGCCAGCCGGAGGCACGAAAATAATAAGAAAATTACATAAATGCAGCGCATCATAGCACACTATCTCTTTCTAAGCTCAATTAAGCTGCGTTCGGCTTCGGCGGCCCAGAGGGTTGATGGGAACACTTCCTTTGTGCGCTTGTAAGCCTTGGTCGCTTCCTCGAACTGCTTCTGCACCTCGCACGACTTGCCGGCCAGGAACTGCGCTTCGGCCGCATACTCCGGGAAATTACGAAACAGAAATGCGGTTTTCAGATATTCAACGGTTGCCTGCCTGTATAGCCCCCGCTGGTAATATATGTCGGCCACCAGTTTTTGTGCCTGCGCAGATAATTCACCGGCGAATGCATCGGACGCGCGACGGTAGTTTTCCATGGCGCCATCCGTATCATCAGCCGCTTGCAGCTCTTTACCGCGCGCAAGCAGTAGCCGCGCCGCCGGTTCGCTGTGCGGGAATTTTTCCAGCAGGACGGCATATGCCTGCTGGCTTAATGCCTTTTCCTGCAGGCGGGACCATACGTTTGCAATGGTTTCCTGTGCCTGCGGGCCATATACGGATGAAGCATATTCATCCGCAACCTTCTGATAAGCCGCGATTGCCTGGCGCGGCTTGTCCAGCCCCGCAAGACAATCGCCTATGCGATACTGCGCCAGCGCCGCGTGCAACGATGATGGCATTTTATCAATGATAGACTGAAATTGCTCCATCGCGGAAGCAAAATTTCCCATGGCCAGCTGTATATCACCCAGCCGCATTGCGGAAGCCTGCGCGAAATCAGACCGCGGATAATTTTGGATAAGCGTCTGAAACGCCTTCTGCGCCAGCGGATAATTCTTTTCCTTCAGCAACAGCTCCGCAAGGTGAAAATTTATATCCGCCGTAAGATTTGAAAGAGGATATTTATCAACCAGGCGCGCCCATGCCGACATGGCTTCGTCCCGCCTGCCTTCGGCTTCAAAGCATTCACCGGCGGCATATAGCGCGTACGGCGCCACGGAACTGCGGTCATACTTGGACACAACTTCCTGATAGGCAGACAACGCGCCGGCCGTATCTTTTTTCACACGCAGAATATCCGCAAGCCGCAGGTACGCTTCGGGCGCGAGCCGCGAACGCGGATAATCGGCCGTAACTTCCTTGAATTGATCCTGTGCCTGGTCGTATTTTTGTTGCTTGAAATATGTCCAACCAAGGTAGTAACGCACTTCGTCGGCGGTGGAAATATTCTTTTCTTTAGCCTGCAGGAATTTTTCCTCCGCCTTGTAGTAATCGCCTTTCTTGTAATAAGCAAAACCCAGGCGGAACAGGACGTCTTCGGCGACACTTCCTCCCCCGGCGCCGGCAAGCTCTTCAAGTAAACCTATAGCCTTGTCAAATTCGCCCTGGAACAGGTAGCTGTTCGCCAGATCCATGCGCACGGACG
>Ga0208977_1000888_pt1 | contig 17649 bp, 1 predicted proteins | sample RifOxyA2_FD_184030 | JGI IMG/M metagenome (GOLD analysis project Ga0208977, IMG submission 184030) | Groundwater microbial communities from Rifle, Colorado - Rifle Oxygen_injection A2 (SPAdes) | ecosystem: Environmental > Aquatic > Deep subsurface > Groundwater | place: Rifle, Colorado, United...
CGTACACAATACGCGAACTGTCAAAACTCAATACACCTATATTGTAAAAATTCCACGCCGCGTTCTCACTATGACGAACCAATGTAATGGAACCGGTCTTCTGGTAGGTGGTGGCAATGTCAGGACCTGCAAGGCCAACAGTCATGCTGTCAGCGTTCGCCAAATTGGCAACATCAGCCCGTAAAATGTAATTGGTCGCAGCACTCAGGTTAAATGGCGTTGAAAAGGTAATGCTGCCCGTGGTCCCGCCAATACTGACCGCTCCTGCACCGCCGACCGTGGTCTCGCCAACATCGACAAGGCCGTCATTGTCTGCATCAACAAACAAACTGCACACGGTCAATTCAGAACCTGAAATGCCGTTCACTGTAGTAAGGTTGATCACTAACTGTGTAATTGCGGCCGTACCTGCGCTGGGCGTCAGTTTGAATGAAAGCAGGCGCGCATTGGTCTCACCGCCATTCTCCTGGAACGCGTCAGAGGCAACACCGCCGTCATTGTTCGCAAGGGTGATAGTGAACACTTCCCTGTGGTTCACTAAAGTCGCTGTGCCGGTCCTCTGGTATATGCCGGCTGAGATGTTCGCGGCTGCCAGCGAGACTGTCATGCTGTCGTTGGAAACAAGGGCCCCTACTGACCCGCGAAAAATATAATTCGTCCCAGCGGTCACGTTGAAACTGGTGCCAAAGGTGATTGTACCTGTGGCGCCGCCAATATTCACCACCCCGCCTCCGCCTACTGTGGTCTCACCAATATCGACAGCGCCGTTGTTGTTCGCGTCAATATAGATGCTGTCAGCGGTAATGTCGCCCGAAGCTATGCCGTTCACGTTCGACAGCGATAAAACAAGCTGCGTAATGGTCGCAGTTCCGTTATTGAGCGTGAATCTGAAGGAAAACAGCTCGGCATTGGGTGCAGATCCGGTCTCGTGGAACGCGTCTGTCTCCTGGCCTGCGCTGCTATTGGCAAGGGTAAGCACCAGGTTCGAATAGGGTGATTCTATGGCGCCTGCGTCAGGACCTGTGCCCTGGCTGCGTGAATTGCCCCAGATATCGATTGATGGAGCATAAGCGCTGTTTGCCATGTCAACAGCGCTGTCTGTGTTTGCGGGATAGAGAAAAAGAGAATCAGCCATGACCGTACTCTGGAACACGCTGGCAACAGAATCGCAGTGGCTCTTGGTGAAATACGTCGCGTTCTGGAATGGTCGCGCTGTGGGCGATACCTCGTACACCGTATTATATACCGTGTACGGCCCAGCGCCATAGGGCGAGGTCGCTTTAAAAATCGTGTCGTTCGCGCTGCTGATGACATTGTTCGCGGCAACAAGGTGCGCCATGACGCCAGTCCCGCCAGCATCAGAAATATTCAAAAACTTGCCATCGCAATCATAGGCCGTGTTGTTCACGATATAGTACGCAGAATCGCGCTGCCCCGCGTTACAACAATTATTCTCATTGATCCGTATAGGGTTTTTACCACGGTAAAATATGTTGTTACGGATATACACATCCTTCGAACTGCCTTCGCCAGTACTGGTAATCTGAAACTCGTATATCAACGACCCGCCGGTAATACCGGAATCGTTGAACACGTTCCGCTCAACAATCATGCTGTCTATATGGTTCGAACCGGTCGTAGGCCGGCCAGCGCTAATGCAATAATTGCTCTGTCCGCCACCATTGCCGGTCTGGCTGAATCTAAGGCCCTGGACTGTCATATAACTGCTTATACCAAATATATTCGTATTGGAACCGCTCCCAACAGCCACCCGCGTCAGATGGGGCATCTCTGACACTTTTTTGGCAAAGACCTGGGGCTGAATAATAAGACGCGCTGAGTATGAAGCCTGGACATTGCCAAGACCTATGCCGCCATTGCTGGGAATAACATAGGTGCCACGCCCTATCTTGACTGTCAGGTTGCCGGTAAGGGCCGATACCCTGCTAATACGCGACATGGCAGTGTCAACACTCCTAAAAGGGTGCAAGGAATCATTACACTCGTTGCACAAATTATCATACCCACTCGCTGAATCGACCCATATAGTGCCGGAAGTGTATGGTGTATTAGTACATGCGGTGATCTCGTCAGCGCCGATCTCCCAGCCATTACCAAGCGGCCGGGTGGCACCCTCAATGTCCGAAGTGAACATGCTGCTGAGATTCGCACCGCGGTCACGGGCAATACTGGCCGCGCCAAGGCGCAAATCGCGCGTTACCGCGGCAGTGTCAATAAATGCTATCTGGGCATACGAGACATTGCTATAATTTCCCGATATAGCGCCAAGTGAATTGTCGCTGCAAACATTGCTGGTATCTCCTGCGCCTATCGAAGAACCAGAAACAACCACATCAAGAATCCTGTTGCCCCAAAAAATATTGTTTATCACAGAAATAGAAACATTACCGCCATGTCCATACCCGGTATCACATTTGCTAATAGTGTTATTAAATAAATAAATATAGGTGCCCCAGCCTTTGTAACCGCATTGGAAGCCATAAAGAATATTATTGGAGAGGGTGTCATAAGTGCCCCCGCCCGAAAATACAGCATTAGCGGTTGCTGTCCCATCGCGGATAATGCAATTTCTTATTGCCACATTACTGCCCATATAAATTCCATATTGACCGCTTAAATTCCGCACATCCAGCCATAGGAGCTTCGCATTGTCGTACACATTCCATCCGCCGGCATTGCAGTTCATCACCACGCCTGTCCCGGCTTTACCTGTGTGGCGGTCGACAGGGTTTACTGTTATTGTAATAGGATGGCTGACGTTCGTTGTCCAGCCGGAAATAGCCTGACAAAGAAACTCCGCGCCGTCATTGTATAAAACAGCCACTTCCCTCCAATTGTCCGTTACCAAATTGCGGTTCTGATTTTCAAACGCTGCAAAAGTACTATATTTGCGAAGAATAGTGTATGCCGCACCCGTGTTTGTAGAATTGGCATTCCGGACAAGCACAAGACGTGTCTCAGAGGTCACTGAATCAATAATATATCCTTTGCCGCACGCTGCAATGTAAATACTGTCACCCTGACCCCGGTTATTTGTCACCCAAGCGGTACCGGAACCTGTCACAACCTTAGATCCAGCTGTCGTTGAAACAGTCCCTGTGGAATAATTCACCCTGCTGCCGACTGATTCATATCGGTTGGGAACCGCGACGTACACTTCCTTGTGTCCCACGTCTGTCACAGTACCTGTCTTGGTGTACGCAGTGCTGATACTGTCCGTGTACAGCCCAATTCTGAGCGAATCATTATGATACAACGATGGAAAATCCGCACTTAATATATAGTTTGTCACCCCGGTGGTATTGAAACTGGTTGAAAAGACAATGCTGCCCGTCGAGGTACTGATGGCTACAACTCCGCCGCCACCAACCGAGGACTCGCCAGCATCATGGATGCCGTCGTTGTCCGCATCGACATACAAGTTACAATTTGAAATATCATTCTGTACAATGCCACGAATATTCCACAGTCTGAAGGCAAGGCGGGCAACAGATGCGGTTCCGGAGGTGGCGGTCAGCTTGAACCTGTAAATAACAGTGTCAAGCTGCTTGCCCGCCTGATTAAAAGCGTCCGATACCTGTCCGGCTGTATTGGCGGCGAGAATCAAGGTGTTGAAGGGATATTCGTACGCGCCAATATCCCAACTGCTGTTGGTGGGGCGGGTTATGTCCACAATGTCATCGCTGAACGGGTAGGTGGCAATGCCGGAAAGGGTGGTGCCTGCGTCAATGGCCGGCGCATCATTGACATTCAACTGCCAGTTGTCGTTGGTGGAATCCCAGAACTGCAATGTGATGCTGATCTGGTTTGCGCTGTCTGTCCCACCGAATTTCTTTACCGAGGTCTCAAGAATTGAGGTATACATGCTCAGTCCGCTGCCTGCGCCACTCACCGTATCAGCATCATTCGTATTGTTCTGGAATATGGAATTACGTACAACAATGGGATTGCCTGTTGTTCGACAGTAGACACCGGTACCGCAATTAATTATTGTGCTGTTAAAAACATAGTCGCCGGAACCGAATCCTTCAGAACCGCCATAGACGCCATATGTTGCGCAATCATAAATAATGGTGTTTAATGTATAAACAAAGCCATCATGCCTATAGTGGGCAACGCCTCTATTGAACCCGGTAATAATACAATTTTTAATAAGGGCGATTGCAAGGTCGGTATATACTCCATCCCCAGCAGCGCCAGGCCCCTTAATGACCAGGCCTTCAATACGGGTATAGTCGTTATTGACAGAAACGCTGATGCCATTGCCTGATGAGATGAGCAGTTGATAGCCGGAGCTTATGGTGCCATTATGCCGCTGGGACTGGTTGCATTCGGTGGAGATATTTGCGGGAGTGAACACCCTTAAATAGTACATTGAGTCAGATTTAACTACCGGAGACCATTGACCGAATGCACCAATAGCCACCGAGCCTCCATTATCATTGCCATCGGCATAACAGGCGACATTGACCTGCCACTTATTGGTCACCAGATTTACCGGGTAGGTTTGGTTCAAATGGGTGGAATTAATAATGCCGCAAGTATTACCGTTCACGGCAGCATTCAGCGAATTAAACGCGCGCTTGATAAAGACCACTTTGCGGCTGGAAATGTTTGTGGGGCTTGGACCTGCAGGCGAGGAAACAGTCCATACAGTGGTCGAGGTTTTTTGCTTGAGATAAAAGACCCAGCCATTATCGAGGGTAACCATGTCGCCTGCGCCAATATTGCCGGTTTGGGCAGTTGAAAAGGTAGCAATGCCGTTAGAAACAGACACAGTGGGAGTGCCAGTCATAAGATTGGACGTTGAGGTGCCCACGGAATAATACACACTGCACGGATCTGATCTGGTCAGTGTGTCGTATTGGTATTGCGGAAAATAGTTCATGGGAAGCATTGACGTTGCATAATTAGTAATGGCAAAATTCGCATCAGCGGGATTCGCAGGGGCTGTACCATCGTCCCAAAAACAATATTCCGCGTTTTGTCCGCCGGCAAGCAAAAAATTGAGGTGCTGGGCATTGTTTGCTGCGGTATTGCCGATAAAATCGCATTGCCCTGCTGCTGAACCGCTATGTATCCACCAACTACTTCCATTGCCGCTGTTATTGCCAATACCAGCGCCTCTATCGCCTGCACGGTTGTTTATAAATTTACACCGATAAACATATCCCACCGTGACCGGCCCGCAACACCCATATTCATGTACCGCGCCAGCCACCCCACTCGCATAGCAATTCTCAAACACGGTGTTTGTTATGGTAAGTGTATCTGATAAAGTGGAGGCATGGTATATGGCCCCGCCATCGCCGCTTTTTGCTGAACAAGCATAGAAAAAACAGGTATCAATACGCCACTGATTCAGGAAATAATACGCATCCATGGCCCCGCCTCTGGTTGAAGAGACACAGTTCTGGAAGGTCATGTTGGAAAAATTGATATGCCTATTGCCAGCAGGACTTCCACCACCACGAATGGCTGACGCGCTTGTGTTCTGTATCGTAAAATTCATAAAATAAATTGAGTCGCAACCGTCATATACGTTAAAAGCCCTGCTTGTATTTGTGCAGTTCATGATAACGCCCTTCATGGATTCGCCCTTTATCACAACGCCTGTCTTGGCCGAGACGGAAAGATTGTTTTCGCTGTAGGTCCCGTTGTGGATATACACTGTATCGCCGTTTACGGTTGCGGCAATACCGGCGGCAATAGTTGTGTATGTCTGGCCTGAGCCAACATGGCGGGTAGTTGCGCTTCCAACAGCGAAAATCGATAAAATAAAACCCATGACCAGGGCAAAGTTTCTCATTACGGTCTTTGGCATAATCAGTATCTCCCTATGAGTATACATAAATTAATTACAATTAAAGATTGGGGTGCGAGGCCTTTTGATAACCTAGTTCCCCTCCCCTGCTTACTACCCGCTACCTGCTTGCTTGGCTACCCGCTATTTGAGCATCATCATTTTCTTGGTTTGCACAAACCGTTCTTTGCCGCTGTCGTCGGTGATTGCCAGCCGGTATATGTACAGGCCTGATGCCACGTCCTTGTTGAAGCCATCCCTGCCAGACCACAGAACACGGTAGTACCCAGGATGCGCCTTCTCATTGACCAGCCTGTTCACCAACTGACCCCTGACATTGTACACATCAAGCACCAGCCGGGTCTTGCTTATGCCCATGCCTTTCGTAAAGTCAGGCACCATGTATTCAACTGTGGTGACCGGATTGAAAGGATTGGGATAGTTCTGGTTAAGCGCAAAGACCACTGGAGCGGGCTTGTGCGTGTTCGCCTTCACAAAGGCGCTGTCGCCAACAACAATCCTAAACACCCGGGCCTTGCCTGCCTCGCCGCAGAAAGAGTAGGCGCCTGCACGATCGCGCAGATCAACGCTGTAGCCGCCCAAAGCATCGTCAAGATACGCCAGATACTCAGACGGTATGGACGCAAGGGAACCAACGCAAAGATCATAGTCGCCCGATACCCCTGCCCGTACCTCAAAGTCCCAGACATATCCCATGCGGCCATTGCTCGCTTCAACAGACGAACGCTCGTCAAGCACAAGAAGCGAGGAACCGCTTCTAAACCCGCTGCGCACCTTTGCCTCGGGCATCACAAACGCCGGAATCTCCATGGCCCCAACACTCCGCACGCCAAAACGGGATCCGCTGGCAACAACACCCCCCTTCTGCAAAACAGACACAGAGGCTTGCCACTCAATCCCCTCACCATACGCCTTGGTCTGCGCAACAGGAAGCTTGGGAAGAAGCGTACTCACATCGGTCATCGGTATGATCAAACGCTCTCCGGCGAACAAATACACCAAAAACCCACCAGTGTTCGACAAGGGCAAACGAGAACTCATGTTGGGTAACAAGCCAAACGTGTCACCCTGCAGCACCCAGATGCGCTCACGCCACCGCGCTGGATCTGTCGCAGGACCGCTCACACGGCCAGACTCGGACACGCGCACAACACTCGAAAGACGCGGCCCAAAACCCTTGAACGGCATGGCAACAAGATGATACCCGGCTGTCTCAGCAAGCACATACCCTTTGTTGTTCTTCACCTCAGCATACCCGGAATTCCCCGCATGGTACTTCACCGTGGCATCGTCCTGGTACCGCGTTATTATAAAAAAACCGCGGCCAGGCGCCACAGTAAAACGAGCATCGCTTTTATCGTACTCAATGGCAGAACCGCTGCTCAAATACCGATACACGCGCACACGGTCGCGGTCGTAGCGGCCGTCAAAGTTCGTCATACCAGTCATAAAACCAGCGCGGCCAGCCTCCTTGATCACCCACGGAATGGTCACTATCCGCCACTTGGCGTTCAACGACTTGAAATCCCCGGCAAGCGTGTCAAAACCAAGCCCGCTGCTCACATACAAGTACGCGTCACTGCCATCGTTCACCCGTACAGCGGCATACACGCCATTCTCCATAATATCATCAACATTGCCGGTCAATTGGTCGGTAAATACAAGCGTACAGAGGACTGCTGTGTTCTGACCGCTTGCTGAACGGAGAGCTTTGGTATCAAGGCTGTAGAGCGGTATCTCGTTGCCCGTCAATCTATTATACGTAAACACCTTCACCTGGGCGTCAAGGTCAACTGTATTGTCGCTAAGACTCAGAATAAACCGGCCATAGGGAGGCGTCGTGGCGCCATCAAACTCAATCACGCTCTCAAGCGTATCAAAACGAGGCCGTTCTCGGTCTATGGCAAGGACCAGCTTGTACGTGTCCTGGACACCAGCGCCCAAAGGATCGCTCGCCGAATTCCAATAATCCTTCATCTTGAACGAATCGAGCTCAACATAGCTCTGGCCATTGGACACATACACAATATGGCCGCCAACATATTCAAGCATGCCATTGGCATACACGCGGTAAAACGCCAGGCTGTCGTTGTATTCGGTCGCGGACACATTCACCCGCAGTTTGATGCCCGCCTCCTTGTACACCGAATCCAATGGGGCAACGGTCGCAAGCTGGGTCAAGACCCAGTATTGCTCAGGAAGGATGGACGCATATCCTGACGCGGTCAGTTGCGTCTTTACCGCGGGAGCAATATCATGGCGCCCCACCCAGAAAGAATAACTCGCAAGCGTGACACTGTAAAAAACACTCTGGACAAAACTGTTCCCCGGCAGATAGACCGAGACTATGCCATTGTCCACGGGCACCCACGTGTTATAATTGGCCGAAACATTCAGCGGTATGCTCTCAAAATCGTGCCAGTTCGTGTCCCGCACATTGCCCAGGCTGTCCGTAAGCCGCACATAGATATACGGTCCGGACGTATCAAACAGCGACACGCTCTTTGCCGCGCCATAAGCAACAGTGTCCTCCCACACAACCGCACCACCCGTGTCCTTTCGGACGCCCCATACGATACGCGACAAATCGCCTGACACGCTGTCTGTAACGCGGAACTTCATATCATTGGTCAAACGGCTGTACTCAACCACGACCGTGGCGCGCCACGGACCCTTGCGGTCAATCACCAGGCTGTCGCGGAACGCTGTATCAGAAAGAGCGGGAATGTTCACTGTGGGCATCATATCGTCCACAAGGACTTTCAGCGTCAGGACATTCGTATCGCTATTCAAAAAACGGCCCGCGTGCAGGGAGGTCGCGTTCAACCGCACGTATGACGTGCACGTAACGCCCGTATCAACCGTGTCGAGCGACAGCCGCACATAGTTCGTGTCGTCAGCCTCGCCAGGAAACGTCTTGCCCGCAATGGGATCGTTCACCCCAAACTGCGCGCGCACCAAAAGCCGCGGTTCCGTACTGTCGTGCAGCGTGAATACCACCCGCACCAGGGAATCGTTCACCTGTCGCACACGAAGACCAGTCAACCACGGATCGTCCAGGCTGTAGTGCAGGGTATCGCAATACACCGGCGCAGAGCCAAACGAGTTATCAACAAGAAAATACACGCTCAGATAATAATCAGCGCTCTCAAGGTGCAGCGTATCAATGGTCGCGGAAAGATCGGACAGTTGGAAGGTCTGTGAATAAAACACCACGCGGCTGCCGCCTATGCGGATCTCAGGGTCAGGAACCGGACCGCTGTAATAGCTTCCCTCGTTCACCACTATCCGGCAGTGTTCCACAAGGCTATCTGACGCAAACACTGGACGCGCGCCCATGGTGTCCATGGCAGCGGACCAGTCCACAGTGAACGAACGGTTGGTATGCACGGTAACATCAATGAGCGAATCCGCCGCAGACGGCACCTCAAGCGGCATAAATACCAGAGAGACGGCCATGGCTGCGGCTGCATTGCCCATGGTATCCACGGGCGCAACCGCAAAATAATACGGCTGGTTGGGCGTAAGGCCGCTCACAACAATCGTGTCACGGGAATACAGCGTGTCGTTGAATATCTCGTGGGAATAGGTCCACCGGCTCACGGTGTCGGTAAAACCCGAGGACCCGCTCGTACTGTAATCCCAGCCAAAAAACAGCTTGTCCCCTTCCTCGGCCTTGGCTGCCACGAGCATGGCGCTGTCAATGCTCCACACCAGCTCTATGGTCTTGGCATCAAGAACCCGCGCGGAAAGCGCTATGGGCAACTGCTGCGGAGGAATATCGTCCGTGGACTTGTTCGTCCGCACTGTGTCCCACTCAAACGACCGCGACCACACTGAATCAGCGTTCAGGGTATACGCGGCCACAATATACCGCTTGTCGTACAACAAACCAGGCACCAGCGTATCAATACCAGCCATGCCCGCGGAAATTGTCCGCGCAAAAAAGGCTGTGTCATTGCTGCTCTTGGGCGTATCAGCAAGCGTATTGAACACCTTGTACAAAAACCTGATCGATGAGGGCAGCGTGGTGTCTGCGCCGGTCCAGCTCCACACAACACGCACACGGTTCGCGGACGCACCGCCGCCTATGTCCGTAAGACTGTCGAACGACACAAAATTCGCGGGATAGCGCAACAGTGTATAGCTCTTTGTGGCACGCGCTGAGAGGGTACTCCACTTGTTCGCGTAGCCAGCGCTCAAAATATTCGCGTTAAAGGCGCCAAAGGTCAGTTGCCGGCCCAAAAGACTGTCAGGAAGCCCCACTTTGACAATGCTGTCCAGGTTGGACGCGTTCAGCGGCAGCGTCTTTAGCAACACGCCGCTCGTACGCGTGGGAGGAGTGCTCCCCAAGGCATACCGTATCTCAACACCGCTGATGCCAACCGTGATCCCATTCACCGGATCGCGGTAGCTGGTACTGTCAAGGACAACGCTGACAAGCAGGCTCTCAGGACGGGTTGTACCCGAAACCGCAAGGCTGCACACGTTCGGCGGTGCGCCAATGGTACCTGAATCAAACGGAACAATAAGACGGAACATGCTCCTGGTGCTGTCAATGGCACCCCACAAACCTATGGTATTCAATGGACTGAGGGCCACAAAAAAGGTGTCATTGTGGTGCAGCGCAACTGTGTCGTAAAAACCGCCTGCGCGCAGACGCAGCGAATCCATAAACACCTGCGGTAACCCGGCATTCACCATGGCCTGGGTCACCGGAGTCTGGCTCACCCATACTCCTACCCCGGTCACAACATTGTGCAGGTCTGGACTGTTATTGAAAAAGTTCGAAGGAAGCTCTATCTTCAAATGGCTGAACAGTGTGTCGCGGACCTGCCACAGACCATAGTTTGTCGGACGTACTGTGTCCACGGACGTATAGCCGCTGTCAACCTTGGTGTGCAGCGTGTCCCAGTTGTTTGCGCTGTCACGGCCGCACAGCGTAAAATAATACCGCCGGCCAGGAGCAGCACTCCCGGGTAAAAGATTGCCCGCTATGTTCCCCTCACTATTGCCTAGCCGGGGATTAAGGTCAACACATGTGACGCCCGATGGCGGATTGCCGTAAAACGAACGAAACTTCACGCTCTCTGACCAGCACACCTTCAGCGCAAGGGAATCGCGGTCCTTGCCCGTTAAGGAATTAATGTTCCCAGCCTCATAATACAACTCAGTCAGGGGATTGCCCACAAGAGTATTGTTCACGCTGAACGTGAGCCCGGATATGTCCGGAGGAACGCTGTCCGTGCGCTGCGGTGTCACAAGGCTGCAGGTGTTCGCGGGAACAACCATGTGCGAGTACCAGCCGCGGTTGTTCAGGACTGCTATGGCAAAATAGTACCGCGTCAGTTCAGTCAGACCCTGCACCTGGACAACCGTGTCCAACGATGCGCTGGTCAAAGCAAAATCAACATGCAAAACAGCGCTGTCATTCGCGTTCAAAGGATAGCTCCCAATACGGTAAAACAACCGCGCGCCAACAACATCGCTCCGCAATTGGTTCGCGTTGCGAACAGTGATGTTCGCCCGGTTCGCATAGGGCGCTGTGCCTGTAAGCGCGAGCGGGTTGGGCGCCAACGAGCCGGTACGAGCGCCTATGATCGATATACCCAATGAAAAATTACCATTGGTGTCGCGCGGAGCAGCGCCAACAAAATACCGCCGGCTGGTGTCCAAACCTGTCACAACAACACGGTACGACGGGTTCAACAGTGAATCAAGAACAACACGCGCGCTCTCCACAAGCGTCTTGTAGCCCAACAACAACGGTATCGAATCCGTATGCACCCATACGTACACCTGCTTCACGTCAGTGCTGTACAACGACGCCCAATTGTCTATATATATCTGAAAACCCGTGAGCGATGAATCGGTCTTGCTCAGAAGCAGCGGCGGGTTCACGGGCTCGTCTGTGTCAATCATCACAGAATCAGCGTTCGCGGATGTCATAGACCCGTAATACACCTTGCCGTCGCTGGCGCGCAATCCCGGCGACACGGAAAAATACAAATACTGCACCACTGCGTCGGGCATGCGCACATGCACGGTGTTCGTCATGTTATGGTTGTCCAAAACCGTGTCTACGCCTCCGGCATACTGGTTGGTCTGCACCAAGCCGGTCTGCCACCACATGCGGATGGAATCAATCTTGGACGAAAGCGTGTCACGGTTCGAAAACTGGACTATCACGTCACGGTTGTCCAATGGGTTGACTGAAACATCTATCCGCAAAGGATTATAAATGGGCGTGCGCACTGAATCCAATGCAACGTCAGTGCTCCAGTTCAAATTGTCCCGCGTGGCAAGCCCAACATAATACCGCTGCGCCTGCAAAAGACCGGAAACAGCTATGGGAGTGCTCCCCTGCGCAATGGCCACGGCACGCGTTAGCGTGTCCCACGACGCAGTCGTCCGGTAATTGTTCACAATCCGGCTCCGGCTTGTGTCAACATACAGATATACGCCAGTCACCTTGGTCTCAAGGTTCGACGGGTTCACCAACATAAACGACAAACCCGTACGGCTGCTGTCAACAATGCTCACTGGTATGGTCAGGGGCTCAACATAGTCAGCGGTTGTAAAGGTGTCGCGGCACGCTACAGTAAAGGCCGCAAAATGATGCACATCCTCAAAATACTTGCCGCTGGCCGCAAAAAAGTACTGCGTAAGGCCAAGCATGTTCGTCAGCGTAACCACGCTGTCTGTCTCAAGAGCGTCACGACGGAACGACCGCACTTCAGCACCATAACTCACCGGGTCAAAGGCGCCGCTCCCGGTCTGAAAAAACAACCGGATGGTGTCTATCTTCGCGTGCATGGCCTTCACACCATGGATGATCACGCGAACCTGACGGCTGGTACCGCTCTCCGCAACATCAACCCCCAGCGAATTGGTAATGGCCGTAAACTGGCTGTCTACCTTCACTGTGGACGAATAATTGCCGCGGCTGTCGCGCGGCGCAACACCAACATAGTACTTCGTGCACTGCCCCAATCCGGTCAACTGGCAATTGGTCAGGTTCCCCTTGGAAACAGAATCAACCGCAGTCGATGGATTGGTAAAATTATTCTCCAATACTATGCGGTCAGTATTCCGGTACACCCACACAGTATCAACGTCAGTGGCAAGACCCGTGGTCCCAACACTGTATGTCAGGCTTGTAGCGGTCGAATCAGAAATGTTCAACGTCAAAACATTCGGCGGCAGCCGGTTGTCCACAAAAACACTCGCCTCGTTCTGAGCGCCTATGGCTGCCCAGTTGCCCGCATACCCGGTACTCACTGAAAAATAGTACAAATCCTCGGTATTGGACGCAAAACCAAGACGCACGCTTGCGGGAAAGGCCGGAGGACGGACTGCGCTCCACTGCGCAGCAGCGCTTGCGTCTGTCTGGTACCCGCTGGTCTGGTAAAACAGCTTCAGCGTCGTGGCTGTGGGTGATATGCTCGCAAGGTTGTTAAACGTAACTAATATGCTGTCAGGGCTTATCCGCGAAAGCGTAAGGCCAACTGGATTGCTCTGAGAAGCAACTATGCGCTGGATATGAACCTCTGAGGGAACGCACCAGAACTTCTCAGGACTCTTGACCGCTACCCCAAGAAAATAAACACCGCCAGGAGTCAGGGTATCTATGGTATGGGGTCCCCGATACGCGGATGTACTTAAACGATAATTATAACCCATTGTCGTATAACTCGATACAATACCAACAGAATCAAGGCCTATGTAGAGAAAAACACTGTCAACATTAGTGAATGAGGCTGCGGAAAGACTGCACACAACGGTGGTCTCTGACACGCTCTTAACTATAATAATGACCGGGTTCGCGGGTGTGCTGTAATCGCTGGTACGCACGGTATCGCAGTTGTCAGCAACTATGTCAGGAATATGGATATCAGCCCAGCCCGTGGGATTGGCGGAATCCTTGCACGTTACGGTAAAAAAGTACTTGGTAAGGCCCGCAAAGCTTGGAATAGTCACCTGGGTATCAGCGGATGGTCTAGCATACTTCATGCCAATATCGCTGGTACGGTCAGTATTGTACACACCGCCCTGGTATAACACCTTCACTGAATCAACGCCTGCGTCCAACGCGGCAACATTCAAAAATGTCACCACTACAGAACTATCACCCTTGACCGCGGTCTCAGCTATGTCAACATGCAAGGGGTTCTTAACCCGCGTCCACTGGCTCGTCATCATAAGGTTGCTCGACCAGTTGCTCCCCTTCTTCGTGGCAACACCTAAAAAATACCGCTGGTTCGCAGTAAGACCCGTAAACGAAAGGTCCGAGGGACAACCGCCTATCTCGACGTTCGTGAACGTGTCGTACGAGGCCGTGGTACGGTATCCCGAACGCATAGCAGCGGAATCCAAACCAGCATACACAAAAAACTGGTCAACACTGTCAGCAGCCAAACAACTGTCCACCTCGTACACAATACGCGAACTGTCAAAACTCAATACACCTATATTGTAAAAATTCCACGCCGCGTTCTCACTATGACGAACCAATGTAATGGAACCGGTCTTAAGAAATCCAGTCGCGGTTAAACCTGTTGTATTCAGATTTATTGTCATACTGTCTGCATTCGCTAAACTGGCTATATTGGCCCACAAAATAAAATTTGTCTCTACGTTCACATCAAAGTTTGAACTAAAAGTGATTGTGCCGGTTGTCCCGGCAATATTGACCGCTCCTAAACCGCCAACAATGGTAGTATCGCCACTATCAATGGCATTGTTGCCATTCGAGTCCACGACAAGTGTAGCCGAAGTGATGTCCCCGGAAGCTATGCCATTCACTGTGGAAAGGGAAAAAACCAGCGATGTTATTGGGACTGTGCCGGTACTCGGTGTGAGTTTGAAAGAAAACAGAAGCGCGTTGGTCTCACCGCCATTTTCCTGGAACGCGTCAGTGACAACCCCGCCGTCGTTGTCCGCCAGTATAACACTGGGTGCTTCGCGATGAATAACAGAGGAAACTGTCCCAATTTTACTGTACGAAGAAAATACACCCGCGCCAGAGAGCAACATGGTAACACTGTCGCCTGTGATAAGATTGTTCACACTCGCGCGTAATAAATAGTTCTTTGGCGCAGATAGCGTGAAACTTGTCCCAAACATGATCCTGTTGCTGGCTGAGGTCACCACGCCTGACCCACCCACTTGCACATCGCTGCCGCCCACAGTATCATTATTGTCTGCGTCCTCCCAGAGCTGGACATTACTCCAATCTCCATCCGCAATACCGCCAATACTGGGAAGATCGATAATAAGGCTGTCAATCGTGGCCGTGCCTGTGCTTGGTGTTATCCGAAACGCGAAAAGTTCCTTGTCGGTCACGGAACCAGTCTCGTTGAAAGCGTCTGTTATCTGGCCAGCGCTATGATCGGCAAAAGTTAAAATTAAGTTTATCTCATTTGCGCCAATATCCCATGTCAGACCAATTGGACGCGCCGTACCAACAATGTCATCACTAAAAGGGTAAGGGGGAATACCGGAAAGGGTGCCGCCTTTGTCAATTGCCGCCGCGTCATTGCCGCCCAAAAGCCAATTATTATTCGTGGAATCCCAAAAAGCAAGTGTCTTGCCGGTTTGATTAGCGCTGTCCACTGAGAAATCATCCGCAGTCGAATCTTCGCTTATACTGGTATAGACCCGCAAATAGCTCGTATTGCCAGCGGCAAAATCCGCAACGCTGTTGTTCTGGGCGATTACATTGCGTGCAATAATAATATGCGAGGAATTGTTGGCGAATATGCCAGTTCCACAATTAATGACTGTGGTATTAAAAACATATAAAGGTTCAGAACCGCCGCAGCAACTGCCTGTCTGGTAAATCCCATAGGTTTTATTATCATAAAAAATTGAATTTTCTATATAGGTGGGGGTACCCGCAGTTCTTGCCTGGGCAAATCCCTGATTAAATCCTGTAATGATACAACTTTTTATTAAAATTGACGCGGAAATATCATGTGAGAGTCCGCTGCCTGTGCTGGTTGCGCCCGGTCCCTGGAAAATGATTCCTTCAAGCCGGGGATAGGTGACACTATTTCCCAAAACCATGCCATTTCCTGACGCGCTGGTAATATTCAACTTGTACCCACTGGCCGTTGTACCGTTGTGCCGCTGGCTCTGATTGCATTCCGTGGACGTGTTGGTGGGCGCAAATATCCTGACAAAATGGGTTGAATCGCACCCCTTGTTAGGGTACAATCCGAATGCCGTCAAGCTGACCGAGCCGCCATTGTCATCACCATCCGCATAGCAGGGCACAAAAATCACCCTACCCGCAGTGACGAGGTTAATGGGTGTACCACTCAAATTCGCGTGAGTCGCATTGCACACCCCGGGCGTATTGCCATTAAGCGCGGCGTTGAGTGAATTGAACGCGCGTTTAATTGATAATACTGGTTCACCGGAAACCCCTGTTGGTATGCTGCCAGTCGCGCTATGCACACGCCATTGCGTTGTGGATATCTTTGCCATGAGATACACCTTCGCACCTGTCCCGAAGGTCACTTCATCGCCTATACCAATATTTCCCGTTTGCGCTTCAGAAAACGTGGCTATTCCTGATGTCATGGAAATAATTGGAGAACCTGTTTTGAAATCGCTTGTACTTGTTCCAACCGAATAATAGAGTGTACAGGGATCGGAAGGAGCGTTCAGCGTATACGTGTTGATTATTAACGCAGGGTGTGTGTCATTGGCCTGGTTCAAAGTCCGGAAATAAATATTCCCGCCCAGACTGGAGGTGTCCCTAATAGCAAGCCCATAGGCGGTCTTATTGACCATGTCTTGAATGATTGCAAGGTCGATATTGGTGCAAATCACCTTGCCCGAGTCCATATTCGTTATGTACGAACTGTTTATTCTGGAACCATTGTTGCCATTATATACGTTTATGGCCCGGTTTGTTGGACTACCAAGCCAATACACTGAACTGGATTGTTTATATTTATAACAACTCGCGCCTGAAACGTAAACAAAACTCCCGGTACCCCCGTAAAATGTATCCACGATGGACGACACCTGCAGACTTTTTGTTGTTAAATACTGGTCCCACGTACCGCTTGGAACCTTTAGCTTGAGTGAACATGAAGAGATCGGAGATGTAGGAAGAGCGGCAAGGTTCCATCCAATCATGGGGGTCAACTCATTCCATGGTTTGACTCTCATGTAGCCAAGAGCGCCTGCGTTGAGTGTGTCCTCAGACGAAAGGCTGCTGACAAAATTATCATTATTTGTTTCAATTACAGTACGTACTGCAAAAGCGGAAGAAAAACAAAAAATCATTATTAAATTAAATAATAGTATCATTTTCATAGCGACCTCTTTTTATTACACTAATAAGTATCCCAATAAGTATCCCAAAACAAAATTATTTTCTCGGGTTTATAGATAACTCCCGATTTAAACAATTATTATTCAACAAGTAATATATTGTAATTTATATTTAAAATCAACGCTTTTATATATTTTTCTGATTTTATCATATTAGCTCGTTTTTGTCATAAATAAATACACCTCTAACGATGAATTAGTTATTGTTTAATTAAAAAAGGTTCAACAATTAAGGTATAAGAATAGAGGAACAAGAATTGTTCTATAAATAGGCGGGGCATTGAATTAAATTCAATCCTGTAGGGGTGGGTTTGAAACCCGCCCCTACAGGGGAATTTATTTTATTCCGATATGAATGACGCCTGTACAGATATGTATGTGAGCATAGAGGCGCCAATACATGGCGCCTCTATTTGAGCATCATCATTTTCTTGGTTTGCACAAACCGTTCTTTG
>Ga0208977_1000892_pt1 | contig 17601 bp, 17 predicted proteins | sample RifOxyA2_FD_184030 | JGI IMG/M metagenome (GOLD analysis project Ga0208977, IMG submission 184030) | Groundwater microbial communities from Rifle, Colorado - Rifle Oxygen_injection A2 (SPAdes) | ecosystem: Environmental > Aquatic > Deep subsurface > Groundwater | place: Rifle, Colorado, United...
TTTGGGACCTGTTTAAGTTTGAATATCAGCTTAAGCATTTTTTGTACCATTAATTTATCAGCATTCCCGACACCAGTGGCCGCCAACTTAACTGCTTGCGGCGACAGCTCAACTATTGGGCATTTTCCTTGAGTCAATTCCAGCATGATTGCGCCGCGGGCTTCAGCTACTTGCAAGGCGGTTTTTACATTTTTGGAAAAATAAAGTTTTTCAATAGCTATTATTGTTGGCTTATATTGGCGTAATATTTTTTGTACTCCAGAACTTAAAGCTACTAGGCGCTGGCCATGCACTAATTTGGAGCTTGTTTCTAAACAACCAACAGTTAATATTTTTGGCTGACTTAATGTGCCAGCGAGCACGGCATAACCCATCCGCCCCAAACCAGGGTCTATCCCTAACACGATTTTTTTAGGCTTCGTCTGCCGACGCAGGAATGACGTGGAAGATGAATTAATTGGAGTATTCATAGTATTCCTGCTTTGGCGGATGGTGGCTGGTTTGGGAAAAATTTGTTAAACTATCCTGCCTCATTATCATAAATATTAGTGACATCGTCATTAGCATCAAGCGCCTCGCGCAGCTCATTCAGTTTATTAGATTCAGCTTGGCTATCAATCGTAATATCATTTTTAGCCACTGGTTCAAGCGAGAGGTAGCTCGGGGTGATATTTTTAGAGACCACCAATTCTTTGATATCCTCAAAAGCCTCGGGCGGGCAAGTGATGGTTAATTCGTCATCATGTTCTATCAAGTCATCCGCCCCAGCTTCAATTACCGCCAACTCAAATCCTTCCCGATCTGCTGGTGCTGGAATTTGCACTATACCCTTAAGTACAAACATCCAGGAAACACTGCCCATTTCCGCCATCCGTCCGCCATGTCTTTCTAATAAGTGTCTAATTTCAGCCGAAGTGCGGTTTTTATTATCAGTTACCACGTCCATTAATAAGGCCACGCCGCCTGGCCCGTAGGCTTCATACCGCACTTCTTCTAATTTTGTACCCTCGCCCGTGCCAGAACCTTTTTGAATAGCCCGTTCAATACTATCTTTGGGCATACTAAAAGAACGTGCGCGGTCTATCGCCAGTCTGAGCCCAGCGTTCATGGTGGAATCAGCCCCAGCTCTAGCGGCGACCGAGACCGCTTTGGCTAGTTTCGTAAAAAGCTGGCTGCGCTTGGCATCAGCTGTGCCCTTGGCGCGTTTGATAGTGGACCATTTAGAGTGGCCAGACATAGAGAGTAAGAGTAAAAAAGAAGAGGTTATATTTATTCACGCACCTATTGTAGCAGAGTAATGAATAATTGTTTATGTATATGAACCCAAGGTGTATAGTAATAGTAGTTTATTATGTTGGGCAGAAAAATATAAAATGTTGGTATTATTTATACTTGTATTGTTAATAGGAGTTGCTGTTTTCAAAGAATTAATTTATTTATTGCCAAAATTTTCTTGGCGTATTTTTACTCCTTGGGTTGTTTTAGTATTTTTGATGGCAACCTTGACACTATTGGGTATTAGAATAGCCCAGCGCCACTATGGTCTGGAATCAATTAATGGTGTTCATGATGGCATTACTCAAACTGAGATTGCCTTGTCATATTTATGGCAAGGAACTAATCCATATAGTGTTGATTATTTTGATACTTCATTGGAGGAGTTTAGATTTTATTATAACCAAGTTAACCCAGCGCTTTACCATTATGCTTATCTGCCAGGAGTATTAGTATTGGGATCCCCCCTATATTTTATTAGTCCATTCATAATTGGTTTTTATGACCAACGTTTAACCCAAGCACTGATTTTTGCCTTATTAATATTTTGGTTAGTGTGGCGCTATCGCCAGAATCCCAAACTTATTTTACTGGTGCCATTGTTGTTTTTTAATTTTTGGTTTATGGTTTATTTTTTACATGGTCTTAATGATATTGTAATAATAGCCTTAGTGATATTAGCTTTGGAGTTTGTTATTATTAGAAAATATTTAGCCAGTGCAATTATTTTAGGCTGTGCTTTGGCTACCAAACAAACAACCTGGTTCGTTTTGCCATTTTTAATTCAGTTTTTTTGGCATTGGGAAAAATTACATTTTGGCACAGCCAAACCAGAGGTTAGACGGCGGGCAATAGTTTGGGGAGGCACAGCCTTATTAGTCGCGACTATTATTATTCTGCCTTTTTTAATCAAAGACCCACAAGGGTTTTGGGCTGATACCATTAGTTATCAATCGGGGCGAGTAGAAAATTCCTATCCAATTATGGGTATTGGTATGGGTGAAATAATTTATCAGTTGGGGTTGGTGCCAGAGAGAACAAGTTACTTCCCTTTTTGGATTTTTCAGTTAATAATAGCAGGGTTAGTTGGTTGGTATGCTTGGCAATATCAAAAACGCCGGCCAATTGAACCGTGGTTAGTTTTGTGGCTGTGGACGCTATTGTTAACCGGTGTTTGGTTTATGAATCGGTATTTTTCAATTACCCATTTGGCAGCTTTGATAGTGATGGTTTGTTTAACTTATTTTTATAAAGAATTAGAGCAAGGAGAACGGTTCAAAACCAAGCCATGGTTTAGCCGCTTAGTCGCTGGTATAATAAAAAAGTGAACAATACCAATACCCCACCATATTTGGATACCCCAGAGGCCGTCAGGCAGATTGATAAAGAAAATATAGCTAAAATTTTGGCTGATTTTCCCAATCAATTGGCGAGCGCCAGGGCAGGTTTTGCCAAAGTTGATTTACCCAAAGAAATCATTCAGGTTAAACAGGTGGTGTTTTGTGGTATGGGCGGCAGTGCGATTGGTGCTGAGGTAGCTTGCGATTTATCACCCGGCCTGATACGCAAGCCATTAGCAGTTATTCGGGATTATGATCTACCTGCCTGGATTAACAAAGAAACAGCAGTGGTGGTGATTAGTTATTCAGGTGAAACAGCCGAAGCCTTAGCTTGTTTTAATCAGGCGCTAAGTTGCGCTGGCGTAACTATAGTTGTAACTTCAGGCGGGCAATTAGCTGATCAAGCGGTAAAGGCCGGTGTGCCCTTGTATAAATTTGATTATAAATCCCCACCCCGCGACGCCCTGGGCTATATGTTGGTGCCGGCAATTATGATTTTGGAGAAAGCAGGAATATTGAATAGCAAAGAAGCAGATTTAACTAATGCCATCAATTTAATTCAGGAAATCAGTGCTTCTTATTTGCCAACCGCACCGACACCTCAAAATAAAGCTAAACAACTAGCCTACAGCCTGTATGATCATGTGCCGATAGTGGTGGGAAGTAATATAACAAAATCTGTAGCGCGACGTTGGAAAAACCAATTTAACGAACATAGCAAGAATACAAGTTGGTTTGATTGTCTGCCTGAGGCTAATCACAATACGGTTGAAGGTTTTGGTTTTCCGATTCGTTTTAAAGATGATGTGGTGATTTTATTATTAGAATCACATTTTGATCACCCTGAGATTGTTAAGCGACAATCGTTATGGCGTGAACAATTAATTCACCAGGGTATTCAGGCGGAAGCGATAGAAGGACAAGGGGAAGATATTTGGGCTAATAAGCTCTCGTTGATTTATTTGGGTGATTGGGTGAGTTATTATTTAGCTTTGCTTTATAGAATAGATCCGGCTGAAATTCCTATAATAAATAAACTTAAAGCCAAGTTAGGAGCTGATTAATTTTTGGAACAGAATTAGATGCTAAGAAAAGTTTATCCCTTCTGGCGGTTACAGGGCGTTCAATTGATTTCAGTCTTTGTTTTGTGTTTGGCGGTGTTTGCTTATTTGCAACCAGCCCAAACTTTAGCTGACCCTGATTCTTGGTATCATGTTAAGTTGACTACCATGATGCGTGATAGTGGTCTGGTGAGAGATTTCCCTTGGACACAAGCTTCACTTTACCGCACTATTTTTATCGATCAACACTTTCTCTATCATGTTTTATTACTGCCGTTTGTGAGTTTGGCGCCGAATGATTTGGCTGGAGCTAAGATTGCGACCATAATTTTTGCGGCGTTTTCTGTCACTGCAGTATTGTGGTGTTTAAAACGCTGGCGCGTGCCTTATTGGGGAGTAGGCATTATCTTGTTGCTAACCTCCGCCCCATTTTTATTTCGCTTATCATTACTAAAAGCACCGTCATTGGCTATTGGCGTATCTATCATCGCTTATTACTTAATTACCGAGCGACGACTTGGTTGGCTGTTTTTTTGGACTTGGTTTTATGTTTGGTTTTACAGTGCCTGGCCCTTGGTGGTGGTGATGGCTGGCGTTTGGATAGCAATTGATAGTCTTAGTCAGACCAAGCTGAATCTTAAAATTATAGGGCAGACTCTGATATCTAAGAACAATTTAAAACTAGTTGGTGTGATAGTTGGTGGAATAGTAGTAGCCTTGATAATTAATCCTTATTTTCCAACCAATCTAGTTTATTTAAAACAGATATTTGGTATGGCCTTAACCCCCTACCATACTTTTGTTGGCATTGGAGGTGAGTGGTATCCTTTGGCGCCATTTGATTTACCAGAAAACCTCTCTTATCCTTTATTGGTTTGGTTATTATCAACCCTGGTAGCAGTTTTTACCTGGCATAAGCAGACCAAATTGTCGCGCTCGAGCTGGCTAATAGCTGTTTTGTTTCTGATTTATACGCTTAAAGCTCGCCGGCAAACCGAGTACTTTGTTCCTTGGATGGTCATATCTTCCGGTTTGTGTTTGCGTGATGCTGGTTTAGGCAATCTTACATTAGCCTATTTGAAAAATAAGTTTGCCAGCTGGATTCCAAAATGGGTAATGAAAAAATACGTGTTAGTTACCTTGTTGGTTTATGCTATTATGGTTGTGCCTTGGGGGTTATCTCACGGTTTTCGTTTAGCAAAAGCAGCACTAGCCAATAAATATAGCTACAATACGATGTTGGGCGCGGCTAATTGGCTTAAACAAAACAGCCCATCAGGTACTATAGTTTTTCAAAGCGATTGGAGCATGTTTCCCATGCTTTTTTATCATAATTCTCAGAATTATTATTTGACCGGACTAGATCAGACTTTTATGTATGAATATGATAAAGAAAAATACCGTCAGTGGGAGCGCGTTGTTAAGGGTGAGGCACGTGCCATATATAAAATTGCGCATGATTCATTTGGTGCCTCCTATTTATTATTAGAAAAAAGAACCCCAGCCATGCTTTTTTGGGCTAACCGAGACAATCGTTTGAATAGAGTTTATGAAGACTCAGAAGCAATAGTTTATAAATTAGATTAAATTTGTGGTAGTTTTATGGCATTTCATTTTAAAAGCGGGATGACCAAATACAAAATTACAGTAGTAAACTTTGTTGGAAACAAGAAGGTTGTTAATTTAATTCTACAATTATTTAAAATAGCCTTGCCTTTTATTATTTTACTGATTTGTTTAGCGTTTTTATATAAAGGTCAATTATTTAACCTAAAGCCGACTGTATTGAATTTTGAAGGAACAGCAGACTTACGATCACATATTGCGAAAATTGAATTAGTAAGATCAGCCATTGTAAATCAGACTGGTTGGCCCAGCTGGACAACCAGTTCCTATTTGGGCTTTCCGCCATTTGAACAATACCCGCCTCTGTTTTATGTATTTGGATCGGCGATAGCAATTTTTACTTCGGCTGTGGTGAGTTATAAAATTTTGATTCTACTAAATTTTTTATTTTCAGCTATCTGTTTCTCTTTTTTTATTAGACGGGCGACAAATTTATCTAAATCTTGGGTTAGGTGGGCAGGTATAATTTTTGCTCTGAGCCCTTCATTGTTGCTGTTGCATATGTACGGAGCTGAACCCAATCTATTTGCCTGGAATACTGCTATTTTAACTTTGAGTTTTTATTGCTGGCCACAGAGACAGAGAGATTATTTATGGGCTGTAATCTGGCTTGCTATTACTATTCTACTGCATCCCTATCCAGTCATTTTTTTATCTCTAATCCTATTTACTTGGACTTTAATTAAAAGTTTTAATAACCAACAATGGTATAAGCCCTGGATTAATCTATTTATTTTATGGGTACCAGCAGTTACCGCGACCATTTGGTGGTGGTTGCCAGCGGTATTGACCATGGGTTATCTATCACAACTGGCAGACCCATTTGTTTGGCAGCAAATTAATTCTTTTATTATTTTGATTATTTTATTTGCAACCGTATTTTTTATATATAAGGAGAAAGAGATTTTAAAAAACCAATCAATAATTTTAATAGGATTAGCCTGGAGTTGCTTTTTAACCTGGGGCGCACGTGATCTTATGCCCGTGGTGGGGCAATTTTTGCATAATTCACGTTTTGCTAATTTGGGAATCATATCATTTTGCTTACCGATAATTCTCACTATTTTATATCGTTATCGTCAGCGGACTATTACCTTTAATCAGATAGGGTCAATCCCAATTGTAATTGCATCTTTGATGCTTTTTACAATTTTTTTTGTTATCACTTCATTTTATTATGGAGAATTTAGAAACTGGTCGGAGTCAATGGTTATTAATTTTGAAAGCAATGCTATTACTCATTTAATCCCCAGCCTTAATAATAAAAGAGTGATAGTATCAACACGCTTAGGCAGATTATCAAGGGCTGATTCTTTGGTTACTTATGCCCCGTTTTATAATTTTCAGTCTGTCACCGGGGCATATAGTCAAGGTGATCCCAAGTTCTTTAACTTTACGGTTCATATAGAATGGGAGGAAAGATGGCTGTTTAATAAACAGACTTTAAATAATATTATGGGAGCGGCCGGCGCTGATTATTTATTAGTTAAGGAAACAAACAAAAATCGTAGTGTAGTTGACCAAGGAACTGACAATAAGGAGGCAATGCTATTTTCTCCTGCCATGGAAATTAATCAAGCGGCTATAACAATGCCAGCCTTACTTGATGTTAGTAAAAAAAACGTTCAGCTGGTTACGGATACGATAAACTTATTATTACCCGATGGTTATCAGCTACCCCTGGTAGATGCGCACGGGGTTGATTCAGCTGATTATAATTTATTTCCAATTATAGTTAGTGAAGATGAAGGTGTTATACAGAAATATCCTAAAGCCCAAGCATATTTAGTTTTTAACCAAGATGGTAATTTTAAATTAACTGGCAATCTCGCAAGCAATTCATCAGTATACTTACTACCCCTTAATTTAGCAGAGATAAAAAAATATTTTTATCAAGGGAAACCCTATGAATATATGGATTGGCTTGATTTTGATGTTCAAGCGTATAAAAATGATTATGTTGGTAAAATGCTAGACTTATGCATGTCAGTTAATGAAACCTGGAATAAATTTAAAAATGATAATATGACAATGAAGGCAGTTAGGGTTGATAGTAATAATAAATCAATTAGACTTTCCGCAGACCCCGGTTCATTTGTAATAATACGCCAAAGCTGGTTTCCGCGTTGGCAACCGAGTGGCGGTAAATTATGGCGCACTACCCAAGGCTTTATGCTGGGATATTTGGAAAGTGACCAGTTAGAAATTAAATACCAAAATACCTGGCAATTTTTAAATACCTGGGCGGCTGATAAATTATCAGCATCAGATTAATTTAATATGCAAAATCTTTGGATAGTAATTCCAACCTATAATGAATGCGATAATATTGCTGAAAATTTGGCCCGGTTATTTAAGCTTAATTTATCCCTTAATGTTTTAGTGGTAGATGATAATTCACCAGACGGTACCGGCGAGTTGGTGGATGAATTGTCCAGGTTTTATAAAGGGAAACTTTTTGTGCTTCATCGCCCGGGCAAACTTGGGTTAGGCAGTGCTTATCGCCAGGGCTTTGCTTATTGCTTAGGCCGAGGGGCGCAGGTGGTAGGCGAGATGGATGCCGATCTTTCCCATCAACCCAAATATCTTCCAAAATTTTTAGAAGCGGCCAAAACTCATGATCTGGTATTAGGGTCTCGATATATTCCCGGAGGAGGAGTAGAAAATTGGAACCTTTTTAGGCCAGGGGGCTGAGGTTGTTATTGGTTCCAGGCGCGTAAGGGGCGGTAAAATAGTGGGCTGGGGCCTGGGGCGTCACTTAATCAGCTGGGGGGCAAATACCGTGTCTAGGTTAATGTTAGAGCTAAAAACTCATGATGTTACCGCCGGCTTTAGGCTTTATAAAGTGGAAGCTTTAGAAAAAATTCCTTGGCGAACAATTACCAGCAATGGTTATGCCTGGCAGGAAGAGATAATTTGTTTATTGGAAAGGTCTGGTGCGCGAGTAGCAGAGGTACCAGTAATATTTAATGACCGCACTTATGGCAAATCAAAGTTAAGAAAAAAAGATATTGTTGAATTTTTTATTACGATATTTCGTTTGGCAGGTAAATAGGTATATACAAAAAACACTGACCAAATCAGTGTTTTGTTTTTAAATGAGTAAAATTAATTTGCTAGCTCAGTCTTAAAATAAAATAATTAATTGTTGGTTAGGTGCACTCCCAAACACCATTAACGCAATCCCAGCCGAATTCACCATTACACAAGTTCGGGTCAGGTTCTGGGGTTGTACAAGAAACACCGCCCGAACCACCATTACTTGTGCCCGCTCCCTTTTGTAAATTTGAAATAGTAAATGAAGCAATGGCGTAAGCTGCCAGCACAATTGCTAAACCTACAATCGCACTGCCTAAAAGTTTTTTAGCTTTGCTGATTTTTTGTTCATCACCGGCGGCTGTCATCCAAATGAAACCAGCATAAATAATTAGCATTACTAAAATAGTTCCCAAGGTGCCCAGCAGAGCATTTACAATTGTCGCGGCTAATTTTGCCGGACTGGGATTACCGACTGGCAACTTAGCTGCGTTAGCCGTGGCCTCCAAACCGTAATCGCTCGGGAGTTGTGCACTAACGGTCAGTGCGAGCCCCCAAAAGAGGGCCACACTGACCGTTAGTAAAAATAGAGTATTCAGAATGAATCGCGTATTGCGATTCGGGAGATTCATAGAATGCTTATCCTTGATTATATGAAGTCGCTGAAGCCAATTGGTTGACAACAAAGGCAGCGATAGCGTAAGCGGCCAAAATAATCACCAAACCAACTACGCCAGCACCCATGAGTTTCTTAGCTTCGCCGATCTTATCTTCATTACCAGCGGCTGTCATCCACTTGAAACCACCCAAAAGTACTAGCACAACTGCGATTACGCCCAAGAAGCCGAGTAAGATATTGATAATACGAGCGATGGTGGCAATTAGAGCCACGTTCGTGCCCAAATTGGTCTCGTTTCCAAACTCATTCAAACCTAAGTTTGAAAGATCTGAGGTAATACCCTGAGCCATTACCATAGCTGGCAAACCATAAGCCAATGCGCCAGCAACATACTTAATTGTTTTCTTCATACATTCACCCCCTTTCTAGCAACCACCCGAAAATTAACTACAAAGGTGGATATGACTGATTTAACTATACCAAATGTTAGTAAAAAAGTCAATACTAATTAAAATATTATCAGCCGGTAACTAAAGTTGCAGCTATTGGGTTGAAAATAAATTTAATCAGCAGGTAAGAGCTAAGTACAACAATTGCACCGATAGTGGCATAAAGCAAAGTTTTTTTAGCCTTGGAAATTTTATCTTCACTGCCGGCAGACAGCATCCACTGCAAGCCGCCCCAAACATACATCATAACAACCGCTACACCCAATAAATTGACCATAAAGCCAATTACCCTTTGGCCAAAAAAAACAAAAGCCGGTGATGAGCCATTAGGCAAGGTGGTTAAACCAAGCGGATCAATTAAGGTTGCTGGGTTGCGAAATTCCGGGAGTTTAGCACCTTCTTCGTTTACAGCTACACCAGTCAGGATGTTTATGGTGTTGGCCAGAATTTGGTAACTACTGATAGTAACTAATAAACCAATAATGGCATAGGTAATAGTTTTTTTACCCTTATCAAACCTTTCACTATTACCAGCCGCGCTCAAGATCATATAGCCACCAATAATGATAAACAAAAGGGCCAAGGTGCCGGTTATAAAGACCAGACCAGAGGCGACGCGAGCTAAGACATCTTGCGCACCCAATATGCCTGCCCGTGTGCCTAAAGGATTTTCCAATTTAGTAGTATCTTGAGCCAAGGCCGTCAGCGGCAAGGCTAAGCTAAATAAATATATGATGGCAACTGATTTAAATTTATTCATAATAATTTATATACAACAAACAATATTTTCCGGTCCAGGACATAAGCCAGTGAAATAGGGTATGGCTGGGTTGCAAGTAGATACATCTTTGCAAGTATAACCACTTGAACCCCACTCATACTGACATCCGGTAATGCACGCTTCATTTTTACACACCCCATTACCAGTGCCTTGGCTTATAGTAACTGTGCAGTTAGAACCATCAGCCTTGCCAACACAATAAGCTGGAGAATCTGAGGGTGTACAAAAAGCGTTAGACCAGTTTTTGCCAAATAAAGATTTATCGCTGGGATTAGTGCCGGTTAGGATACCAACTAAAATTACTATTAAAAAATAGGCGGCTAAAATTATCACAACTCCTAAAAGAGTGGAAGTAATCAATTTTTTTGATTCAGCAACTTTTTGCTGGTTGCCCGCCGCGGTGATGATGCCTTGTCCCCCCCAAATCAGCATTATTATAGCCAGACCGCCGAATAAGGATAAAATTACTTTTTGCAAAATGACAAAAAGATAAATAAAGTCACAAAAAGAGCAATTGCCGCTTTCAGCACATTCTAAATTGCCCACAATGCCTTTTTCTAAGCTAAAAGCCCAGACTGGAGAGGCAAGAATAAAGCCAGCAGCCAGGATAAGGGCGGTAATTATTATAAGATGACGAGGGCGCATAAATTTAAGCTAAATCATCAGCTAGCCTTATTAAGGTTTTCTCATAGTTTGGGTAACTCGCTCAGCCGCGGCCGATAAAGCTTGATCTATGGGCGTACCAACTAGAACTTGCTTAATCATATCCTGAAAAACACTTTGGGTTGAAGTGAAGTCATATCCTCGGTACCAAGTTTTGGCGGTTAATACCTGAGCGGCTGGTATACCCAAATCCTCGTCAGCAATCTGAGCCGTAACAAATTCTCGCTGAGCAGTGGGCTGTTTAGCACTTTCTAAATATTTTTTAGCTTCAGCCGGGGTAGTGATGAATTGAATTAAATCCCAAGCCTCAGTTTGATGAGTGCTTTGTTTCAGCACGGTCTCAATGAAGTAGTTGGCATAATATGATGTTTGAAAACTGCCCTCAATTTGAGGAAAGTTAGCTAAACCAATGCGTATTTTGGGCGCCATAGCTTTTAGGTTTGGTAAATCACGCCAATAACCAAAAACAAATCCAAGCTTGCCGGCGGCAAAAGCTTCGCGAGCATTGATCTGGTCAGCTGACCAGCTGTAAGTTTCTTTGCTAGGATTGGCAAAATCAGTGTAGAAGCGCAAAGCGTCTAAACCTGGTGAGTAGCTTTCGCCTTGTACCGAGATTGGCTTTTGAAAAGAAGCACTGCCGCCAGTCATCATCGGTGTGCCATTTTGTAACATCAGCGCCGAAACTATATCAAAAGAATAGGGAATATTTTCCGCCGTACCCAGGGCCGCACCGTTTTGCAGCAACCGGCCCAGCTTATCCAATTTAGTGATTGCTTGTGAAGCTTCCTTAAACTCATTCCAGGTTTTTGGGGCTTCAGGAAATTGCGCGGCCGTCAGCAGATCAACATTATAAAAAATTAACAGAGTATCTAAATTTAAGGGCAAGCCGTAAATTTTACTATCAAAATAAACATCATTTACCACAGTGTCAACATAGCGGGCTTTTATGGATTTGAGATCTAGTGAGTTAATTTCTTTTAAGACCCAGCGCGGTTCTTTTTTAAAGGTGCCGGTTAATTCCAGATAAGGCAGAGTTAAAGTCGGTGGCAAGGGGGCTAACCGGTGCTGCCAGCCTCGTAACCAGGTGTTAGGCAGTGATACTACATCTGGTGCTCGGCCGTCAGCCAGAGCCTGAATTAAAGCACTTTCCAGCTCCTCTTCTCTTATTTGGCTGACATTAACTGAAACGTTTGGCCTAATTTTTTTATAGTCATTTAGCAATATGTCAAAATTCTGCTTTGAGCCGCCCACCCGCCACCAATTAAGAGAGACGGCCTTGGCAGCGGCTTCTTGGGCCTCTCTACTACCGCCCTTACAGCCAAAACCAGCCAGCAGTAGGGCTGTTAAAGTGAATATTAAGACTGAAATATTTATAACTGAGCGCCTGGTCATGTAATAGTTTTAATGAAGCGGCGGAAATCAGCACCAAGTTTGGGGTGGGCTAGGCCAAAGACCACATTGGCTTCCAGCCATCTTAATTTTGAGCCCATGTCGTAATATTGTCCATCTATTTGCCGGGCATAGACAGTGCGTTTTTGTCTCAATTTTTCTATGGCATCAACCAGCCATAATTCGCCACCTTGTCCGATGGGCGTATTTTCCAGTTCAGTAAAAATATCCGGTGTTAAAATATAACCACAGGTGGCCGCTAAGCGGGAAGTAGTGACGGCTGGGCCTGGTTTTTCCAAAATTCCCTTTACTTTAAAAATCTTTTCCTCAACTTTTTCTGTTTCTAATATGCCGTAGCTTTTGGTTCCGGCATCATCAACCAAGCTTGCCCCCATTACCGGGTCGCCAAATTTGGCATATGTATCAATCAGTTGCTTGGGATGAGGAATATCACTTATTACTAAATCATCACCAAACAAAACAGCAAAAGGTTCGTCATTAATAAGATGTTTGGCATTCAGTATCGGTGTGCCGTTGCCATAAGGGCCTTTTTGTCTAATATAAATAAAGTTGGCCAGCTCGGCTATTTTTTTAATTTGTTCCAAAGCTTCGGTTTTACCTTGTTTTTGTAGCCAGCTTTCAAGTTCGGGTAGCCTGTCAAAATGATCTTCCACTGCGCGCTTATTAAAATTAGTTACCATTATTATGTCCTCAATACCAGAAGCCACGGCGCTTTCTACAATGTATTGCAACACCGGCTTATCCACCACCGGCAGCATTTCTTTGGGTTGGGCTTTGGTCGCTGGTAAGAACCTAGTACCGTAGCCCGCCACCGGAATAATCACTTTTTTTACAACTGATCCCATGTTATTAATAATATCACATTATTTACATAGGTAGCGGATGCTGTGAAATACCCACCAATATTTGATTATTCAATTGAATAGAGATAATTTAATACACTTTGGGTAATTATTTCCAAGCTATTAGCTGAACATTTATCTAAGGTATCATTAGTCGTATGAAATGACGGGTAATGATAGTCAATTAATAAAATACTAGGGATGCCAGCCGTATTTAAGGGGGTATGATCATCCTTAATATTCAGGCCAATTTTATTAATAAAAGTATTGTCAGATACCCTAGTAGCTATTTGCCAAAAAGAATTAACTAGCGCTGAAGCGGATTGCATTGATGAGTATTCTTTTAAGATTTGTAAATTATTTTTACACCCCATATCAGCAACAATCAAGCAACAATAAGGAGCCGTCAGCTTCGTACCACAAGTTCGCCTCCATATGTTTTGGGGGCGACTTTATTATCTAAAAACCGCTTTCCTTAAGCGGTCTAAAAGTCATGACTCGGGCGACTGGACATAGAACCAATTAAGAATCAAGATTAACATCCGTTTAAAAATTTCTACACTAAAACCGAGCGGTTTTAAACTCGCTCGGTTTTAGGATAAAAAGTATTTATGGCGGAGGCGGGAGGATTCGAACCTCCGATACCCTTTTGGAGTATAGCGGTTTTCGAGATCCCGTACAAGGCGGAGGCGGGAGGATTCGAACCTCCGATACCATTGCTGGTATAGCGGTTTTCGAGACCGCCCCATTCGACCACTCTGGCACGCCTCCGCTCTATACGGGACAGGCCTACGCCTTAACCCCTGCCCCGTACTGAACCTTAGTTCTAGTTCGGGGACTCGGCCACCTCTCCATAAATTATTTATTTAAACGCTCACAGTATAAGTGAAGTTCATTTTAGTGTCAAAGCTTTTTATCAAAGAGATTTTTGGAGGGGAATTAGTTTTAAATACCAAACAGTCACCCCATACATCAGGCCAGCCACCAGGATTTTTAATATCAATGGCAAAGGCAGTAGTAGGCCGATAATTAAAATAGCGGTGGCTAGTAGTATTTTTGGCCAGCGGGCAACGGACGGCACCAGACCCCAGCGCTTGAGCAGTATCAAACTGACCACGGCCATCAAGGCCTCAACCGTCACCGTGCCCCAGGCCGCGCCCCAGTATGAATAACGGGGAATAAGTATGAAATAAAGGATCAGCGCCGTTATAGCCACCATTATATAAAGAGGTATAATTTGGCGTTGTTTACCCAGAGCAAAAATAAAATAGCCGGTAACATTGCCAATAAAGATGAGAGCGGTCGCTAGACTCAAAGGCATCAGCAGTTGGCCGGCGACAGCAAAGTCGCCACCAGCTAAAAGAATGATAATAGGTGTTCCCACTATAATCCCGCCCGCTATAATAGCTGCGCCGGCGGCCAAAAGAGTATCAAAAGAGTCGTTGAAAAGCTGTTTTAAACTGGTTTTATCAGCTAAGGCCAAGTAGCGGGCAGCTAGCGGGAGCACCAGTCCGCCGATAATGGCCGGCACGGCCAGCAATACCTCCAGCACTTTGTAAGCCACGCCGTAAAGACCGACATCGTGGGCTGGCCAGGTGGCGGCCAATATCAAAGTGTCGGCTTTTAAATAAATAAGATTTAGGCCGATGGTAATGGCAATGGGCCAGGTTGCCAGCCAGATAGTTTTCCAAACCAACAGATCAAGCTCCCATTTGAAGGGCATGAGCTTACGAGCATAGAACAAGGTGCCGCCGGCAATAGCGGCGCTGGAGAAGGTGTAAACTGCTAAGAAGGCCATCAGCCCAAGGTTCAACTGCGCCACCAGTATCGTGCCGACTAGCAATAATAATTTGCCAGCCAGATCGGCTGCCACTAAATAGCCGCTTTTTAAGCTGGCTTGGAATACAGCCTGAAAACTTTGCGTTAAGCTGGCCAGAAAGAAGGCCAAGCTGGTGGCGGTAATGCCTAGTTTTACTATTCCCGGGTAAGGTAAGAACAAGGCAAAGGTCATCGCCGCTGTTATTACCCTGAAGCTTAAAAGATTACTAAGAAAAATGTGCGACGGTATCTTATGTTCACCCAAGCTCCGGCCGGCTGTCATCGTGAGCCCGAAGTCTATTAATATGGCGAAAGTTTGCAAGAAAACTATGATGGTGGTGTAGTGCCCGAAACCCGTCGGGCCTAAACTTCTGGTCATAAAAGCCACCACAACTAAACCAGCCAGCGTCGCTAGCAATTTTCCGATCAGTTGTATGAGTGTATTGTGGCCCAAAGGACTTAACATAAAGTTCTATTTTGGTTGCCAGAGAGACTCTTCTAAATTTACCCAATAATTTCCTTGTTTAAAAATTATTTCTATGCCCTCAGCTTGTAGTAGTTCAGCTTGAAGATCTTTGCTGGCGCGTAAATTTTCTATAGATATCATACCCCGACGGTTGATGACTCGTTGCCAAGGAACGTCAGTCGGACATTTATTTAGTGCCCAGCCAACTAATCTAGCACCTCGTGGTTTACCCAGAATAGCAGCTATTTGGCCGTAGGTAGCAACCTTTCCTGAAGGTATAGAGCTTACTAATTTATAAACCTGTCTATAGAAATCAGACGGCATATTAGATAGTATATACCAAGATGGGAGGCAGGCTTGAAAATGATAATATTTTGTGTTACCGTGGGTTAGTTCTTGTTTTGAAAGCTCTTTAAAGTATGCCCTCGTGGTGAAACGGATATCACGGCTGGCTTCGGACCAGTTATTGGGGGTTCGAATCCCTCCGGGGGCAAATCAGCCGTAGCTTATAATTAAGAGTGGGATTCGAAGGGTAGGAGTGAGGTCGAGCCGAATGTTCGCGGGAAGCGAGCGAGCGCAGCTTTACGCGCTACCCAGGACAGAATCCCTCCGGGGACAAAAAATCTCCCGCCGTGCAATATTTTTGAATGGGTCGTTAGCTCAATGGTAGAGCAGCTGCCTCTTAAGCAGTTGGTTCTGGGTTCGAGTCCCGGACGACCCACCACAGTTATCAGTTTTTTATCGGGGTATAGCGCAGTTGGCTAGCGCGCCTGCTTTGGGAGCAGGAGGTCCTGGGTTCAAATCCCAGTACCCCGACCAATTCATATATAATTAGATTATGCTCGCCAGTCTGCCGCGGTAGCTCAGTGGTAGAGCGCAGCCCTGAAGAGGCTGGCGTCGTCAGTTCGATTCTGACCCGCGGCACAGTGGCGAGCATAATGTATAAGGTTATTTTAGATAAAAATGCGCAAACACTTCTTGGCGGTACTAATCATAGTTTTTACGCTGGTTTTAGGTTACGGACTATGGTTATATAGTGAAAGTTTGCGCACTGGAGAAAGTTTTGCTGAGTTATTGAAAGATGATATAGCTACCAACCAGCAGGCAGTGAAAAATTTCATCTCTGACGAAGATAAATAATCCAAATTTAAAGTCGGCGGGTATCGTATAACGGTATTACCACAGGTTTCCAACCTGTTGACAGGGGTTCGACTCCCCTTACCCGCTCCAAAAATTTAAAAACACCCCGCAGTACGCGGGGTGTTTTGAGTATTAAAATTTATTTCAGCACGTCGGGGGAGGAAATGTGAGCTAAAGCGGTTTCGCGGCTGATGATTTTATCTTGTACCAAACGCTTGATATGCTGATCCATGGTGACCATGCCATCTTCAGCCCCAGTTTGAATAACTGATTTAATCTGGGCAACTTTATTTTCGCGAATCAGGTTAGAGATCGCCGGATTATTAAGCAGGATTTCTCTGGCAGCCACACGTCCGCCGCCTTCTTTGGGCAGCAGTCTCTGAGAAATTACCGCTTTTAAAGAAAAGGAAAGTTGTAATCTCACTTGAGTTTGTTGATGCGGCGGAAAAACATCAATTATACGATCAATTGTTTGGGCAGCATTAGAGGTGTGCAGTGTAGCTAAAACTAAGTGGCCGGTTTCGGCTAATGTTAGGGTGGTGCCTATTGTATCCAAATCGCGCATTTCTCCAACCATAATAACATTAGGGTCTTGCCTTAGTGTATGCTTTAAGCCCTCACCAAAACTTATCATATCAGTTCCCAGTTGGCGCTGCTTAATTATGCTTTTATCTGGCCTGAATAAGAATTCAATCGGGTCTTCTAGTGTGATTATATTTAGCGAGCGCTCAGAATTGATTAGTTTAATCATGGCTGCCAAGGTAGTGGATTTACCACAGCCAGTCGGGCCAGTAACCAGCACTAAGCCATAATCCATGCGGGTGAGATTATAAACAACTTCTGGCATGCCAATATCTTCCAAATTAGGAATAGTGGTGGGAATAACCCGGGCAACCAAACCCATATTGTCCTTTTCATAGTGCAAATTAACCCGGAAGCGGGTGCCATCCTTCAATTCGTAGGAAACATCAAGTTCGCGTTCTTTTTGGAATCGATCTTGTTGAGTTGTTTGTAGGATGCTAAAAATTAACTCCTCCATTTTTTTAGGCGTGAGCACAGCCTCTTCCAATGGTTT
>Ga0208977_1000895_pt1 | contig 17557 bp, 18 predicted proteins | sample RifOxyA2_FD_184030 | JGI IMG/M metagenome (GOLD analysis project Ga0208977, IMG submission 184030) | Groundwater microbial communities from Rifle, Colorado - Rifle Oxygen_injection A2 (SPAdes) | ecosystem: Environmental > Aquatic > Deep subsurface > Groundwater | place: Rifle, Colorado, United...
GTTTTATTTCTTCCCATTCATCGTCTGTTAAATCGCTCGGATACACGTCTCTTCCTCATAATTGCTTACAATTACAAGTTGACATATTTTTCTTTTTTTAACAAAACAGCTTCTTAATATTATAAATGAGTTAATACTATTTGGCTTTTTATATCTCCTTATCTTTTTTATTGGCAATTTAACGATGTTATTTTTTTTTATATAAATATGGTTAATAAAAATAAAGGAATGAACTCATGGAAATGACACCTGTTAAAGCTCAACAAATAATAATAAAACACAATGCTGGACAAAAAGTAGATCCTCAAGAGCTTGAAAAAGCAAAACAGTATATAGATGATGGGATAAAAAAAGCTTTTATTGAAAATACAAATCCTCCAGAAGAGGATTCTTTCAATAAAACTCATTAATTATTTTTAATTCATCTTGTGTTTTTCAAAATATCTATTACATATGAATTATACATTCTCTATGTAAGTTTACAGGCAGGGTCAAAGTAATTTTTAACCCTGTCTTTATTAATTGACTAAATTTCTTCTGGTTCTGGATTAGGCATAAGTTTATAATCACGTTTAGGTATTACAAAATTCTGTTCAGCTTCACCAAGTTTATAGAAGTTATAAGCTTGTTGACTAAATTCTTTTGTCCAATTTCCATATGTATAATTCGGGCTCTCAACTATTTCAGCAGATCTGTAACAATCCATTATTTTTTCTTTTTCTCGATCTATAATTCCATTTTGGAAGTTTTGTCCTTTTACTGAATCTGTAGCAATCAAATCTGCTGCTTTTTCTGCTGTGCTTACCTGATTATCATCATTTAAATCAAAAATTTTACCTATTTTTGCAGCTTCTTCATCGTCAATTTTCCCGTCTTGGTTTGGATCCAGTCTTTTGCTTAATTCTTCTTTATCCTTATCATCGATAATATCATCTTTATTTAAATCGGCATAACTTTTGTCATTCTTATAAAGAATTGATTTTAAACGTGCGAATACAACAAATACAGCATCATCAGTTTTTCCATTTTTATTTATTCCTAGAAAACCATATCCTGCATCAGCATTTGATATTGATTTGCCATTGAAACTGTCATAAGGATCAATGGACCTATTAGCATAAGCTAGACTGCTATCTTGTATAACCTTAAGACTCGATATTTCAGGAATAAATTTTTTGCCAGAGTTAAGATTAGCTCTATTTATTCCTATAAATGAATTATTTTCAGCAGCGTTTGCTCCATAACGAGCAGCATTATTATCTTTGGTAAAGTCTGCATTCTTGCCAATATTACCATAACGTCCAGAATAACCTGTAATAACTTTTGTCATTTTATCACTTCCTAAAGTTTTAATTATTTACATGTTATATAAAACAAAAGTTATTTACAAATTGCTCATTTTTAAAAAAATTTATAAGCAGGGTTAGAATAATTCTAACCCTGCTTGAATTATCGAAGTTACAATTTTTATGAGTTATACATGCTCTGTTCTAATTCATATCTATCTAAATGACTTTTTAGAAGATATCCTATTATGATTGAGCAGGTAATAATGTCTTTTTCTTCAATATTTGTTTTATATTTTACTTTAGAGATTAATTCAGCATAATTGTGTATTACATAAAGTATTTGGACATCTATTCTGTCTAACATTATGTCCATAGTGGCTGTGGGATCTTCTAAAGTTTTTAAAAACTCTTCAGCAACTTTTATTTTGTCTAGCATTAATTTTAAACCTATACTTTTCTCCTGCTTAAGTTTTTAATATACCAAGCATGAGGTTTTTTCTTAATAGACTACAGACTAATACTAGACGGGTATTTTTAAGTATCTTTTTTCTACAATTGGTGAAATATCATCTAACCATAAAAATCCCATAATTTTCTTTTCCCAGGGAGCATTTACCACTGGAAGACATTTGATTTTTAGGCATTTCATTGCTGAATATGCGCTGGAAATCTTCATTTTAGGATAGAGAACAATAGGAAAATTAGATTTTATTAGTATATCTTTTGTTTTTATATTTTTTGTAAGATCAATGTTATCTTGAAACTTTGTTTTTAGGATTTCTTTTATTTTTTCATAATCAATATTTCCTATTATAGAAAAGTCTTTCTTGATTATTGAGATTTTATCAACACTAAATCTTTCCATAGCTTTAATAGCGTTAAATAAATTATCATCTTCATAAATAAAAATGGGGGATAAACGCATATAGTTATATACTAATGTGTCATCACTATTCATTTTTGTATCCCTTTACTAATGCTTTTAATTCTGCCTGTAAATATAAAAATTAATGAGATTAATGCCTTAATGTTTTTAAAGTGGCATAAGAAGCTTACTAGCTTACTTGGTATATTATATTAATAAAGACTTATAAAAAATCTATAGCCCTGATGATCAATATGAGTATGTTGATGACTAACTGTACTAACTCTGGTTATTAATAAGGAATTAAAGAAAAAGTTCTTACTTAATTAAAAATGATGTACTGTCATCCTGAGGAGCATAGCGACGTGAGGATCTATCCAGATTTCGCTTATAGCAACAAGAATTAGCAGGATAGATTGCCACGCTCCCGTTGGTCGCTCGCAATGACAGCGGGGTATTATTGGAAAGGTCGGTGACCAATGACAGTGCGAAGCACCTCGCAATAATATTCAAAATTATTTAAGTATTAACTTGAGTTATCTACTTTTTCAATTCTAATGTAGTTTTGAAGTGCATTTTGGCTATTTGAGATAATGATTCAAAACCATATTTTTCAATGAATAATCTTGCTTGTTCTTTTACTTTTTCTGATGCACCTTTTTGAAAGTTTATTCCATATTCTTGAGACATTTTTTTCATTCTTTGCAGAAATTCATTTCTTGCAAGAATAGATGCAGCTGCAACAGCGATATCATCTTCAGCCTTATGGCGCTGTTCAAGGTTTATTGTTTTTCCATGCGTCATTAATGCGTTTTTTATTAATGATTCATTGCCAAATTTATCGGATATGGCGTTTTTACATTCTTTTTTTTCCAGAATATTTTCTATAGCTCTGGCATGCCCCCAGGCGAGAAGGTTATTCAGGTTATTAAATTTGGCATAAAGCTGGTTATATTTATTTGGGTTTATTGTTACTACGGAAAAAATACTATTTGCTTTAATTTGCCAGGCAAGTTTTTCAATACTTACATCATTTATTTTTTTGCAATCTCTTACATTTATTTCCTGAAACTTTTTGATATTTTCTTGATCAACAAGAACTCCTGCAACCACAAGTGGGCCAAAATAATCCCCTTTTCCGGATTCGTCTGTTCCTATCCAACAATCAATTTTTGGTTTTGGAATTTCTAATTTTGTTTGTACTGGGGTTTGATTTTTAGAAGAAATTGCTAAACGTTGATTAGAATTTTCTAAAAACTGTTCAACAAATTCTTCTGTATTTTTGCCCTGAGCAAGTATTTTCCCACTTTTGTATAAAGTGACAGTAATACCGTTTTTTTGAGCAGACCAAAAGGCATGATCGATTGATTTAAATATAAAACCATCTGCCGATAATTTATTTTTAAGTTCGGATTCTTTGTTGATATCGTATTTGGAGCTATAAAATTCTTTATTTGCCGTATTCACTATTTACTACCTTATACATTTATCTTCTTTTTCTTGGAAGAAATTTTTTTATATATTCCTGTTCTTCTTCTGGAGTGTCTATTTCCTGGTTAATTTTAGCTTGCAAAAGTTCTCTCAAAATCTCACCAAAAACTGGCCCGGGAGTTAAACCTTTTTCTGTCAAACTTTTTCCTGTCGTATTAATTTTAATATATTGAAGTTCATTTAAATATAAATCTATTTTTTTCTCAACCTCTTCATCTTCAACAATAATTAAAGTAATTAATATAGATTCAGAGAAATATCCTTCAAATTGTTCATAAATTTGAAACCGTGTCTGAGCTTGCTTGATCTGAGCTATATTATTCTGAATATTTTTGCTCCCTACTAAAATCTCTGTCTCTAAGCCTGATAAATACAATTTTGCAGCAGTTTGAGAAATTTCATCTTTAGAGGAATTTATAAGTAAAGTTCCTAAATAAATCAACCATATCAGATCAGGTGTATCGATAAATTTTTGATATTTTGATATGACTTTTCTGCATTTTAAGGATAAATCTCTTAAATTTTGAGGGATTTGAATGTTTTTATTTACCAAATAATATATTTTTTCTTCTACAAATCTATTTAAGCTTTCAGATTTATTGAGGTTAAAAGTCTGCTTTATCTCGGATTTTATTCTTTCTCCACCAAGGTTATCAAATAAACCACTATTAAGACAAGTATTTATGAGGTGTTTAGTTGCTTTTTCAAATTCATAATTAAATCTTATACTGAATTTTAAAGCTCTTATTATTCGTGTTGGATCATCTACAAAGCTTATCGGGTGTAAAATGCTTATTTTACCTTCTTTTAAATCATTATAACCATCTAATGGATCAACAAGCTTGCAAAAGCTTACCTGATTTAGGGATAAAGCCATTGAATTAATGGTAAAATCACGTCTTAGAATATCATCTTTTATATCACAACCTATTTGAGAAACTTGTGGAAGACTGGCCGGATGCGAGTATATTTCTTTTCTTGTACTTGCTATATCTAACTCTATATTTTTATTGTTTATTGTAAAAACTACTTTTGCTGTTTTAAAATCCTCGTGAAGTTCCTTTATCTTAAAGATATCGGGATATTGTTTTCTTAAAAAACGACTGAATTCTATAGCGCTTTCTTCAACTGTAATATCTATATCAACGCTTTTTTTGCCAATGATTATATCTCTTACCACTCCACCTATTATAAAAATAGGTAAATTTATTTTATCAGCCGCTTTTGAGCATAAATCCAGAGCTTTTTTTATTTCTTCCGGAATATTTTTTGCATATTCTTCTACTAAAAATACTTCTTTTTTTTCTGTATAAATATCTCTATTAACTATTAAGTGGCTAACTTCTTTTCTGTTTTTTCCAACAAAAACGCCTTTGTTTAAGCCTGGTTTTACGTGTTTTTTTACCTGTAATTCACTTATATTCTCAATATTTATATCTATTACATCAGCTAAAGTTGATATTAAATTAATAGGATAATTATTTATATTAAATTTTAAAACTTTATTTAAATCTTCTTTTAAAACAAAGCTTGTTATTTCTCTGTTTTCATCTAAAATACCAAGGCAAATATCTTCAGGTACAAGGATTTTTTCACATTCCTTAAGACTGAGATTATTATCTACAGATAAAACTTTTTTAATCTCATAAGCAAACATAAAATTATTATAATCCTTTAAGAAATACTTAAACTTACCCCTGTTTAATATAAAAAGAGCCAAAAGCTTGCTTAAATTTAGCCTTTTCTTGAAGTAGAAGATTAACTCTTGTACTTAATTTTTTATTTTCTTCTATTAATTTCTCTACTTGCTTGGCTAGAATTTCATTATCTCTTCTCAATTTACCAAAATCCATTGCCGGTTGGATAATATCACCATCTTTAATTTTATCAGCTATATCAGTTGTGATTTTTTGGGCAATTGATTCAGCCAAAACCATTAAAGTTTGAGAAGTTAAATCAACAGTTATACTTTCCAATTCTGTTCTTTTTAAGCTTTCTTGTGGTTGAGGAATAGTTTTTCTTACAGAAGGAGCGTTAATAGGATTACTTGTTGATGTTTTCATTTCTTTATTAATCACAGATAAAATTTCATTATCAGAACATCCCTGCTCTTTTAATATAATTCCTTGATTTAACTTTGCTATTGCAAGGTCATCAAAAAATTCAATACCATTTTCATCCTCATATAAAGGATCTATTCTCCAACTTCTCAAATATTTTTCTATCGTTTCTTCTGTGAGAGAACGATTATTTTTTTCCAGCTTTTCTTTTAAACTTTCTTTTGTATGCATAATTCCAATTTTATTCAGTTAGTTAAAAGCGTTTATATTATATTATAACCTCAGAAAAATCGGCTATTCAATAATGTGTTTTTTATGTAATGATTTCAACAAAAACAATATTCCTATATTTAATTAAAATTTGTAAATGTTTTTATAAAAATATGCAATTTTATTTCTTGAGGTTTATTTAAGATCATGTAAGTTAATAAACCAAACTAAAGGAAGGGATTTTATAATGTTAAAAAGTTCATTAAATTCCATAAATTTCGGATCAAAAATTGTTTCACAAAGTAATTTATCACAAAATAGACAATCTCATTTAAAACCTGAAACCTCTGCTGATACATTTACTTCTACTCAGAATACTATATCGACACCTACTTTTAAGGGCTTGTTGGGAATAAATAAACAAGATAAGGATGGATTGACTGTTCTTATGCAGGCTGTCACAATAGGAAATAAAGAAATAGTTGAGCAACTAATTGCAGGGGTTGATTTAAATATACAAGATAAGAATGGTTCTACTGCTCTTATGATCGCTGCCGCTAAAGGCAATAACAAAATAGTTGATCAACTAATTAAAGCAAAAGCTGATTTAAATATACAAGATAAGGGTGGCGATACCGCTCTTTTGGCCGCTGCCGCTAAAGGCAATAACAAAATAGTTGAGAAACTAATTAAAGCAAAGGCTGATTTAAATATAGAGAATAATTTTGGTGATACTGCTCTTATATGGGCTGTCTTAGGTGGCAATAACGAAACAGTTGATCAACTAATTAAAGCAAAAGCTGATTTAAATATACAAGATAAGGGTGGCTATACCGCTCTTTTGGCCGCTGCCTCTAACTACAATGATGAAATGGTTGAGCAACTAATTAAAGCAAAGGCTGATTTAAATATAGAGGATAAAAATGGACGTACCGCTCTTATGCACGCTGGAGCATGTGGCTATGACAAAATAGTTGAGCAGCTAATTGAAGCAGGGGCTGATTTAAATATACAAGATAAGGATGGCAATACTGCTCTTATTTTTGCTGGAGCACGTGGCCATAATAAAATAGTTGAGCAACTAATTAAAGCAAAGGCTGATTTAAATATACAAAGTAAGAATGGTTCTACCGCTCTTATGTTGGCTGATGAAAATGGCCAGAATGAAATAGCCGATAAATTAAGAAAAGCAGGTGCAAAATAGGATATTTTAAGCATTCAGTTTCAAATATTCAACAATAAGCCTTTTATGTAATGATCTCAACAAAAACAATATTCCTAATTTGATTAAGCTTTGTAAACGGTTTTATAAAGTGTAGCAATTATTTTTTTTAGGATTGTTTAAGTTCATGTAAGTTAACAGACCAAATTAAAAAGGAGAAAATTTATAATGTTAAATTGTTCATTAACAAATTCCGTAAACTTCGGATCAAAGATTGTTTCACAAAGTAGACAATCTCATTTAAAACCCGAAACTCCTGCCGATACATTTACTTTAACTAAGAACACTGATAAAACAAGTTTTAAGGGTTTGTACGGGGGAATAAATAAACAAGATAAAAATGGATTGACTGCTCTTATGATCGCTGCCTCTAGAGGCGATGACGAAAGAGTTGAGCAATTAATTAAAGCAAAGGCTGATTTAAATATACAAGATAATGATGGATTGACTGCTCTTATGAGCGCTGCCTCTAGAGGCGATAACGAAACAGTTGAGCAATTAATTAAAGCAAAGGCTGATTTAAATATACAAGATAATGAGGGCACGACTGCTCTTATTTGGGCTGCCTTTAAAGGCAACAGTGAAATAGTTGAGCAATTAATTAAAGCAAAGGCTGATTTAAATATACAAGATAATGAGGGCGCGACTGCTCTTATTTGGGCTGCCCTTGAAGGCAACAATAAAATAGTTGGTAAATTAATTAAAGCAGAGGCTGATTTAAATATACAAGATATTGAGGGCGATACTGCTCTTATGTGCGCTAATAATGCTCTTTTTTGGGATGATCCTTTTTGGGATGATGGTAAAGGCAGAAGCGAAATTGTTTATAAACTAAGAAAAGCAGGTGCAAAATAGGATTCTTTAAGCATTCAGGTTCAAGTATTCAATAATGTGCCTTTTATATAATGATTTAAACAAAAACAATATCACCAATTCCTTTGGATGATATTGTTTTCATTTTTAAGGTATTTAATAAAAATTATCCTATTTTAGATTTCAAAATATTGTGTTTTATTCCTTGAGCAAGATCTGTTCTGCCACTTTTTTCATAAATTTTAGCCATTGTTTCAAGGAATTTTTGACTGTCTATATTTACTTTGGCTGTATTAATATCTTTTTGAGCTATTTTACTTGTATTAAACGCATTTGTAGGTGTTTTTGACAGTGTTTTCTGAGAACTTAATGCTTTTAACAAATCCTCACTTGCTTTATTATATTTCGGCTCATTTTTAATTTTTGCTGTAGGCGTAATTTGTGAACTTAAAGGTGGTACTTGACTGTTTTTATACTCTTTAATTCCATAATTTGAAAGAGAATTGTAACCAGGTTTTTTAGAAATATTGTTAATTTTGGAAGTATCTTTAAGTCCTGAGCCAATTAAACCTTTTCTGTTATTAAGTTCTTTAAATAGATCAATTTCTCTGGTTTTTAAATCGTTTGATAAATCAATTTTGACATTCTTTTCTTTAGGCTTGAATAATTTTAAACCACCAATAATTAACATAACTAATACAGCAAGTCTTAATAACCAGTCAAAACTTGAAGTACTAAATACTTTTTTTATTAAACCACTGGCCATAGCCCCTTGCATTAAACCAAGAGAAGAATTATCCTCCACTTCTTCCATTTCTTCATTAATGCTTGTATCTATTGGTTTAAAACTATTTACAGGATGTTGTAGAATTATCTCTTCTTGTTGTGAATTCTGAACTTCCTCAGTTATTGTTGGCTCTTCTGCTACTTTTGGTTCTTCTGCGACTTTTTTATCTTCTATTGGTGCTGTATTTACATTTTCAGCTGTTGAAGCATCAGGGCCGGTAAGATTAATAGCCACTGGTTCTTCTGGCAGATTTAAACTTTCTCCTTTTGTATCCAGAGTAACTTTACTTGCAGACATATTTACACCCTGTAAAGTAACTTTTACTCTGTTATTTGAAAGAGATTGAACTATTACGTGATTAACTTTAGTTGCATTGTTATATATAGTATTAACGAATTTAGCAGGCTTTGTGTTTTTAAGATCAAGTATTATTTCATTGTCTGATATTACCTGTTTATCAATAGGAATGTCTTTATCAGTCTTTATCATTATTTGATAAGCATTTCCATGGTAAGGATTTATTTCTATTTCGGATAAAATTGCTCCATTATAAGCAGCATATGTTGGTGATAATGAGAGAAAAGTAGAAACACTAAGTGCTGCTAAACCTATTAAACAATATTTTGTTTTTTTCACTCTATTCATTCTTACCCCGTACTCCTCAAACCTACTAGATAAAGTAAAAGTCCCCCTTGAATCTATATTTAAGTTCTTAATACATGACTCCCCAAATTTACTTTACGATATTTCTAGATTATCCTTTTATTTCTCTATAATCATCGACCAAAGGATGTACAATTCAAAAATAGACCATTGGGTTTAGATCTTTAACCTTTTATCAGAGAAGGTTATTTAGAACCTATCCGAAAATCTAAGAAATAATGCTTAGAGATTACCACGGTGCCAGAAGCACAAACCCATCATTAATGATCCTTGTATATTAAACAATGATTGTGGTTTAGAGCCTATCCAGAAATTAAATTTCTTTATATCATTGGTGCTTCGCACTGTCATCACGAGGTTTCTAAAAGAAACCGTGGCGATCTTTTCAATTCTGAATAATAGCTTTAATTGTAAAATGGATGGATTGCCACAGATTCCTTCGGAATCTTCGCAATGACAATACGCATTATTGGAAGGATTGATGACTAAGAAAGTGACTGTGTAACCTCACAATTGACAGCAAAAAATTAATTGTCGGATAGTCCTTAAATTACAAACTTAAAAAAGACCTTTTTAAAAAGGTCTTTTTTAGAAAAATATTTTGGTTTAACCCCCTTTTTCTAATATCTATAACGCCAAATCAGATTGATTTTTAGAAAATAAAGATTTAACTCCTTTCTTTATACTCTCCCCTACATTTATAAATGCATCCAAAATTTCATCCTCTATAGTTGGTTTTAACTCTCTTTCCTCCATTTCTTTTCTCAATCTCTCATTCCGCTTTAATTGTCTGGTCTCATTAAATTCACCAAACATTTCTGAACTTTTTTCAAATATATTTTCAAACTTGGGAGGAAAATTATCTCCAAATATACTAGAAGTACTTTTTTTAGATACTTCTTCTTTTTTATTTATTCCATTAGCTACAGAAGTCGTACTTACAAGACCTCTGAGTAATTCCTCGTTTCTCATATAAAACCCCAAGTTTTCTTTTTAAGCATGTCTAGTTATAATAATAAAGTGTTTTTTTTATATAAAATTGCTTATTTTTTACTAAATTTAAACTTTTATCAAATAACAACCTGAGAAAAAGATATTATGAGTCAATTTGAAACTGAAAAGCCGGAGAATTTTAATTTTAGTGAAATTATCTATGATAAGTCTGATTGGATAGCCACTATAACTATTAACAGACCTCAAGTATATAACGCTTATAGTTTGGTTACTTTACAAGAAATGATTCAGGCTCTGCAAGATGCTATATGGGATGATGGCATTGCTGTAATTGTTATAACAGGAGCAGGGAATAAAGCTTTTTGCACAGGTGGAGATGTAAAAGAGTACGCTGCTGAATATATAAAAAGACCAAGAAATTTTTGGAAATGGATGGGAGTATTTACCCAGTTCCATGATCTTCTTAGAAATTCCGGAAAACCAACTATAGCAAGACTTAACGGAATGGTTGTTGGTGGTGGAAATGAGATAAATATGTCTTGTGACCTTGCTATAGCAGCAGATCATATTACTATAAAACAGGTTGGAACTAGTGTTGGGAGTGTTGCAGCTGGTGGGGCAACGCAATTTTTACCAATATTAGTAGGTGATAGAAGAGCTAGAGAAATTTTATTTTTAAACGAGCCTATTTCTGCTCAAAAAGCTCTTGAGTGGGGTTTGGTTAACTATGTTGTTCCTTATGATGAATTAGATACTAAAGTTAAAGAAATAGCTGAGAAGTTAACAAATAAATTTCCGGAATGTACAAGATATACCAAACAACAACTTAATTTTTGGAAAGATTTTGCATGGAATAACACAATAGGGCATGCCAAAGACTGGTTAAGTGTTCATTTTGGCTCTCTTGAAGTTCAAGAAGGAATGCAGGGTTTTGTAGAAAAAAGAAATCCTGATTATGTAGGACTTAGGAAAAAATCGCAGCAAGGATTATCTTCTGAAACGTTATGGGGAGCAAATATTAGTGAATGTAGAAAATGTGGGGCTAAATATCTTCCGGAAGAATTTGAATTCTGTGGAAAATGTGGAACTAAAATATGAATATAAATGAGCATATAAAACTCGAAAAGGAAGAGTTTGTAGCAAAAATTACTCTTTCAAAGCCTCCTTTAAATATTTTTGACTCTGAAGACCTCATTTATCTCCAGGAAATATTGAAAAACTTAAATAATGAAGAAAATTTAAAGCTTATTGTAATCGACTCTAATCAAAAAGTTTTCTCAGCTGGTGTAAACATATCTGATCATTCAAAAGATAAAATCCTGAGGATACTGGGAGCCTTTCATGAGGTTTTTTATACAATGTTAGATCTTAGCATTCCTACAATGAGTTTGGTTAAATCTGGTTGTTTTGGTGGAGGAAGTGAATTAGCTTTATTTTGTGACTTAATTATAGCCTCAGAAAATGCATGTTTTTCTCATCCTGAGATAAAATTAGGCTGTTATCCACCGGTTTCCTTAGTTAAACTTCCAGAATTAGTGGGCGATAAAAAAGCCTTGGAACTTATTTTGACTGGAAACAAAGTCTCAGCTTATGATGCTCTTGATTTAGGAATGGTTAATTATGTTTTTAAAGATGAAGAATTCAATCAAAAAACACAGGAATTAATAAATTCAATAATTTCAAATAGCTCCAGTGTAATAAAAACAACTCTAAAAGCTTATAAAGGAATTCATCATTCAAGTTTAAAAGAAAAACTGTCTATTTCTGAAAAAATCTATATTGAAGAGTTGATGAGCCTTGAAGACGCAGAAGAAGGAATAAAAAGTTTTCTGGAAAAGCGTCTTCCTTTATGGAAAAACAAGTAGAACTATAATATTGCTTCTGCAATCCACCTGGAGATTCTTCTAAGTATATTTACATTACCTGTTTTGATATAATTATAAGTCCCAACTTCAACGGTTACAGGGTTGCTAATAGCTGAAAGTAATACTCCCGGATTTATTGGGGTTGTTTCAACTCTTATTACATCTTTTAGAAGACCTGCTAATTGTTTTGCCTGAGCATCATCTATTCTTCCTTGGTTTTCAAGGATTTTTAATATTTCTTTTTCTCTGCCCCTTGCTGTTTCATCAAGAACAATATTGACTTTTTGTTTTATTTTATCTGATGGTGACCTTCTAACAGCTTCAAAAGTGCCGTTTATCGTTCTGACAATATCTTTTATTCTTTGCGGTATTGTTTTTAAATTTTGAACTTCTTTAGAATTTAATTCGATATATTCTTTTTGAGATGCTTTTTTTAAGTATTTTTGATATTTTTCAACAGGAAATTGTATTTTTATTTTTTTTGGCTTATCTATTATTTTCTCTGTTAGTTCTTTTACATATGATTTTAATTCATCAATATTTTCAACAAATTTTTTACCATTTTTAAGTTTACTAAATTCACCTTTAGCAATGGCAGCTATTAAAACACCTATTCCTGTTATAATTAATAGCTTTTTAGGGTTATTTATGAGATTTTTAAAAAAACCCTCAGAAGGTTTTTTATCAGTATTTGAACTGGTATTGGGATCAGAATTGTTGCTTTCTTTTTTCTTATTTATTGATTCTAGTGGATCATATTTGGAAATATTAGGAGGATTTACTACTCCTATAGAATTTTGAGCGGCTGATGTTTTATTTGTTTCTTCTTTATTAGGGATTTGGTTGTTGTTTGGAGTATCAATTTTTTTATTGGAGTTTATATTTTTAAAATTAGCAAAAGCATCAGTTTTCCCCCGGTTAATATTTGGAAAAGACTGATTATTACTTAATATTGGATTTGTGCTTGGAATATTCATTTATCTAAAATTTTCTTTCTTGTTTTTCTTTCTCTATTTAATAAATACAAACATGAAAAAAATTGCTTATTTTTTTCAATAAAAAAGAGATTTTTAAAGGAATCTCTTTTTAAGAATAAGTTTTTAAAAGCTTTATTTTTTATAATTCTTCTGGTGAAGCTATTCTTCCAAGAACTGCACTAGCTGCTGCTATAGCGGGATTAGAAAGATAGACTTCAGAATTTACATGACCCATTCTTCCAACAAAGTTTCTGTTTGTGGTAGAAATAGCTCTTTCTCCGGCAGCTAAAATTCCCATATGCCCACCTAAACAAGGGCCACAAGTAGGTGTACTAAATGCAGCACCGGCATTAATGAAAATTTCTACATAACCAAGCTTCATAGCTTCAAGATAAATCTCCTGGGTACCTGGGAGAACTATTAATCTTACATCAGGATGAATTTTTCTTCCTTTTAAAATATCTGCTGCTATTTTTAAGTCTGAAAGCCTTCCATTTGTGCAGCTTCCAATAACAGCCTGATCTATTTTAATATTTCCAACTTGAGAAATTGGTTTTGTGTTTTCTGGTAAATGTGGAAATGCTACTAGTGGCTCAATTTCTTCTACATTATATTCAATAACTCTTGAATATTCTGCATTATTATCACTTTTATAGAATTTATACGGTCTTAAAGTTCTGTTTTTTACATATTCTTCAGTAATTTTATCCGGTGGAATAATTCCATTTTTTGCACCAGCTTCAATAGCCATATTACAAATAGTAAATCTGTCATCTATTGGTAAATTCTCAATGGTTGAACCGGTAATTTCAAGAGATTTATAAAGAGCTCCGTCAACACCGATATCTCCAATTAAATGTAAAATAAGGTCTTTACCACCAACCCATTTATTTAATTTGCCGTTATATACAACTTTGATTGTTTCAGGCACTTTAAACCATGTTTCACCTGAAGCCATAGCACAAGCAAGATCAGTAGAACCAACCCCTGTTGAAAATGCTCCAATAGCACCATATGTACAAGTATGACTATCAGCACCTATTACTAAATCTCCAGATCCTACTATTCCATTATCAGGAAGTAACGTATGTTCTATACCGAGTCTTCCAATTTCAAAATAATGTTTTAAGTTTTGCTCTTTTGCAAATTCCCTTATCATCTTTGCATTTTGCGCTGATTTTATATCTTTATTAGGAGTAAAATGATCAGGAACAAAAACAACTCTTTCAGAATCAAAAACTTTATCTACACCGATTTTTTTGAATTCTTCTATAGCAACAGGCCCTGTAATATCATTTGCTAGTGTTATATCAACTTTTGCCGTGATTAAATCTCCTGGTGATACTTTATCCAGACTGGCATGATCAGCCAGGATTTTTTCTGTAATTGTCATTCCTTTAGACATTTTTGCCTCACAAACTTCTAAATTCCAGTGAAATTTTCATTCTAGAAACTAAAGTAGTACTACAACATAAACTAATAGCTTTAAACTAAGTCTGCTTGTTTCAAAGAATACAGCGTTAACTTAAGTTTGGTAATGGATATTACCTAAAATTATAATACATATTCTTATCTATTATGGTATAAAATATTAAGGCTTAATTCAAGATTATGAAAGTAAATTTAAGTTAAGGGTTGGGAAGTTGAGAATCTGCGGCAAAAAAATACTAGGATTAATGATCAGTATTTTTTTTATTACATTAATTATTCATCAAATTGATATAAAAAAATCTTTGGATTCCTTTAATAACATTAATTTAACTCTTTTTCCTTTAATAATACCAATATATTATTTAGCTTTCCTGATGAGAGCACTTAGATGGAAAGTAATTTTATCCAACGATTCCTCTTTAAAAATAAGATCTCTTATTAGTTCTATATTTATAGGATTTACCGCAAACAGCTTTTTGCCTGCTCGAATGGGCGAATTTTATAGAGCTCATTTATTTGGAAAAAAAGAAAATATTAAACGTGCTAAAGTCTTTGCATCTATAGTTATTGAGAGGGTTTTTGACGGTTCTGTCTTGTTTTTTATACTTTTATCTTTAATATTTTTCTTATATTCAAAACCCTGGTTGTTTAAATTGGCTTTTGCCGTAGGAATTATTTTTATTGGAAGTTTTTGCTTTCTTTTGATCTTTTCAAAACTTAGAAAATCAAGTTTATTTAGGGAAAATTTTATATTAATTTCTCTAAAAACTCTATTTAATAACATTTTAAATAAATTTCCTGAAAATATTCAAAAAGGTATTTTTTATACAATTAATAAAGTTGATTATCTCCTAAGTTCTTTTTTAGATGGTTTAGACATTTTTCATTATCCAGGCTTATTAATTAAAGCTGTTTTACTGACTTTTTTAATATGGTTATGTGAAGGAACTGTGGTTTTTATCATAATTAAGGGATTTGGTATTAATATTAATTTTTTATCAGCTGTTTTTGTATTATGTGTAACTGCATTTAGCACCATGATTCCTGCTGGCCCGGCTTCTATTGGTCCTTATCAATGGGGTTATATTTTAGCTTTAGGTGTATTTGGTATAACAAAAGAGCTTGCTTTTGCTGTTTCGATTGTAAATCAATTTATAGCTGTTTCTTTAGTTTCTTCAGGTGGTTTTTTCTTCATATGGAGAGATCATATAAACTTTAAAGAAATTGAAAACAATATAAAAATTGAAGAAGAGCCAGAAAAAGTTTTTTAGATAAAAATATTTATAACTAGTAAAAATTAGTCTGTTGTCAGCTACATAACTAGATATTTTTTGCTATTCTTCTAAGAATAAATGAATTTCAGGGGAGTTATTTAGTTATGACTGTATATTACAGTGAAAGAACTCTTAGAGATGAGATTATTACATACTTAAAAAAAGATTTTCCAAGAGGAGAGATAAGTTCTAATTATTTTGAGATAACTAGAGCCAGTAATATTGATTATCATTTATTATTAAAATATTTTGATTGTGTTGTAGCTAAAGAGCATAATCTTTATAAAACTGCTATTGTTTTACCAACAGATCTAGAAGACAGAATTCCTTTCTGGTTTGTCCAGAGTAATGGTGAAATTTGGGTTGATCCTAATTCAGGTCCTAAAGGAAAAAATATTTATAGAGAAAGTTTGTTTGTACTTAGATTTAGTCTATACGTTGATGAAGAAGACATTCACAAATTTTCTGAAACCAGAAATATTTCTACAGAAAAAGCTTTGATTGGTGAATTTACCGAGATAAGACATGCCCTAATAGAGGGAAATGAAGAACCTATTGATATATTTAAAGGAATTTATGGTCATAAAGGGGTTAACCTCCCTACAAAAACTCAAACAGCTAAATATTTAGCTTCTATATTAACTGTTCCACATTAAAATAGTATAGAAAAGAGTAAAATGGTTTTTTACTCTTTTCTATTTTATTAATAATTTACACTGCTTGCCTAGAATAATATTTAATGATTGGTAATAGATTTCTAATATTTGCGGTATTTATAAAATTTAAAAATCGTCCAAGCTGTCATTACGAGGAGGCAGCTTTGCTGCACTATTAAAGTCTACAATCATAGTTTATTATCAAGATTGATGATTTTAGAAAAGTGACTGTGTCACCGTGGTAATCTTCTAATATTCACCAGATAGATTACCACACCTGCGTTGCAGGCTCGCAATGACATACTTTAATTATTAAGAAGCAGCAAATAATCGAGCAATAAAAAATGCGTCAGAAAACCTGATTCAAATGCTTATAAAAGGCAAATAATTCAAAAATTGGTAATATCCATTACCTAACTTAAGTTAACGTTTGAAGTGCCGAAGTAAATAACAAGGTATTATTGGAATGATTGATGACTTAAAAATGTGACTGTGTCACTGAAACAAGCAGCTTTAATTTAAAGCTATCAGTTTACGTTGTAGTAATACTTAAAAATTTTGATTATTAAACACGGGTTAAAACTTTTACTGAACCTTTTCCGGTAAGGGTTATTGTTTCATTTACAGTAACACCATGTTTGTTTGTCTCGAATGTTACTTGTACTTCTTTTTGAGTTTCGTTATCAGAATTTTCTATATTCTTTTCAATTATATTTTTAATTATCACGTTATCCAAGGACTTAGCCTCCTATTTTTAAAAGCATATAGATGAATTTTGAGCTAATATTTATAATATAACCTATTTTTTTAAATTTTCAAGCGTAAGAGAGAAGATCTCTGAGTTTCTTAAAAAAATATTCTCCTATTTCTTTGTTTTTTTAGAGGCTGTTTGAAAAGTCTATTATTTAGCTAATTGTCTAAGCATCAAATGTAACATTGATATGTAAATCATATTTTCACTGCTTCTTGGCAAATATTCATAGTCTTTGCTCAATATTCT
>Ga0208977_1000905_pt1 | contig 17442 bp, 21 predicted proteins | sample RifOxyA2_FD_184030 | JGI IMG/M metagenome (GOLD analysis project Ga0208977, IMG submission 184030) | Groundwater microbial communities from Rifle, Colorado - Rifle Oxygen_injection A2 (SPAdes) | ecosystem: Environmental > Aquatic > Deep subsurface > Groundwater | place: Rifle, Colorado, United...
CGTAAGATGGAAGACTTAAGACTTAAGACTTAAGATGTAGGGCGTAAGATGAAAGAGTAAAGGGCGTAATTGTTGATTATAAATTATTTTAAAATGGTTGTTTTATCAGCCATTTTTTTATTTTATATTTTATGTCTTCTGTCTTATGTCTTGTGCCTTACACCTGACTTGCTACCCGAAAAGGGTTTTTTGTGATATAATTAAACCACCTGACCACCTGACCACCTGACCACCTGACCACCTGACCACCTGACCACCTTTATTTTTTTAGATAAATACATATTTTGAATGACTTTGCAAAATGATAAAATTATAAATATTAAATTAAAATTTTTCCACCGTCACAGTGGTAGAGTGATTAGGTGGTTAAGTGATTAAGTGAAAAAGTATGTCCGAAAGTATAATGAAGCACCTCATTGCTTTATCCGGCACATTGGTTTGCCTTTTAGTTTACTGGGTGGGCTATGTGGGTGGAAAATCCGGTTTTTGGCTTCCGATGCTGGGTATCGCGGTAATTTATATAGTAATTTACAAACTGCTTGATATGTAGTTTTTGAATATGGATATTGGGTCTGTAAATATTGATTTGTCATACGCGCTGGTTTTTTTTCAGGAAAGAACCGCTTTTGAGATTGTGATGTCCCTTATCGCGAATATAGGCTGGATAGTATTGGCCTATTTTCTTTTGTATTTGATGGTTTATTTTTGGAAAGAGTATAAACAAGAGATATACAAAAAAGACTGGAAATGGGTACTTTTGGCGATTGATGTGCCATCAGTTAATATGCAGACTCCGAAAGCGGTGGAGCAGATGTTTTCTCATCTGGCTGGCGCGTACAGCGAACCGAATATCGCGGATAAATTTAGGGCCGGTTTTAAACAGCGCTGGTTCAGTTTTGAGATTGTCAGTATAGAAGGGTATATTCAGTTTCTGGTACGCACGGAAGAGACTTTCAGGGATTTGGTTGAAGCGGCGATTTACGCGCAATATCCGGAAGCGGAAATTATAGAAGTGGAAGATTATACGCAGGAAGCGCCGGACAGGTTTCCGGATGACGAGTATGATATGTGGTCGGCGGATTTCGGCTTAGCCGAAAATTTTGCCTTTCCGATCAGGACTTATATAGAGTTTGAACATAATATTTCAAAAGATGAGATATTGAAAGACCCGATGGGAACATTTTTGGAGAGTTTTAGTCGTATCGGAGCGGGCGAGCAGGTTTGGTTTCAGATTTTGTTGGAACCGACCGGAAACAGCTGGAAAGAAAAAGTGATAAAAAAAATAAAAGATATGGTGGGGGATATGGTCAGCTTGACCGGCAGTAATAAAAAAGCCGGTGGCGGTATGGCCGGTATCATAACAGATGAACCTAAAAAAGCGTTCGCGGAGTTGGGTAAGCAACTATTCGGCGGAGGGACAGCAGAAGGCGAGACAGCTAAGACTGCTAAAGATACTGTCAAAACGACAAAATTGACTCCAGGACAGTCAAAAATTCTTGAGGCGATGGAGAAGAAGATAACTAAAATCGGTTTTAAAACTAAAATGAGAGCCGTGTATTTGGCGCGCAAAGAAGTTTTTAAACCGGCCAGGAGTGTGAACGCTTTGATTGGCGCGATTGGCCAGTATAATATTCCAAGCGCGAATTCAATCGTGCCAACTTCGTCCGTCAGCACGAATTATTTTATGAAGGAGTCAAGGAATCATAGCAAAAAAACCAAGGCAATGAGCGCTTATAAGAAAAGAAAAATGAATGTCGGGGGCAACTCATTTGTGTTTAATATTGAAGAGCTGGCGACTGTTTGGCATTTTCCGATGTCTTATGTTAAAACGCCTTTGGTGCAGAAAACTCAAGGAAAACGCGCTGAACCGCCATCCGGACTGCCTGTGGAAATTATTCCGTTACATCACGAAGAATATGTCGCGGAAGAAGGCGAAAAAAGAGAACATAAAAAAAATAAGGGGCAAAATAAAACCATTATCACGGACGCGGGTGATGTGGCTTATTTCAGTTCGGATGAAGAGTATGGGTAATTGAGTAGTTTGTAGTTCGGAGCCAATAGCCAATAGCCAATAGTTATTATTTTAGGTTAAAAGAGAGTTTCTATTAGAGAAGCTTTTTTTGATTTTATATAGTAAACAGCTTCAACAGCGCCGACGAGAATGGTTGTATAGAAGATATCGCCCAGCAGGCTGTTTCGGAAAAAGGGGAGCGCCATATAGTATGATTCCAACAGACCGGAAACGGAATGAGGATACATTGTTCCAAAAGCCCAAACCGAGGCGTTGGTAACAAGAAAAAATATTATTGAGCCAAGCAGAGTGGCGCCGGCGATTTTTCCAAGATTTTTATTTTTCCTCGCCCATAAACCGAGTAGCCCCATTATTATGAAACTTCCATAAACCGCAGCCATAATTTGCCAAGAATATAAGCCGATAAATAAATCGCTGATGATCATGGTGATGATGGGGATTATGATGGCGTATTTTTTGGGCAGATAAAGCGCGCCAAAAATTGCAATCGCGCCGATGGGAGTAAAGTTAGGCTGATGGGGCAGTAGGCGTGTAATCAAACCTAAAATTATTAATATCCCGATTATATAATTTATATTTTTAGTAGATTGATTCTTCATATTTCCATTCTATTGTATCATTTGGTTTAATTAAATAAGTTGAAATTCCGGTTTGGGCTTCTTCGCCGTTAATATAATAAACCCAATATTTTTCATTTGTATTTTGTATTTCGTTTACTTCATTCACAAAAAATCCTAAATCTCCGCCATAGTCAATTCCATTGAATTTAAAATCTGTCTGTTTGGATAATAATACAAGAAAATCATAACCGGTGGCGCCGGCGGGAAATTCGGCGGAATAATTTTGTCCGTTTACTATTATTGATGCTTTGTTTTCCTGTGCTTGCTCAATAATTTTATTTGGATTATTTTGTTTGACTGTGTTTTTTGTAAGCGCGCAGCCGCTTGTAGCGGTAGCGATAATGATGAGGAAGAGCGCGAATATTTTTTTCATAAAATGTCGTTATAAATTAAAAAACTTTCCGGCAGGAAAGATTGAGTGATAAAAAATCAATAGTCCTGCTCGGGATACTCATTTATCTGAAGATCGGACTCGTCCCCCAGGGGTCTGTCGCCGAATGTGCTTTTTGATGAGTTTTCTAATAAATTCGAGTGGCAAAGTTAAAACAAATTTTGAAGTTTAGTTGGGCTATACTGAAAAATTTTTTTAACTTTGACGCCGAATTTTTGGGAAACTGGCAAAAATGACATTTGGTGACAGACCCCTTAGTCGGGGCATTACCGTTGCGGCACAGTGAGGGGATTTTTTTCCCTACTTCCACAGATAAACGGATTAATTGTGCATATAAATTATCATTTATTTTAAATGATGTCAAATTGATGGTATTAGATTTAAGATTAAAGTTGTAAGATTAAAGAGTTTTTGAATTGGTCAAATGATTGCCTGGACAATTGATTTTTGGTCAAATTTAAGGTATAGTTTGACCGTATGCCTGTTCTGTGGGGCGAGAATAGATAATTTATGTGGATAAATAATATATTAAATAAAAATAGAAAGATACTGGCATTATCGCCAATGGCGGACATGACGGATTCGCCGTTTTGTCAAATAGTCCGTGAAATTAGCGGGCCTGATGTTGTTATATTCCGCGAAATGGTAAGTAGCGAGGCGATAGTTCGCAATAGCGCTAAAACGCTAAAAATGACGGAATTTAACCCCAAAGAAAGACCGATTGTTCAACAAATTTTTGGCGCTGATCCTCTGACGATGGCAAAAGCGGCTGAAATTGTTATGAAGCACTCCAACCCTGAAGGAATTGATATAAATATGGGTTGTCCGGTGTATAAGATTACCAGTAATTTTAACGGTTGCGCTTTGATGAAAGACGCAGATTTGGCCGGTAAAATAATAAAAGAAATGAAACAAGCGATAGGTGATACAACGTTATCAGTAAAAATAAGATTAGGCTGGAATGACCCGGATGAATTTAAAAAATTTATTCCGGTGATTGCCAAAGCCGGCGCTGATTTGATTACAATTCATGGACGCACAAAAGAGCAAGGCTATAGCGGGACCAGTGATTGGAAAAGAATTGGTGAAGCCAAAAAAATTGTCAGCATTCCGGTATTGGCAAACGGCGATATACATGAACCGGAGCAGGTAAGGGAAGCGCTTGAAATTACCGGCGCCGACGGCGTAATGATCGCGCGCGGGGCATTGGGCAATCCGTGGTTTTTTAAATTGGCAGAGAATTTTTCCCGTCATCCTGAGCGGAGCATAGCAGAGTCGAAGGATCCCTTACTAGCAATAAGTTTGGAAGAGAGAAAAAGGATTGTGTTAAAACACGCCAAACTTCATACTGAATATTACGGCCTGAGAGGGATTACCACATTTCGCAAACATTTAGCTTGGTATTTTAAAACAAATAAAATCGGCGAGAATTTGCCGAATTTGAAGGAGTGGAGAGGAAGGTTGGTGAGGGTTAATTCTTTGGGAGAGTTGGAGGAATTGCTTAATGAAATATAGACAGGAAATTTTTTGTTTATCGAATTGGTGGAGCGATATGTTTTTTGTTTGTCATCCCCCCGCTGTACAGCGGGGAGGGATCCCGTCTTATCATCCTAAGTCTGTTGAAGGATATCATTCATTCAAATAAGTCTCTCATAGTAGGATTTAATTTTATAATTAGGTTTATTTTTTTGTCCCGTCTCCATCCCTTAAGTTGTTTTTCTCTCGCAATAGCATCAGTTGGGTTGTCATATTCTTCAAAATAAAGCAGTTTACAGATATTATATCTTGCGGTAAAACTATTTTTGTTTAGCTTCCATTTATGTTCGATAGCCCTTCGGTCGAGGGTGTTTGTTATGCCGATATAATAAACAGTATTGTGCTTATTACACATTATATAGATGTAATAATATTTTTTTTGCATATTATTTTAGAGATCCCTCGACAAGCTCGGGATGACAAAGATCCCTCTCCGCTGTACAGCGGGAGGATGACAGTGTGATTACTTCATTGCTTTGGACTTCATTTCCTTAGGATATTTTTCAATCGCGTACCGCAGGGCGGTGCGGGGCATTTTATTTTTTCTTTTCATAACAAATTCCAAAACTTCTTTAGGGAAAGTATTGCTGGCGACTTTTAATGACCAGCCATAGCCTTTTTGCACCAAATCATCTTTATCCAAAAGCAAAATATCGGCTGTGGCAAAAATATTTTTTAAATATTTTTCTTGTCTGACCGAGTATATTAAGATGACCGCCGAAGCCCGGCGAAGCCAGCGATTTTGCGATTTTGCCCAAGTTTTTACTCTTGGCAGGAATTGTGGGTATTTAAAAATCAGTTCGCCGAAAGCATGAGTGCAAAAATCATCGCAAAACGCCCAGTTATTAACATATTTTTTCAGCCATTTCTCAAAAATAAAAAAATCCTTTTTCGTAAGGTTTTTATTTTGTCGGCGCGCCCAATTAAAGGCGATTGAAGTTTCTTCGCAAGTCTTTTTTTCCAGTAATTTTTCACACAAATTGAAAATTTCCAACTTGTTTTTGTATGCTATTTTTTTATAATATTTACTTGATATTTTTTTGACAATCGGCGAGCGCGTCCCGATTAAATTAATTTTTTCATTTTTTTTAAAAAAGTTTTTAAATCCTTCTTTATATTTCAAATCAACATTAGTTTTCAATTCTTTCTTAATTTTGTTTAAGATTTTATTCATATTATTGTGCATTTTCAATCGTGTTTTTTAAAAGGCAGGCTACAGTAATCGGTCCGACACCGCCCGGGACAGGCGTGGTGTATTTGGCGATTTTGGAAACATTTTTGTAATCAACCCCGCCGTACATTTTTTTATTGATAACTACTGTTCCGGCGTCTATGACGATGGATTTTTTATGAACCATATCTTTGGTTATGAGATGTTTTTTTCCAACGCCAACAATAATAATATCAGAATCCAGACAGATTTCTTTTATATCGGGAGTTTTACTGTCACAAATTTTTATCTGACAGCCTTTTTTATTCAATATCTCCGCGACCGGTTTGCCGACCAGTATGCCTTTGCCGATGACGGCGATTTTTTTATTTTTTAATTTTACTTTGAGATATTTCAATATTTCCATTATCGCGGCCGGAGTGGGTGGAAGAAAAACCGCTTTGCCTTGAGCCAGCTTATTTTGATTGCTTGAGTTCAGGCAATCCACGTCAATATTCGGGTTGACCGCGTCTAAAATAATTTTTTTGTCTATCGTTTCGGGCAGAGGGAGCTGGACTATCATGCCGGAGATGGATTTATCCCGCACCTTCTTGGAATACCTCATAGTTTGCCGTGGGGAGGAAAGAGCGTTAGAAAAATTTTTCAATTCTGTTTTAGTAGCTTGTTGGAAGGTGCGGGATTTATCTTTTTGGATTTTTTGTATTTCAGCCTTTAATTCCGCGGTCGTGATATTTTTTTTGAATTTTTTTAATTCAAAATCTACGCCGATTTTTTTTGCCAGGAGCCTTTTTTTCTCAACGTATTTCAGCGAAGGTTTATCGTTGCCGACCAAAACAACGACAAGTTTAGGCGTAATTCCTTGTTTTTTTAATTTTGCCGTTTTTTTGGCCAGCCCTTTTTCAATTTTCTCGGCAATCAGCTTGCCATTGATCAATTTTGACATCTCAAAAAATATTTTACAAAAATATTATACCATGATCGCGGTCGGCGCGGAAGATTTTTGTATTATTGATTTTCCGATTTATTCAGTTTTCTGGTAAATCGCACTCTTTCTGTTTCAGACAACTGTTGTTTTCTAAGTCTTACGCTTTTTGGAGTGATTTCCAAGTATTCATCATCAGACATAACTTCTAGGCCTCTTTCCAGGGTCAAATCCAGCGGCGGAGTCAGTTGAATAGCGTCATCTGATCCGGAAGCGCGCATATTTGTCAATTGCTTGCCTTTTATAGGGTTTACGGTCATATCCAGGCCTTTGGAGGTATTGCCTATAACCTGGCCGCTATAGACTTCAACATTTGGCTTGATGTAAAGCACTCCGCGGGTTTGCAAGTTATCCAGCGAGTAAGCTAGCACTTTTCCGGTTTCTCCGGAAATCATGGAGCCGACATTTCTTTTCTCTATTATCCCTGTGTATGGCCTGAAGCCGATGACCTCACTGCACAGGATCCCTTCACCTCGAGTATCCACGATAAATTCATTACGGTAGCCGAGCAAACCGCGGGTGGGTATTTCATAAATCAATCTGATATGGTTTTGTTCCGGAAGCATTGATTTCATCACTCCCTTTCTTTTTGATATTTTTTCAATTACAATGCCGGAAGCGTCTTGCGGTATATCAACGGTTATTTCCTCAAACGGTTCAAGTTTTTCTCCGTTTTCTTCTTTTATAATAACCTGGGGCTGGGAAACTTGGAGTTCATAATTTTCCCGGCGCATATTTTCCAACAAGATGGCAATGTGCAATTCTCCACGGCCGTAGACTTTGAAATAATCCAATGAAGAAAAATCAATTTTTAGACCAACATTGACTTCCAATTCTTTTTCCAATCTTTTTTTGATTTGTTGGCTGGTAACAAATTTTCCTTCTTTGCCGGCAAAAGGGGAGTTGTTCACTAAGAAGTTTAAAGAAATGGTCGGTTCGTCGATTTTAATCGCCGGCAACAATTCTTGTTCCGGATTATTGCAGACCGTATCACCGATATATATATCGGGTAGCCCTGATATCATTACGATATCGCCGGCATTGGCTTCGGATACTTCTTTTCTTGTCAGGCCTTCAAAAGTAAATAATTTTAAAATCGCGCCGGGAATAATTTTTCCATCGTGTTTTTTAATAAAAACTTTATCGCCGGCGTTTATTTTTCCTTCGTAGATTCTGCCTATGCCCATACGGCCGAGATAATTATCATAGGCCAGATTGAAAGGCTGGAATCTTAATGGCAAGGATGTGTCCGCCACCGCGGCCGGGATTTTTTCCAGAATTGTATCAAGAAGCGGAGTAAGATCTTTGGACTCATCGGATAAATTCATTTTAGCGATACCATCTTTGGCAATCGCGTAAATAGTCGTGAAATTAAGCTGTCCGTCATTGGCGCCCAAATCCATAAAAAGTTCTAAGACTTTTTCTTGCGCCCATTCCGGTCTGGCAGCCGGTTTGTCTATTTTATTTAAAACCACTATCGGCTTCAAGCCGAGTTCAAGCGATTTCTTCAGAACAAATTTTGTTTGAGGCATTGGGCCTTCTTGCGCGTCCACAATCAATAAAACCGAATCAATGGAGCGGAGTACGCGTTCTACTTCCGAACCGAAATCGGCGTGTCCCGGAGTATCCACTATATTTATTTTTGTGCCCTTATAAAAAACGGAAGTATTTTTTGAATAAATCGTAATACCGCGCTCTTTTTCAAGATCGTTTGAGTCCATACTGACATTTTCATCGGTGACCATGCCGGTCTGTTGCATTAAAGCGTCAGTTAGGCGGGTTTTGCCGTGATCTACGTGAGCAATAATCGCTATATTTCTGATTTCCATAAAAAAACTAAATTCCGCTTAAATAGGGGAGGAATACGTCATTATATACTAATTGAGCGGTTTTGTCAATTTATTGTATGTTAAGGGTCTGTCGCCGGATGCGCTTTTGCGACGAAATTTCAGAATTTTGAGTCGGAATTGTTGAATAAATTTTGAGGTTTAACTGTAGTTAAGCTGAAAAATTTTGAGACAATTCTGGCCAAAATTATGAAATTGCAGTAAAAATGGCATCCGGCGACAGACCCGAAGGCTTGTAATAAATGCGGTTTTGTGTTAACTTGTCTTAACAAGGAGACTGATCTTTCCACAATAAAAAGGAGAATGGTTATGAAGATTATGGTTATCGGTTGCGGTTCGGTCGGCGCTTACGCCATATCCAATCTTTTGGATAAAGGACATAAGGTGCTGGCGGTTGACGCCAAGCCAGAGGCTTTGATCGGATTGGAGAGAAAGACGCAAAATCGCGTCAAGAAACTGTTGTGCGTGCCCGAAGGCAAGCCGGAGGTTGCTGATTTCTTGAGAAATTACAGCGCCGGTTGCGACGTTATCGCTTTGGCAGTGCCGGGCGATTTCGGGTATAACTACCTGAAACTCTTGATTGAGCATACTGCCGTCAAGCGTATCGTGGATGTGTCATTCAGCCCGGAAAATTCCTTCGCTCTGAATGAATTGGCCAAAGAAAGAGGCAAGACCGTTTTGGTTGATTGCGGATTGGCGCCCGGTTTGAATGATATGCTTTTGGGCGATGCTTTCCACTTCTTCGGCGACAAGATGCATACTACGAGCAGTGAGTCCGGCGCTTTGGAAGTCGCCGGCGGTAAGAAATTCCGATTCGCTCCGGCGGATGATCTGGAGTTGTACACCCGCGATGTCAATTTCCGGCAAAACGGAATCAAGCGGACGCTCCCCGGTCTTCTTAGAAGCAATCCGGTGGATTTGTCGGAATTTTCGGCGCGCTTGCCGCAGGTCTTGACTGACCAACCGGTTGCTTTCTTGACTGACTGCATCAGGACTTCGGAAACCGAGTTCCCGAATGTTTTGAACATGACGGAAAAGACCATCAGATATGGAAGCACATTTCGCCAACTTGATTTCTTGAAGAGACAGGGCTTTTTCTATAAAGGCTTCGGCCATAAGGAATTTTCCCTGCGTCCCCATGAGACCGCTCGCGATTTCACCGATCGGGTGATGAGCGCAAGCGAGGCGTCTGACTACGAATACAATGGCCCGAGCGGGGCATCTCCCCATCTGTTGGGTCCGGACGGATACGCGCAAGAGATGACTAATGAGGAATATGCATACACATCCGTTCTTGGCCCATTGGGCTTCGTGGACGCGGACATTCCGCTTGGTTTGAACGGAAGTTTCTATCCGTTTGATGTCACTCTGAAGCTGTTGGAGAAAGTCTGGACGCCGGGACCGAGTGACAGGGATTGCACCGTGATGCGTGTCTACGCCACCGGTGAATACCTCGGAAACGAGCAACAGATCGTCTACAGTATGTGCGTGCCTTACGACCACAACTATGATATGTCGTCTTTGGCAAAAGGCACCGGCGCGCCATTTGCCACGGGCGTGGAGCTCTTGCTCAGCGGTCTGTGTACGGAAACCGGGATTCTTGGTCCGGGATATGTTGGCAAGAATGTCGACTATATGCAATTCATCCAGAATAGCTTGCAGAAGCAGAGATTCTCATACATCAAGAGAGTCATAAAGCTGTAAACCATAACCTAAGAAGAAAGATCACGCCGTCCCGACTTAGTTGGGGCGGCTTTTTTTGATTCATTCCGGGGTTATCGGACAGTTTGACAAAAAGGGGATAATTGTATAGAATAACAGACGATTATTTAATTATTTTAAATAAAAACTATGTGCGATAAACATCACGAAGGACATATTGAAAAATCAGAAAAAAGGATTTTAAGTCCTGAAGAAACAAAAAGATTTATAGAGGAAGGACAAATAACATGGGTGGAAGCTAAAGATTTGCTTGATGCAACCGCCGAATCATGTGTTGATGGGCGCGGTCACGACGGAATTGTTGGGACGCCGGGCGGAAACGCGGGTGAGTTTATTTTGGCTTTGACTGTTGTTGAAAAAGCCGGCAGACAAGAATTGGATTTGGATAAAGTAGACGAAATTTTGAAAAGATATCTGGAGAAAACTGGAAAGTTTTATTTTCATACGGATGATCATCATCCGGATCCAAGATCGGGAATTACAGAAAACACGACTGAATCTGAAAAGGAGAAATTATTGGAAACTTTAGTTAAAGCGGAGAGTATTGGTTGTGGACATATTGGATTAATGACCAAGAACCCTCAAGAATATGGCGTTCGTCCTGAATTATTAAAAGCGGTGATGAAATCAATTTATAAAACGCTTTGGGAAAAACCGGAAACGATGGAATTTGTAGTGTTGGAAGGTGGGCATAAAGAGGGCGCAATTGTAAATATATTGGTTGACGGCGAAGTTAATGACGATACTAAGATTCCAACCGTAGCTCCGTCTCATGATGATATACAGATTTTTGTAAATCATCCTCAAGCGGTAAAATATTTACGTGATAAAATTGCCGAGGATATGGAATACGTTATTGGGGGGGATCTGGGCGGAGAATTTAATTTGGAAAGTTTTAAAGAATATTCCCAAAAAATTGGTGATGAACAACTAAAGTTTACAATCAACAATTTACCTTCGGCAAAAGATAAACCAATCTATAATATAAAAATATCGTCTGACGACAAATGCGAGATTGTATAAAAAATAAAAAATATCCCCGCCGAGTCGGCGGGGATATTTTTTTAGCGGTTTATCTGGAAAATCGTCTTTGACTGTTATTTCTGTTTCCACGGCGTTGAGATGAACGGCCTCTGTTTTGCCCGCCGGATTGTCTCTGTCTGTTTCCTCCGCGAGACCAGTTTTTTTGGCTTCGTCCGCCATAACTTCTTTGGTTTTGAATTTCTTCCGGCATTTCCTGATGAACTTTTTCTCTTTCCGGCGGAAGCGTCGGAAGAGCTAAAACCGGCAATGATTTACGGATTAATTTTTCAATATTTCTGATATCGGATCTTTCCGGCGGGGTGACGAAAGAAATCGCTTTTCCTCGCTGGCCGGCGCGTCCGGTTCTGCCGATGCGGTGAACATAATCTTCCGAAGTTTCCGGCAAATCAAAATTGATTACCAATGAAATATTTTTTACATCAATTCCGCGGGAAGCGATATCAGTCGCGACCATAATACGGAATTTTCCGTTTTTAAAGCCATCCAGGGCAATTTTTCTTTGAGATTGAGAACGATTGGAATGGATTTCGGTTGATGAATGTCCCATATTACGGACATCACGGGCGATTCTTTTCGCGCCGTATTTGGTTCGTGAAAAAATAAGGACCAAACCGTTTCTGTTTTGCTGTAATACAGAATCAAGCAAGCGCATTTTATCATTCTTTTTAACAATAAATATCTCCTGTTCCGTATTTTCAGATGAAGTTCCTTGCGGAGCGATTTCAATTCTTATTGGCAATTGCATAAATTCGCTGGCCAGCGCGGAAATGGTTTTCGGCATAGTCGCGGAAAACAACATAGTCTGGCGTCCTTTTGGAATCTCTCCCAAAATGCGTCTGATTGGAGGTAAAAATCCCATATCAAGCATACGGTCGCCTTCATCAAGGACAACGGTATTAACAAATTTAAGTTTGTATATCCCCTGATTCATTAAGTCAACCAAGCGTCCCGGGGTAGCGATTACGATATGAGGGTTGTTTCTTAGGCCGGATACCTGTTTGCTTTGGGAAGTACCGCCAATAACTGCTACACAGCGCAATCCAAGCGGGGTGCCGATTTGTTTAAGCGACTGCTCTATTTGCAGAGCCAGCTCGCGGGTAGGGGCTAAAATCAAGCCCTGCCCTTTATTGCGGGACAATCGTTGAATCATTGGGATGCCAAAAGCCAGGGTTTTACCTGTTCCCGTTTGAGCGATACCAACGACATCCTTTCCGTTTAAAGCTTCGGGAATAACCTGATGCTGAATCGGGGTAGGAGTGTGGAATCCTTTTTGGGCTAGAATAGCGAGCAAATTATTGGCTATGCCAAGCCCGTTAAAACTGCCTTGTGTTTGTTCTGTTTGTGTCATAAAAAATTTGTGACCCGATATTCTTCCGAGTCATATAATAACACAAAAAGAGACGAGTCGTTCGGTATAATTCTTCCGAACATAAATTAATAGCCTAGTATAGCATAAAAATTGGCTTTTGTCAATAGCTTGCGCATTTATTCAAAAAACCGCTTGAGGCGGTTTTTTGAGTTTGTCAGTTATTTTTTATTTTTTGTTTTGGCTTTTTTAGCGGGAGCGGTCTTTTTTACTTTAGTTTCCGCTTTTTTTGTTTTGGTTTTTTCTATTTTCTTAGCTTCCTCTTTCTTTTCTTCCGGTTTTCTTGGCGCAGAAAGATTGAGCATATTTAAGATTTTGTCCAGTTTGCTGTTTATCATTTCCAGCTGTTTGTTTGACTGGTCAGGACTTCTGCCACTGTCTTTGTCTTTATCCTTACCAAAGCATTGGCTGCAAAAAACCGGTTTGTCGCCTGTCGGTCTGAAAGGGACTTCACAATTGTTTCCGCATTTACTGCAGACCGCGGAATACATTTTTTTGTCGCCGGAATCAAATCTTCTTGAATCTCTTCCTCCGCCAAAGGCTCTTGGTTGGTCTGTCTTTCCTTTGCCTTTGAAGCATTGGCTACAGAAGATTGGCTTATCGCCGGTTGGTTTGAAGGGCACCTCACAGCTGTCTCCACACTCACTGCAAGTTGCTCGGTGCATTGTTGGTCTTCCTGAATCTCTGCCGGAAAATCCACCGCCTCCACCACCACTTCTTCTTCCTCCGAATCTGTTATTGTCTCGTCTAAAATTTCCCATATTTTTATGGTTATAAAATTAACTCTTTGGAGTATACTCTTATATCCAATAAAAAGCAATGGCTTAGACAAAATCTTAAATTGTGGTATATTGATTAGATAATAATCAATAAAAAATACAATATGCAACTTCCCAAACGAAAACCGGCAAAATACGGCGAAGTGCCTTCAGATAACGCGATGAGCCGTAAAAAATATGAGGAATTGGAGCAAGAGCTTGAAAAGTTAAAGAAAAAAAGACCAAAAGCGGCGGAAGAAGTTGCCAGGCTGGCGGAGTTGGGTGATTTTTCTGAAAATGTGGAGTATCAGCTGGCCAAACGCCGTTTGCGAGGAATAAATTACGCGATGCTGAAATTGGAACATCGTTTGAACCATGCCGATATAGTGAAAGTCAAAAATGACGGAATTGTCCGGCTGGGGAGCGTGGTCGCGATAGAAACAAAAAAAGGCGAGAAGACTTATACGATTTTAGGCGAGTCCGAAGCCGACCCGAAAAACGGAATTATTTCGCGTAATTCTCCGCTGGGCGCGGCGCTTATCGGTCATCGCGCCGGCGATGAGGTGGAAGTTGATAAAGTAGGAAAGTGTAAAGTCGTCAGAATACTTATTTAAGGCCGTGGGCTTTAAAACACTCTTTATACTCCTGGTCAGTAGTCATTAGGTGCCCGATTAGCCAGTCTTCCATAAAATCAACCAATTCAAACGCGAAAGAAAAAACATCGCTTTCATTTTTTTTCCGGATGTCGTCTATTTTCTTGTCAAAAGACTGGTGTTTGAATATGTGGTCGTCAGCTTTTTCGTAATTAAACTCTTTGAAGTATCTTTCTTCAGTCGCGAAATGAAATCTTTTGTAAGCCATCAATTGATTGATGATTCCGTCAAGTTTTTTTTCTGTCGCGGATTTTTCTGCCTTGGAGATTACATTTATAATATCAATCAGCTCGTTTATGGTGGCAAATAAATTTTTATGTTGGTCATCAATCAGTTTGATTCCAACACTAAGCCTATCTTCCCATTCTATTTTTTTATTGTTATTCATATTTTTTAATATAAAAATAATATTCATCCAGCACCTTCCCAGAATACCCCGTAGCTTTCGCCAAAGGACGTGTGCTCGCCTCCAGAGGGGAATTTGCTTTGGACATAAAAATTATTCTTCCTGTGGAGTTTAATACTCCGTAAGAAGGTGCTGGATTCATTACTCATTATTTTGCTTCTTTTTTCCGGCCAGTTGTCCACAGGCCGCGTTGATGTCTGTGCCAAAACCTTGTCGTTGGGTGGTTTTCACGCCCGCGCGAAGCAGGGTATTTTTAAATTTTATCATTCTGCTCGCGGGCGACGGTTTGAAAACGCCGGTCGGATTATATCTGATTAAATTGACCACATACAACGGATGGCGCATCAATTCGGCCAATTCGCGCGCTTCTTTTTCGCCGTCATTGATATTCTCAATCATTAGGTATTCAAACATAACTTGGCGGGATTTATTTTCTACATATTTTTCCACCGCTTCCATAACTTCTTCCAGAGGATATTTTCTGTCTATCGGCATCAATTGGGCGCGGAGCTGGTCGTTCGGGGCGTGTAATGAAATCGCTAGATTAAGCTGTAGGCTTTCTTTGGCGAATTTGTTTATTCCTTCCACGATTCCGCTGGTGGAAATGGAAATATGGCGCGCGCCGATATTGAAACACTCCGGGTCATTGATGATTTTAACCGCTTCCATCACATTGTCATAGTTCAAAAATGGTTCACCCATCCCCATAAATACGATATTACTGATTCGGCTATTCGGATGATTTTGTTTTAAATAGCGGGTGAAGAATAGAACTTGCGAAATTATCTCCGAGGCGGTCAAATTGCGTTTAAAACCCATTTTGCCGGTCGCGCAAAATTTACAACCCAAAGCGCAACCGACTTGAGAGGATACACAGACGGTATTGCGGTCGTCGTTATGTTGCAGTAAAACCGTTTCAATTTTATTGCCGTCTTCCAATTCCAACAAAGCTTTTATGGCTTTACTGTGTTTGGAGCCAAAGACTTCCGCTTTTATTTCAAGCGGAACCGTTTGATTTAATTTTTCCCGCAGATTTTTTGGCAGGGTGGTATTTTCGTTCCAGTTTCCAATCAAATCCTTAAAAACCGCTTGCCAAGCCTGTTTGTAGCGGAATTTCGGTTCGTTTTGAAGCGCCAGTTTTAAGTTTTGTATATTCATAGGGTATATATATTGTAGCAGAAAATAAAATTAAAGGCGATATGGCTAAAAAAGAGCCTCGCATGGACATTGTCCGCGCGAGGCTGACGGTGATAAGACATTTCAACACGGTTTTGCTTAGATAGCTTTTTTGATATCTTCAAGATAATCGCACATTCTTTCAATGAACCATGTCTCATTGAAATCAGGACCAAGCCCGATATCAATGACACGTCCGGGGGTATCAAGCGATAGTTTTCCCGATCGCACGATATCAAACAGATCACGCAGACCGTTGATATGTATGTTAATATCGTTGGTCAAATACATATCTATTATGTGTCTGACACCCATTGTAGTCGGCATCGGTTCTACTTTGAAAGTGATTTCAATCCAGTGAGACCCATTGAGGGCTTCTTGTATTGCCTTTTTGATGCGGGTACGCATTGAATTCCTCCTGTTGTTTCACCACCGTTATTGATTGGGTAGGTTGCCACAATCATTGAGATATGTCAAGCTTTATTAGCCATGAGAGAGAAGATTTGCTATACTATCTGCGTAAAATACAATTTTTTAATTAAAATATTATGACAAATAAAGAACAGGTAATAGCGCAGACGCGGGATAAGAAAAGCGTCAACGAGGCGGGTAAAAAAAGAACTAAAAAACAAAAAGAAAATAGGGGAGTGGAAGCCAGTTTTTTGGCTTTTGAAAAAGTCAGCGTCTTGGAAAATCAAGATGAGTTGTTTTCTTTGGTAAAGAATTTGGCCGGAAAATATTCAAACAAAGACGAAGATATGAAAAGAACCGTTAATAAAAAATCCGATTCGGTGGTTTATGAAATGATGGAAAAAAATCTTTGTTTGAGCATCGCGCGTCATGTGGTAAAAGCGTTTAAGCATCATCATCCAAAGATGGAAATTCATAATCCGGAAGACAATATTTTTTACAGGATTACGATTAGATTTGAGGGTTAGTGAAATAATAAAAAAATCCCGACTAAGTCGGGATTTTTTTAGTTTATCTTAAGTTTACTTATAATCTACCAAGGTCAAGCTCGTTATTGAATTTTATTTCCTTTACAAAATCCGGCATATGGCTGATGAGAATAATCGCGCCATCATAATTATTTATGGCTTTGGCTATGATTGGAATATGGCGGAAATTAATATGGTTGGTCGGCTCGTCCAATACTAACAGGCCGGGTTTCATCAGGACTAATCGCGCGAATGAGAGCAAGCCTTTTTGCCCTTCTGATAAACTGGAAACTTTGACCCCCATAAATTCGCCGGTAATTAAAAATCCCGCTGCGACAGAGCGCATATCCTGAATATCTGTTCCGTCCGTTAATACGCTTTTTAAAGAATCAAAAACGGTTTGTTCATAATCCAAAGTGGCGAAATCTTGGCTGTAATAACCGACGCAGGTATTTTTCAGTATGGTCGCGTCATCATTTGCGTTATCAACTAAAACGCGCAACAGCGTGCTTTTGCCGATGCCGTTTGGGCCGGAGATTAAAAGACGATCTTTTTGTCTTAAAATAATATTAACTTCTTTTTTTATCGGTTCATGATTTTTAATTATTTTTACAGATTTTATTTCCACCACATTGCCGACAATTCCTTGAGAAGGAATAGTAAAATCTCTGATGGTTTTGTCTTCATGTCTGACATCCACCTTGTTTTCTTCCAATTCTTCAATTTCTTCCCGTAGTTTACTGGCCAATCGACGCATTTTTCCTCCTTTGTTGGAGAAAAAATTTACTTTTTCTTTATTA
>Ga0208977_1000911_pt1 | contig 17337 bp, 21 predicted proteins | sample RifOxyA2_FD_184030 | JGI IMG/M metagenome (GOLD analysis project Ga0208977, IMG submission 184030) | Groundwater microbial communities from Rifle, Colorado - Rifle Oxygen_injection A2 (SPAdes) | ecosystem: Environmental > Aquatic > Deep subsurface > Groundwater | place: Rifle, Colorado, United...
AATTGATGATCCTCTATCTTATCAAGGTCTTGAAAGTTCATATTCTCAATAATCATTGTTATTTTATAAATCTTGCTTAATTCAGGAATAGTGTAGCAAATGACAAAGTTGTGACATTGCCATGCTCACATTGTTTATTATATATCATTGTATAACGAGTTATTTGGCATAGATTAGAAATTACTAAGGTTCGCTAGATGGCAATGTCACTTAAGTTGACTTTACTATTATTCACAAACTATATTAATAGAAAAAAATTACATTAATAATGATATCTGTTATAGGTGCAGGGCCAGCAGGAAGCTTTTATGCATCAAAGGCAAATGATGCGCATTTATTCGAAGAGCATAAGATAGTTGGCAGGCCAGTTGCTTGTACAGGAATATTGACAGATAGTGTTAAGTCAATAATTGACATTCCAGAAGATATTGTTGTCAGCAGGATAAAAAGATTCAAGATTGTTGCTCCTAATAAAAAAGCATTATATGTTGATCTTAAAAAGGAAAATATGGTGCTAGACAGGCATGGATTTGATAATCATCTTTTTCAGAAAGCTGTTGATAATAATGCACGAATTCATTTAGGAGAAAGATTTATTGGATACAAGCAAAAAGACAAGAAATATTATGTCAAGACAAACAAAAAGACTTATGAAACTGAAATGATTGTCGGTTCTGATGGTCCAAAAAGTCAAGTTGCAAAATCTGCGGGAATATATGGCAACAGGCAATTCATCTGGGGCTGGCAGGCAAGATGCAAATTCCCTGAACTTGAGGAAGGAACAACAGAGATAAGATTAAATCTTGGAGAATTCTCCTGGATAGTGCCGGAAGATAATAAGATAGCAAGAGTAGGAGTCATTGGCGTTAAAAATAAGAAATTGCTTAATGATTATAAAAAGATTTTAGGAGTCTCAAAAATATTGCAGGATCAATCAGGATTGATTCCATTATATAATCCAAAACAGAAATTGCGGAAAGACAATATTTTCCTGATAGGCGATGCAGCAACTCAAGTAAAGGCAACAACATATGGGGGAATCATTTATGGGTTGCTTGCAGGATCTTACCTTGCAGAGAATAAAGAGACTTATGTCAAGAGGTTTAATGAAAAGCTCGGAAAAGATTTATGGATAAGCCTTAAGATGAGAGAATTCATGAATCATATGACAGAACAGCAGGCAAATGAATTGATTGATATTTTTCAGAAACAGAACAATAACAAGATCCTATCAGAGCATGACAGGGATTTTCCAAGCAAATTCATTGTACAATTATTGATGAAAGAAGCCAAATTATGGAAGCTTGGTTTTCAATTATTCAAGAAAAAGGTGTTGAAATGAAACTGACAAAAGACATGCTGATAGCAGATATTGTTAATGATTATCCCTATTTAGCTGAGTATATAATGGATCTTGGAGTGCATTGCATTGGCTGCGGCGCGGCAATGTTCGAGACATTAGAGCAAGGATTCTTAGGGCATGGGATGAGTGATGATGAAATTGATACGATCATCATTGAATTGAACAAGATCATCAGCGATCATGAAAAGAAATAGATTTATAAATAAGGTTTTTTTCCTTTCTCTATAAACAACTGAGTTCGCTCTGGAAGTTTATAGATTATTCTATATACTTCTAGTACAGGAGGAATAAAATGGATATGAAGATAAATATTGCTGATAAGACAGGCAAGACACTAAAAAAGGAATTTAAGGATGATCAAGCATCTGTATTGTATAATAAAAAGATTGGAGATAAGATAAACGGTGAGCTTATTGACATGCCTGGATACGAGTTTGAGATTGCTGGTGGTAGTGATTATTGCGGTTTTCCAATGAGAAAGGATGTCAATGGAATCATGAGAAAAGCAATATTGACAACAACAAGCCTCGGCAATAAATACAAGAGAAAAGGCATGAGACTAAGAAGAACAGTTGCAGGAAACACAATATACAATAGAACATCCCAAGTCAATCTAAAGGTCATTAAACATGGTGCTGAGGCTTTGATTAAAGAAGAGAAGAAATAGTAATCAATTAGCACATACAGCATCTAATGATGTCGAATAAGACTGCGTAATCTTACACATAATGGGTGTATTATTTTTTATATTATGTTCGAAAATCTTGTCATTTATGTGTCGCGCTTTGATTTTATCTTTAAGTTTTATGTTCCTAGACAATTTTAAATACATTTTGTGCTGCATTAATAATTCTTTAACTAGCTTTACAGATTCTTTCATATAGGGTAGAGTGTGTTCTTTCACATAAAAGTCGATATACAATTCAGATATGCCGTTGGTTATTTCCTGATGCACTCCTAAAGGTATTTTTGGCATGGATTTACAATATTCTACAATGACGCTATTCTTGATTATCTCCATGATTACTCTGTTCTTGTTATATTCTACATCTATCTCTTCATCCATGCTCTATTGAGTTTGTTCCCATTTATAAATTTTACGTAAATTAATCACTAATAAGTGACTAAGTAATAATTGTTTTTTTTCTTTTATATAAAAGTAAAATTTATAATCAAACCTAATATCATAATAACATGGATTTTAAAACAAAAATATCCGAGCTCTTGCACCATGAAACAGGATTAAGCAAAGATAAGATAATTAATCTGATAGAGATCCCTCCTGATCCTAAGCTTGGTGATTATGCATTTCCATGCTTTATGCTCTCAAAAGAGCTTAAGAAAAGCCCTCAGAATATTGCCCTTGAATTAAAGGATAAACTAACAAAATTAAACATTGATCATAAATATTTTGAATTAATAAAGAATGAGTCAGCATATATTAATTTCTATGTCAGTAAAACATTATACATTGAAAACACTCTCAAGAAGATACTCAAAGAGAAAAATGAGTTTGGAAAAAATCCTGATTCAGGACAAACAATATTAGTGGAATCTCCAGGCCCTAATACAAACAAGCCATTGCATCTAGGACATTTACGAAACATGCTATTAGGACAAAGCCTTTACAATATACTAAAATCTCAAGGGCATAAAGTTCATATAGTTAACGTAGTCAATGATAGGGGAATCCATATTTGTAAATCAATGCTTGCTTATATTAAACTTGGAAAAAATTCCGAACCAGACATTAAACCAGATCATTTTGTTGGAAATTATTATGTTGAATACCAAAAATTAGAAGATAATGATTCTGAAATTAAGAAAGAAGTTGAGGAAATGTTAATTAAATGGGAACATAATGATCCTGAAACTATTGCTTTGTGGAAGAAGATGAATAATTGGGCATTGCTAGGATTTAAAGAAACTTATAATAAACTTGATTTCAAGATTGATAAGGAATATTTTGAGTCAGATACATATAAGCATGGCAAAGAAATAATTCTACAAGGTTTAAAAGATAAGATCTTTTCTAAGGATGAAAATGAAAATATTGTTTTTGATTCACAGGATTTAGGGAAAAAAGTCATTTTAAGAGCTAATGGGACTTCTGTTTACATAACTCAAGATATCTACATGGCATGGCTAAGACATAAGGATTTTGATTTTGATGCAATGTATTATGTTGTAGGCAATGAACAGGATTATCATTTTAAAGTTCTATTCCAAATTTTTGAGGCTTTGAAATGGAAGTTTGCTGATAAGTGCTATCATTTCAGTTATGGAATGGTTGAACTACCAGAAGGAAAAATGAAAAGCAGAGAAGGAAATGTGGTAGATACAGATGAATTGATAGAAAATGTTAATGAGATTGCATTGCAAGAATTAAGAAACAGATATAAAGAGATCAATGAAGAAGAACTGAAAAAAAGATCATTAATAATCAGTCTTGCTGCAATAAGATTCTTTTTCCTTAAGTATGATCCAAAAAAGAATTTTGTCTTTAATCCAAAAGAATCATTGTCTTTTGAAGGCGAAACAGGACCGTATATTGAGTATAGTCATGCAAGGATCAATAGCATATTTAAGAAAGCTGAACAAAAGCCAGAATCTGACACATCATATGAATTGCTTGCCGAGCAATTTAATCTTGTGAAAATATTAAATCAATATTCAGAAGTAATTAAACAGGCTGCTAATGAGCTTAAACCATCTATCATTGCAAGATATTTATTAGAATTATCCCAGGCATTTAATGAATTCTATCAAACCATCCCCGTATTAAATGCAGATCCTGAATATAGAAAAGCAAGATTATTACTGATATATTGTGTTCAGATAATATTAAATTCAGGAATGAGATTACTGAATATTGAACCTATTGATGAGATGTAGAATGGAGCTTTCTAAGTATAAATCTAAGATTCCGAGCAATATTTATGATAAATTAATCTTGAGAATAAAGGAATTAAGGCCCGCGCAACATAAGGCAATTGATGCAGGATTATTTGATGACAAGAATCTGCTTATATGCACTCCAACAGCTTCTGGAAAGACATTAGTTGCTGAGCTTGCAATAATGAATGCAATATTTCATGATAAGGGAAAATGCATGTATGTTGTTCCATTAAAGGCATTGGCAAATGAAAAATTCGAGTTTTTCAAGAAAATGCATGAATTCAAGACAGCAATTAGTTCAGGAGATATAGATTCAGATGATTCCTATCTTGAAAAATATGATTTGATTATAACAACTTCTGAAAAATTTGATTCATTGATTAGGCATAAGACACACTGGCTTTCTAAAGTAAAGGTTGTTATTATTGATGAGATCCATCTGCTTAATGATGCTTCACGAGGTCCTACATTAGAGGTTCTTATTACGATATTGAAAGATCAACTCAAAAGATTGCAACTGATTGGATTAAGTGCAACAATAGGCAATCCGAAGGATTTAGCTTCATGGCTTGATGCTGAACTGATTATTGATAATTGGAGACCTGTGAAGCTGCATAAAGGAATATTACTGAATAGTGAAATAGAATTCTTTGAGCATAAATGAGAACCTTTATATATAAGTATGTTTTGGTATACAAAAAGGTATATTAGTTGGGAGTGCAAGCAACTTAACAGCGATTATACAGGAGGCAAAAATGAATGATATAGTGTTTACCATATACGACATTGACGTATTGCTATCAGAAGCAGAATCAGCAATACACACAAGCGACATGAGCATTGTTACAAGAAAACTGAGAACGGCAAGGCAAATGATCACAGACATGAGAACAGACATAACATCAAGCCTAGATGATGATCTGGAACAGTATAGGATCATAAAATAAATTTTTTTTATATTAAGACAATTTCTCAAGATTATTACGACTAACTAGTGATAAGAAAAGATAAAATTTATAAATAGTATAATTCTTCTAAAAATTATGCCTAAATGCTTAATTGATTTTAAGAGCATCGCATTTACCTTGTATAAAATATTATATGTATGCAGTATGAAAAAATATCTATTTACACAATGAACAAAAAACCATATGAACTAGGAGTTGAAGATTTACCAAGTATTCATAAACTTCAGAATTATGCAAAAAAAATAGAACTCTTTGTCGAATCAAATAAAGGAGCTGCTTCTAAAAATGTTGAAGATTTACTCCATAAAATAACTGATATTAAGAATGATCCGAAATATATTAAATTAAAAGAAGCAGCACAAAGTGAGGCAAAAAGCATTGTTTATAACACAATCACATTTTTTGCTAAAACTTTTCAAAGAGACTCAAAATATTCAAAACAAATGCCAGATGTAGTTATACTTGATGGATTAGATTACCAAGAAAAAAAATATGATCCAAAATTCTATATGACTTCTGATAATCAATCATTATCATACTTCGTAGGCGCTCAAAAATCCTTCTTTGGTGCCGACAGAAATGCTTTGATCAGTCTTTTTTTGCCTAATATTAATCAAGGTTTAATTGTCGAAGAATCATTTCATTTTCTTCAACAGGTTTATGAAGAATGTAAATCTCTAAACAAAAAAATTTCTAAATATCCAGCCGAAATTAAATCAGGATTCATTTCAGCATATGAACTTTTGCCAAAAGACGAATTAACATCTATGCATATTGCACATGAAGCAGAAGCCTACTTTACAGTAAGTTTGTTTAACTTGAAAGATAACAAATCCCTAATGAAATATCCTGAAAAAGAATTATTTAAAGATTTGTTTGAAACTCTTTCGGCAGAAGGAAGAATAAAATGTTACAAACAATTGCTTCAATCGAAGAATATTGAATCCTTCTATGATTTATGGACTCTTGGTTTCGAATCATTGGTTAAGACTGAATTTCTTAATAACATGGAGCATTACTTAGGTTATAGTTTAGGGGAAGAGCTACACAATGTAACTCGTAATAAGACTAATTTTAATGAGATGAGTAAAATTATTTTTTCTCCAGTCAAAAATTATAATATCAAGTTAGATAATATGGTTGGTTATGTGCAACAAAGAATAAAAGTATAAAAAAGTATTATTTTTTTTCGATTTATTTTCATTACCATTTTTTTTATTGTAGCAAGAGGCAATCGCTTAATTCCCTAAGACGACAAATATTTTCTTTATAGACGACAGAATGCATAACAATGCATAAAAACAACAATAATTATACTCTTTATAGTCTATATGATGATAAAAGAGAGGTGTTTTTATGTCAAATTCTGAAGAGTTTCTTTGTTTGAACGCATTTATACAAAATTTTGATTGGCTTCCAATAAGAGAAATATTAGGAAAAACACGTTTTTCCCGTCGTGGAAGGAAAAAAGACTTTGAACCCATAAATTTGTTCAAAACGTTCGTTTTGAAATCATATCTCTTAGTTGATGATAACACTACATTGGTTAAGAGATTACGTGAAAATCGTGGATATTTGGGATTTTGCAATCTCCGAAAAGTTCCAAGTCATGATACCTTAAGCAAGTTCGAGAAAAGATTTTCTTATAAATTTACGGAGATATTTGAATTTCTCGACGATGTTCTAGAAAACTGCAAAGTTTTCGAAAATGATGATATTAGTTTTGATGGAACAGATATTCCTGTTCCATTCAAAAATAAACAATCTGCACATCGTTATCATTTTGGAGCTAAAAGCGACAAAAAGAAATTTCATGGGTTTTGGCTTATGATCGCGGCGTCGATAAAACATCAAGTTCCAAGAAAATTTCTTGTAGGGTATGCAAGAGAAGGACAGATAACTCTTGCAAAAAGAATTTTTTCAGAAAAACAAATCGATAATAGCAAAAGAAATATTTTTATTATCATGGATGGAATTTTCGACTTTGCTGAAATGCATGAAATAATAATTTCCGTACAACAAAAAATTCCATTGATTGGATACAATAAAAGACGTTCAGGAATATCCGAACGGGCAAATTTACCGTCGGAAGATTGGCATTTCAAAATCAATCCTGTTTACAAAAACAACAAATTTGTTGAAGGAGAATTCAAAAGAAGAACAAGCATTGAAAGAGTCAATAGCTATGCAAAAATTTACACACCAATTTGTTTGATACAAAACAAAATTAAGAAAAGTCACACAATAAAAAAAACAACTGTAGAAAACATAATTGTTTTCTCATTTATACTTGAACAAATGAAAATTTTATCAAAAATTCATACAAAACAAGTTCAACAAACGCTGACCAACTATGACCATTGAATTTGTCAATTGCCTCGTACGTTCCTTTAAAAATCTTATCACTGAAGAATAAAAAAAAATCATCCGTGTAAATTATTTTCTATACCGAAATATTCTGCCTTCTGAAGTAATATTGGTTTAAGTTTGTTTGGATCATGTTTCTCGTAATTAATCCTTGCCAAAGCGCCTATATCATAGCCGAATATATCTTTATCCAATATCTTATTATCTAAAATAAAATTGTTGAATCTTAATGAAAAAACCTGCATAATAGCATCTGCTTTCTGCTCTGTATCTGCATTAACCAAAAAATAATCTTGACCAGAACTATTTTCAATGTCAATTTCGGGAGGACATCGTTCTAATATGTTAGCTTCATTAATATCCTTCACATATTTTTTAAAAGCAACCACATAGTCATCAACATTACATCTTTGTTTTGGCTCCATTCCATATGTTGATGGTTTCTTCAAAATGACCTCCTCCCTACCCTAAAGGGATAGGGTATCCGTGGCGTGGTGCTTTTCTTGATTCTCAATATATTCTTCTACTTTTGACAAGTCATTGTATCCAACGGTTGTTGCACAACCGCCTGCACTCCACAAGTGTCCTTGTGGAAGTCTTAACCTGCTTTTCTCATGATGCTTAAAGAACAGAAAAGCAGAACCACCTTTCAAAAGCATCATTGCTTTTGAATCAGTCATTCCGCGAGGAAATGTTGCAAGCATATGAAAATGATTAGACAGAACTTTAAGAGTCCTTATTGTGATTCCATGACGGTATGCAACATTTCTTAAAGCAGCAGTAATCAAATTATGCTGTTTCTCCTTGCCAAACATGTTGTAGCGATATTTTGTTGCAACAACAATGTGCCAGAAGTTAATTCCCACTTTATGGGAAAAGTTATTTAAAGTTGTAAAGCTTTGTTCCATTTTGTTCTCCACGAACAAAGCTAACGCTATTTTGGACAATAGAATTGATTGCGCAGCTTCGCCCGCAAAAAAATTTGTGGCGAAGCCGCAATTAAAATATTTCTATAAGAAACGACCTAAAGGTCGGGGTATTAAACCCTGAGGCAAGCTAACGCTTGCCAATAAATTTATATATCCCCATTTTGTTCTCCCTAACTCCCCTCGCTAATTAAACAGCAAGCGGTAATATCCCCACTCTGTTCGGGACCTTTCCCCACTTGCGCTACGCTTAAGCGGGCAGAGGGATTTGCACCCCCGAATGGCCGCTCTGCAGGCGGCTGCCTTGCTGCTTGGCTATGCCCGCGAATCCAGACTATGAGTCCCTCGAGATGAAGAATTGTCAGTGTTTTAAAAAGTTTGTGAGAACATTAGCGTGCTCACATAGCATATGAGATTTATTGGATATCGAGTTATTTGATTCCAATCTTATATATTAGAGTTCGCTAGACGCTAATGATAAGGAGAACATTTAAAAATTACCTTATTGTTCTATGAATATGGAAAATGAAGATAAAGCGAGTATGCTGCAAAGACAGAAGCTCAAGCACTTTGTAAAGGAGCTAGAATTATTTAGAGGTCGCCATACAGAGTATGTTTCAGTCTATGTTCCACAAGGATATGACATGAATGCAATAATCAATCATCTGCAGCAAGAGCAAGGCACTGCAACTAATATAAAATCAAAAACAAACAGAGATGCTGTCATAACAGCATTAGAGAGAATGATCCAGCATCTAAAACTCATAAAGAGGACTCCTGCTCACGGATTAGCTGCATTTTCTGGAAATATTGCTAAAAGAGAGGGTTTTCAAGAATTTAAAGTATGGTCAATAGAGCCTCCCACGCCGATCAATACAAGATTATATAGATGTGATAAAGAGTTTATTCTTGATCCATTAAAAGAAATGGCAGAGGATAAATCAACATATGGATTAGTTGTTATGGATAGAAGAGATGCAACAGTTGCTTTGTTAAAAGGAAAAACAATCATTCCATTAGTCAAAGAGGATTCGATGGTGCCGGGAAAGATGAAAGCCGGAGGACAATCATCAGTAAGATTTGCACAAAACAGGGAGCTTGCTGCAAAGGCATTCTATAATAAGATTGGAGAAATAATGAAAGACCAATTTCTTAAGATGGAAAACCTTAAAGGAATCCTCGTTGGAGGCCCCGGACCTACAAAATACGAGTTTGTCGACGGAAATTTCATAACAACAGATGTTAAGAATAAAATAATCGGTATAAAGGATTTAAGCTACACTGAAGAATTTGGATTGCAGGAATTAGTTGATAAGTCAGATGATATATTGGCTAATGAGGAGATTGCTGAGGAAAAAAAGATTATGCAGAAATTCTTTGATCTTCTAGGCAAGACACCAGGAAAAGTAAGTTATGGAAAAGATGAAGTTCTAAAAAATATTCAATTTGGAGCTGTTGACACTGTCCTTTTATCAGAAGCTTTAGAGGATGAAGTGATTGATATGTTCACAGAAGAGGCAGAAAAGATGAATTCTGCTGTTTTTCTTGTGAGTGTCGAGACAAGAGAAGGTGTCCAGCTAAAAGAGCTCGGGAAGATTGCGGCAATACTAAGATATGAAGTAAGGAATGAATAATCCGGAAATCTTCCATAAAATTCTTAGGCAAGTCTTATTAAGGAGAATGAATTCCTAATTTCATGAAACTATATTTAGACACAAATGTTTATCTGGATTACTTCATGAATAGAGAAAAATCAAGATATTCATTTAATATTTTCAGAAAAGCAATAAAATGCAAATATCATATTATTTTGTCTGATCAGGTGTTATATGAATTAAGCAAAATTATTGAATATTCTAGTACAAAATTTTTATTTGAATTCTTAAAAAATAAGTTAATATTAATAAAATTAGAAGCAAATGATAAATTAGAAGCCAAATTAATCCCTACTCATTATTCCGATGCTTTGCATATACTGTTAGCAAGGAAGGCAAAAGCAGATCTTATCGTGACTAATAATATTAGAGACTTTGCATCAATTTTCAAGTCCGAACGTCCTGAAAACCTCTGAACGTTTAATTTTAGTAGGATTCTTTGAAGGTTTTATCTTACCCTGCATGGATTTTAATATTTCAATCTTTCTATAAACTTCAATATTATTTCTTAATGCATCTCTGATGAACTCTGATTCGCTACTGAACATATTGTCCTTGATTATTTTCTGTATCTCGTCTCTTATCTTCTTCTCTATTCTTATATGGATCAATTCTCCCATATATCATATGTATATACAATTGATATATAAAGTTTTTGCTTCCATAAAATTCATAAATCACAAGTATGATTTTAGGCCATGGACCTTACAAGAGTTATTGAAGAACTCGGTATAGAAGAGAAGAGAATCATCAAAGTAAAATATTCTGGCCATTTCAAGAATTTTAATGCAAATGCAAAATATAATGCAGATAAAATAGAGTTCAATTTGTCTAGGCAATGGAAGGATATAGACAAGGACATTCAAGTAGGATTGATCCAGAGCTTGATTGTGAAAATAAAAAAGATCAGAAATATCAAGACAGAGGACATGAAGCTGTATGAGTCATTCATGAAAAACCTTTCTAAATATGCAAAAAAACATACTTATGATAAAGAGCTTGAAGAATCTTATGAAAGAGTAAATGAAAATATGTTTCAAGGAATGATGGACAAGCCTAATCTTATCTTTGCCTCTGAATCATTCAACAAACTTGGAAGCTATGAATACAGCTCAGACACTATTTTTATGAGCACAATATTTAAGGATCTTCCACTTAATGAAAAAAGATTTCTGGATTACGTGATGTATCATGAACTTTTACATAAGAAACATTCATTCAACATAAAGAATGGAAAGCATCATGCGCATACAACAGCTTTCAGAGAGGATGAAAAGAGATTCAATGTTTCTGAGCAAGAACTCACTCAATGGCTTAGAAAGAAGAGGAGAGGTTTCAGGCTTCTGGATTGGGGGGTAATATCAAAACATTTATAAAAAAGTTGACTATTCTTGAGTGGTATGCCTGAAAATAAAAATGATTATCATTTTTTGAGATTGATGCAAAAAGATGATTTCTTTAAAGTTGCATTCAAACCAGAGAATATTGCCGATATATATAAATATGAAGATGCAATGAATATAAACAGAAGAGTAATTCTCGAACCGATAAGATTCTCTAACCCAGAAGATGAGAAAGAAGTAAATAAATATATCAATGACGCTCCAAAAAATCTAGTGCATTATATCTGTCATCTTCACACCCTCCAGGAAGATCCTAATCAAGGATTGACAATATGTAACAATATGAATTATGCAATATTCTTTGCTCATACAGTGAAGATGTTTTTAACAGAAAGCACTAGAGGAATCTGGTTCGATACAGGAATAGGACATTTCTACGGAAGGCCTTTTGAATTAATCAATAAGCCTGATTGGAAAGATGATTTTACAGTTTATATAGACAAATTATACAATACAAATAAGGAAACTGTATTTAAGAGTAAAGAACAAACATTAAAGGATAAGGAAAATGTATTGCATAATGAAATGGAAGATTTTAGAAAATATGTAAAGGATAGAGATGCATTAACACTAAAGCTAAATTTTGAGGATGCGAAGACAATATACGATGAGGTCTACAAAACAATAACAAAAGAAGATCTAATCAAATTCGGGATGATATTTGCTGCAACAAAACATTATGAGAATAAGACATTTACTTTGGAAAATATTGGGGAGGCAAAAGAAAATTCTTTAATAGAAGATAATCTTAAAGATCCAATTAAGAAAAGCTACACAAAGGTTGCACTGAAATTAGTTGATCTATGCAAATATCCCAGGAAAATTTAAAGCATATCATCCAAAATCTTCCTCACTAAGTTCGTAACTTTTGTGTGCAAAGGAAATCTCTATTTTCTTGCACACAAAATTCAGAGAATTTTGTTGTGCCCCAAAAGCTTTATAAATGCCTCAAATTTTCTTTTCTTATAAGATTAAGGTGAAATTTATGGGAGACACTGTTCCAAAGTCTGTGGGCACATTGCAAAAAGGCAATTATGTGATAGTAGATGGAGCAGCATGTATTGTTCAAGATACTCAAACATCAAGGCCCGGAAAGCATGGACATGCAAAAGTAAGGCTTGTTGCTGTTGGCATGATTGATGGAAAGAAAAGAGAGCTAGTAATGCCAGGACATGATAATATTGATGTTCCAATAATTGAGAAAAGAACAGCCCAAGTGTTAAGCATAACTAATGATAAGGCAAATGTAATGGATTCAGAGACGTTTGAAACTTTTGATCTGACAGTTCCAGAAGAGTTGAAAGACTCGTGCAGTGAAGGATCAAATGTATTATATTGGGTCATACTTAATGATAAAGTCATGAAACAGGTAAAACCTGAATAAACAAGGAGGACAAAAGATAAAGTTAAAGACCGAGGGACTTTTTTCGAAGCCCCAAAAAATCAAAGATTTTTTGGGCACAAAAACGTTAAGTTTTTTGTGAAAAAATGTCGCTCACTTTTACTAAATTTTTTGGTAAAAAATTTGGTTAAATTCCCCGAAGCACACGCAAGGTTATATAAAAATGTATTTGTCTGCAGGAATTGCAAGACTAAGATCAGATCTGACAATATGAAGATTATTGCTAAGCAAGTCAAATGCAGGAAATGCAATGGCAAGGCATTAAGACCTGTCAGAAAGAAATAATAATTAACTTTATAAACTTCTTATTTAAGGTTAAAGAATGGCATTCATTGATTGGGTAATTCAGTATAAATGGGTCATATTATTCTATCTTATTATTGCCATACTGATTTTTATTAATAGAAAGAAATGGCAGGTCGAGAATAAATTCATTCTTTTATACAGAACCCAGCGTGGTGTTAATTTTATCAATAAGTTTGCTGATAAGAATAAGGAATTTGTTAAGATTCTAGGATATAGTGCAATTGGTCTAGGATTTATTGGAATGATTGTTATAGTTGGCTTTTTCATTAAAGGACTTTATGAATTGATATTCGTTCCTTCTGCGCCGCCGACAATGTCTTTAGTTATTCCTGGGATACAGATTCCTGGAAGTCCTATATTTGTTCCATTCTGGTATGGGATAATTGCTCTTTTTATAGTGGTTGTGTTTCATGAATTTGGGCATGGAATTGTTTCCAGAGCACATGGGATTCCGGTAAAAAGCACCGGAATAGTTTTCTTTGGTCCATTAATAGGAGCTTTTGTTGAGCCTGATGAGAAAAAACTTACTAAAGCACCTTCACCTATACAGGTATCGATGTTTGCAGCAGGACCTTTTTTTAACGCAATATTAGCTGCAATCGTTGCTTTACTATTGTTTGTTGTCTTGAATCCTGCATTGACAGCAATGGTTGATCCGACAGGAGTAAGCTTTACAACAATACAGAAGGATTATCCTGCAGCAATGTATGGGGTAGAAAAGCATGTTGTCTATACAGAGATTAATGGACAGGCAATAAAGGATTCAACCGATATGTCAAATGCATTATCTTGCACTAAGCCAAATGATACTCTTACACTTGCGTCAAAGGATAAGAATGTTTCTGTCACACTGACAGAGAATCCTAATGATAAAAATAAGGGATATCTAGGTGTTGCAGGGATAAAGACAGAGTACCAAATAAAAAGCGATGACTGGTTTTATGGCGTGGCATATAACGGATTATATATATTGATCAATCTTCTAGAATGGGTGTTTATTCTATCTTTAGGAATCGGTCTTGCTAATTTGTTGCCTTTAGGACCTGTTGATGGAGGAAGAATGCTCCATACATCATTAGTTAACATGAAGGGCAAAGAGAAAGGAACACGATTATGGGCACAGATCGGTTGGATAACATTAGCAGTACTTTTAATTCTATTATTAGTACCGATAATAAAGAGTGTGCTGTTTAAGATCTAAAATACTTCTATAGTGTAAAGTTTCTGATTGTCAAGAACCACCGGTCAAATGCACAAAATCACAGATTTTGGCACGCTGAAAATGTCTTCATTTTCATCGGACCGGTGGCATGATTGCTAGCAATCATGCTTGTTCTTGATCACGATCAGAAATACCAGTCCATGTATATCAGAAGGATAAGCATGGCTTTTCCACTCATCATAGATGAGTGGTATTTCTGACGTATAAAATATGTGATGCTATTCTGCCTATAAAATATCCGCTAGTTCCAAAAACGCAACCGAGTGTATTTGAATAAAGTATAGTTTCAATATTTTTGGTAAACATCCTCCAAAACATCAATCGTAATCTTTACAATTGTCTTTGGCTTGAGATCTTTCTCTAGCATTCTAGGAATAACTATGATAGACTGTGTTCCATGCTTTGCGATCTTTTTTGTTAATGTGAATTGTTTATTCATTTGCTACTTTTTCCTCTGGTTTTTTTAGTCCATACCATTGTCTGAATTTATTCATTGTATAGTTCATTGTAGGTTCAATTATTGGAGATATAATTGCAAGATTGATCATCGCATTCTTGCCACTTTCAAATGCCTTGTATATATCAATAGAATTGTCTTGGTACAAAGCATTTATGCCATGTTGTAAAATAACCGGAACTACTTGCTCTACAAGTGATGCTATTGTAACAGCTGTACCATAGATCGGTGTTTGAAAAGTATTGAAAGCAACAAAATCTACACTTCTCTTTTTAATAAAGCTTGATTCAGTTGATGTTTTAGTTTTCTTAAATAATAGATTTCTCCATTTGCCATACCATCCACCTGTGAAATAATTTAGGATAGTTGCCTGACCTCTGGAAGCAAATATGCCTAATGGCTTTAAGCCTACTTTTAAATCTAAAAGAGTGCCAACCACTAATGAATAAGTTATGCTACTAAATTTATCTACTCTAGATTCCTTTTTCTTATATTCTTCTTCAGTTAGATATTGATCTAAAGGTAATTTTTTCATATAATCACTCCACAGTAGTTATGTATAGAATATGTATAGAATGAACTTATTTATAAAGTTTTCGGTATTTTTACCATTTGTGAGTAACAACTAGTGACAGAACACGTCTTTCATCTTCTCGATCTTAACAAGAGCATCAACATAGAAATCAAGTACTGATTCTTGCATCATCAAATCTTTAATCACAAGGAATTCAGCCTTAACAAGAGCATCTTCGCTCAATTCCAGAACATAATCCTCAAGAAGCTTTGCCTTATCAAGTTTAGATATAAGATCACAGGTTATTATTGATTTCCTGATATTTTTAATCTTACTTGGAAGATCCATACCTTCCAATGCATTATTATTATCAGAAAGATCAACTAATTTTACCAATAAAAGCAAATGCTCTTTATCTTTATAGCTTATCTTGACTAATTCGGGAATATACAATTCAGTATAGCATTTCCATTTCATCTCCTCCAAATAATCCTTACTGCTTGTTTCAGTATATTCTGATCCTCTAACAACAAGCATGATTTTCCTAACAAATGAGCCTAATTGAGCCATTGTATCTGGCTTCATATGACCTAAAAACTCTAATAGATTTTCCTTATTGAATCTTTTTCCCTGCCTGTCAAGATGATAATCGACATATTTCAGTATCATATCATAATGATTGGTCAATAACTGTATAGGCTCTTGAAGATCTTTTGGAATAAACTTATTCAGAAAAGCTTCATAATTCTCAATTGTGTACCTATTGCCTTCTTCATCTTTTAGGCTATACATCAAATCTTCAACAAAATCATGCAATGCAGCAATTGAAGCATAATGATTGACTTCAGGATTATCTTTAATCAATTCATAAAAAGTGCAGGCTACCCTATTATGGTGGCATGTCATGCTTATTCCTGATTTTCTGGTTTTTTTAGCCTCGATAAATAGCTTGTATGAAGTCTGGACTGTTTTTGAATACTCGCCAAAGAATTTCTTCAAATGCTTAATTTCCGGAATCTGGAATTTCAGCAATTCATGATGGATCTTCCTATAATTATTATCTTTAACAGTGGCTAATCTTGCATCAGTTATCAGAGAAGGAGCATTGACATGTTTTCTTAATTCTCCAGTGATCTTGAAATCCTTAGACAATGAGAGCATGCTCTTGTAGGAATTCTTATAGAGCTTCTTCAAAACCTTCTCATCAGGAGCATTTCCAGAAATAAGGTCATTAAACACTAATCTTGCTAACTTATACCTAGGATTCTTCATCAACCCAAGAAACTCATTTGTATATCTCATGATAATGATAATGAAGGGATGTTTAAATAGTTTTACCTATTAATTCTTTTTTAGCATAATCAAACCTTATTAGAGATTTATCCTCATAAAAAATGCTTTCCAAGCTTTTAAATGACTGCATCATTGACTCTACAAAATCAATATTTGAATCCTGCTCAAGCATTTTATCAATAAAGAAAAAATATGCAGATTCTCTTGCAACTTCAAGTGCTTCTTCAGTCAAATGATTAAGAGGTTTATTATAATGTTTAAGACTATGCACAGCATCACCTGTTATGCCTTGTTTAACAATGCTCTTAATCCTGCTGTCGAGTTTAAGGGCCTCATTACCATGAACATTATCACCATGATCAATGAATTTACCAACAACAGTAATAAAATATTTTCTAATTTTATTTATATCACGATTGTCCGGATGTATGTTTTTCGCGTTCCTATCCTCACCATAAATCATATCCAGAATATATTCAGGATAACACAAAAATTTTAGATCATCAAATGAACTCAGATTCTTATTAGAATCAATAGTTGACAAAATGCTTGAAGCAACATTA
>Ga0208977_1000912_pt1 | contig 17282 bp, 17 predicted proteins | sample RifOxyA2_FD_184030 | JGI IMG/M metagenome (GOLD analysis project Ga0208977, IMG submission 184030) | Groundwater microbial communities from Rifle, Colorado - Rifle Oxygen_injection A2 (SPAdes) | ecosystem: Environmental > Aquatic > Deep subsurface > Groundwater | place: Rifle, Colorado, United...
AGGCGGAATAAATGAATTTATGAATTGGCCGTATCCGCTTCTTTCCGATTCGGGCGGCTATCAGATTTTTTCCTTGATTCATAAAAATTCCAAGATGGGAAAAATTACCGACGAAGGAGCGACTTTTCGGTCGCTGGTCAACGGTTCACGCCATTTCATAACTCCGGAAAAATCGATCCAGATTCAATTCGACCTGGGTGTGGATATGATGGTGGTGCTGGACGATGTGCCGCCGCATTCTTATGATAAAGAAAAAATAGAAGAAGCGGTCAGGCGGACTATTTCTTGGGCGAAAAGATGCAAAGACGAATACGCACGGCAAATTGCGAAAAGGAAAATCGGGGAAAAGGAGCGGCCGCTTATTTTTGGGGTGATCCAGGGAGGAGTACATTTTGATTTGCGGGAAATGTGCGCCAAGGAACTGGTTAGCATTGGATTCGACGGTTATGGATTTGGAGCGCGGCATGTCGATCAGGAGGGAAACTTTTTGGAAGATATGGTGCGCCAAACCGCCGGCTTCATTCCGGAAAATTCTTTGCGGTTCGCCCTCGGAGTCGGAACGCCGGAAGATATCGTGAGATTTGTGAATTGCGGCTGGGATATGTTTGATTGCGTCATTCCGACGAGAGAGGGAAGACACGGACGCCTTTTCCTACGGAAAGGCGAGTTAAAAGTTAAAAGTGAAAAATTAAAAGTCAAGGAGAGTAATTTCTATGAAACGATCAATATCAACAATGAAAAGTTCAGGGAGGATTTTTCGCCGGTGGATCCGAATTGCGATTGCGTTCTTTGCCAGAATTATTCCCGGGCGTATCTTCGCCATCTTTTTGTCTCCAAAGATCCTCTGGCGATGCGTTTGGCATCTATTCATAATTTGAAATTCTATACGGATTTGATGAAAAGATTATGAAACATATCGAACTTCTGGCTCCGGCAGGGGACTTATCAAAATTAAAATATGCCATCGAATATGGGGCGGACGCGGTGTATCTCGGCGTGCCGGATTTTTCTTTGCGGGTGAGGATTAATAAATTCGGCGAAAAAGAAATCGCCGAAGCGGTCGGCTACGCGCATAAGCTGGGCAAGAAGGTTTATGTTACCTTGAACATTTACGCTCATAACCGGCATTTGGAGAGTGTCAAAAAGCATTTGGGTTTTTTGAAAAGACTGGAAAAGTCGGGGTGTGGCGGAGTTGACGCGGTGATTGTTAGTGATCCAGGGATTATGAATTTATGCAAAAAATATTTGCCGGAAACAGACATCCATCTTTCCACCCAAGCCAACGCGACTAACGTCGAGGCGGTGAAATTCTGGCGCGACGCCGGAGTGAAGAGGGTGATTTTGGCGCGGGAAGTAGCGCTGGAAGAAATCAGGGAAATCGGAAAAAAAGCAAAAGGCATAGAATTGGAAGTTTTTGTCCACGGAGCGATGTGTATGAGCTATTCCGGGCGGTGCATCCTTTCTCAGTGGATGACGAGCCGGAGTGCCAACTTGGGAGATTGCGCCCAACCGTGCCGATGGGGGTATCATGAAACACGAAACACGAAACATGAAACAAAAGAAATCAGCGTTGTAGACGATCAAAGGAGATACGGGATGGATGTGGAGGAGGATCGACATGGGACGTATTTTTTCAATAGTTATGATCTTAATTTAATTGAGTATGTCCCGGAGTTAATTGGCGCTGGCGTAACGTCCCTCAAAATTGAGGGACGGGCGAAAAGCGCCTATTACGCGGCGGTGGCGACGCGGGCGTATCGGGAAGTAATTGACGGGGTGGAAAATAAAATATCGGAAAAAGAATTAACGAAGGTTATAAAAAATCAAAAAGCAGAGCTGGATAATTTGGCCAACCGCGGGTACACGACCGGGTTTCTTTTGGGAGGCGAGCCGGAGCATAATTTTTCGGGGCAAATTAAAAAGGGGAAATCTGAGTTTGTGGGGGAAACTGTCGGAACAGAAAATAATTTAGATATTGTCAGGGTGCATAACGCCGTGTTTTTGAAAGATAAGGTTGAGGCGGTAACGCCGGAAGGCAATGTCGCGGTGAAGATAAAACGGATTTTGGATGACAAAAAACAAGAAGTAACCGAAGCCCACGGCGGACACAGCCGGAAATATTATTTCGAGTTCGATAAAAGCTTGCCGGAGAGGAGTTTGATCAGGAAGAAAAGACTTTAGTTTTCGCGTATCCGCGCTATTGACAAAAAATGGCCGGTATGCTACAAAGGGCATACTTGACAATTGAGGAAGAAAAGGCGAAAACAGTCAACCCAGAAGGAGAACGAGTATGAAGAAGCGAAGACGCACCGGAAGCATCGAATTCTATTTGCTCCCCATGATTGCCGCCTACGGCTCCATCACCGCGATCCCCATCGGCGCCACGGCTTGTACCGGCCCGTGAGCCGCGGGTTTCGGGGGAGCGCAAAGTGCGCCGCCTCGAATGCGCGTAGTACCCGGTCAGTTGTCCGCCTAAGGCGGATGCGGAACTGGCTGGTTTGGCAAAAGGCTTGTCGGTCCGCCCTGCCGTTGTGCACATGACCGGACCGACTACCAAAACTAGCTCGTTGACCCCATCGACGGGGCGCGAGCAGAGAGGAGGCGCTATGCTTCCGTGGACTTTTTCAAGCCAGACGCTCTTAACTGAGCGAGGCGGAACAAACTAGTCTCTCGAATCCCCATGAGAGGGAGGCAGGAGGCCAGACGGAGGCCAAGGAGTGTCGCTCTTGCCAGCCCCAAGCTCGCAGATCAAATCTACGAAGCTGAAGGGGGCGGAGAGGGCGAACTCTGCGAGGGGGAATGTGCCCAATTTCACTTTTGCGATCCGCGTTCGAGCGGAGCGATCGGGATCTTCCATCGTGTCATCAGGCCTCCAGGGTCGCAGCAGCGCCGCAGTAAGTGCGCGCGCATTTCGGCGCCAGCCGACCCACCCAGAGAGGGGATTTCCGCCGAGTCGGAATCCCCTTGATTTTTTTTCAGAAGGAGGATTACTGTAACAGCAATCGTAAATTCTTGGATTAGTTGATTGTGCTTTTCGCGCAATAATTAATGCTCTGGGGGATGGCGGTTCCTCCACGCGCTCGGTAAAATCATAACGGATCCGGGCGTTTGACAAAAAAAGTCCCCAGCGGGATAGAAGAAAGTTTGCGCGCCTCTTATGATTAAATCTTCTTTGGAAGCGGGTGAAACATACTCCCGATTCAAAGGAAGGTTGGCAGGGAGGGCAATACAACTTTCTCTCAAAATTTTGCCTTGAGGGTAAGCTCCGAGGATACTGCAGTTTTTCTTTCGCGGAAGTGAAAGTTAAGAACTGTACCATCGGAGCTTTTTTTGTTGGCTTGAAATATGGGAAAAGGTTGGTTGTATAAGTCTTAGAAACGGAAAAAATACCCAAAAGAACAAAAAGCATTTTTAACAAAAAGTTAAAACGGCGTTTTTTTAGTGATAAGAATTGGCTAATAATTAGGAAATCCTGCCGGCAAGCTTGAAGTTCGGGGTCGAAAGTTTGCCCCGGGAAAGCAAAAAAATGAGTGTTTTAAATAATTTTAGGGCGTCTCGAGTCAGGAAAGCTGTGGCCGGACTGTTGGCGGCAGTGTTCCTTCTGGGAGCGGCCGTGTCTCCGGCTTTCGCGGACAGGGGAAGAGGCAGAGACGGCGATGACAAGCACAGGAGGGGCGACGACAGAAAAAGAGTGGAGATCAGAATAAAGAAGGAAGTACGGTTTGATAAAGACAGGAAGCATGGCAAGAAGTTCGAAAAGCGGGTCAAAGTGAAAAAGAATGTGAAGAAGTTCGATTACAAATTTGACCGCAAGTTCGACCACCGCAGGTATTAATTGAAAGGGACGCCAAAGCAAGACTCCTCCGAATTTCGGAGGAGGTTTTGTTTTTTTTGAACAACAGAAATATTTTCGGTTTCCGGCGGTAATACTCGCGAACAAAGCTTTTGCGGTTTTCATAACAATTAAAAACAAAACGAGATGAACAAGAATATCATTGCAATAATTTTAGCGGCAGTTATCCTTATCGCGGTTGGCGGATTTCTTTATTCAAGAAACAAGCCGGCGGGCGGTTTGGTGACTTTGCCTAATAGCCAAGCGGCTGACGCGGTTGTCGCTTATACCGATGCGGGGTTTTCTCCAAAGACGGTTACGGTCAAAGTCGGCGATACGGTGATGTTTCGCAACGACAGTTCCGGCGGGATGTGGGTAGCTTCGGCGCCGCACCCGGTGCATACGGATTATCCGGAATTTGACGCCAAGAAATCTTACGTCAAAGGCGAAGCCTATTCTTTCACTTTTGAAAAATCCGGAACTTGGAAATTTCACAATCATCTGAAATCGACGGATTTTGGGAGCGTGACGGTGGAATAGCCGGACGGTTGAAATAAGGAGAGTTTGAAAGTGTAATAGCTTAGTTGGGAAAATTAAAGGATTTTGAATCCGTTTCAATAAATAATTCAGTTAATAAATCAAAAAAATGAGCAAATATAATTTAAATTCAGTTGGTAAAAAGGTTACTCTAGCCGCGTTTTCCCTGGCGCTGGTTGGCGGGCTGGTTCTGGCTCCCGACGCGTTGGCTCGAAGAGGCCGGGGCGGCGACGATGACAAGTCTGACCATAGAAGCAGGTTTGAAGATAGACTAGACAGGTTTGACAGATTCGGCGACGACAGAGGAGGTCGCGGACGCGATCACAGGGAGGACAGCTTTAGGCACAGGAGTTCGGATGACAGTATGTTTGGACACCGATCGTCTCACAGATAACATTTCCAAAATGAAAATTCCAAAACCCCGCGAAGGGGTTTTTGGTTTGGATGAAAGCGGTCTTGACTGGAAACGGATAAAAGTGTATAAAGATAATACGTCCGGGGATTGGCTCCCGAGGCATACGAAAAAATTTAAAAGATGTCCCGATGAAAGTCGGGGAAATCAGGTGGAACCGCGGGAATATTAGTTTTTAAAGTTCATAAAGTTTTTAAAGTTCATAAAGCGGCGCAAGTAGCTTCTTTACAAACTTTCTTACTTTACAAACTTTATAACTTTTATAGACTCGTCCTGAAAATACAATTATATTGTGTTTTTGGGACGGGCTTTTTTTAATTTTTAACTTTCAAAAAAATGACAGATAAAAAAGAGAATATGCTGGAGAAAATTACGTCTTTGGCGAAAAGGCGGGGGTTTGTGTTTCCGAGCTCGGAAATTTATGGCGGGATGCAGGCGATTTATGATTATGGCCATTACGGGACGCTTCTCAAGAACAATATCCGGGATGCTTGGTGGAAACATATGGTGCAGTGTCGCGATGATGTCGTGGGACTCGACAGCGCGATTTTTATGCACCCGACTACTTGGGTGGCGTCGGGTCACGTGGGCGGTTTCAACGATCCGCAAGTGGATTGCCGGAAATGCAAAAGCCGGTTTCGCGCCGACCATATTTTAGAAGAATTCGGCATCAGTGCCGACAAAGCGCCACTGGAAGAACTGAATGCTCATCTGGATAAACTGCGGGAAGAGGGAAAGCTTAAATGCGCCAATTGCGGTTCGACTGATCTCACTCCGGCAAAAATATTTTCTTTGATGGTAAAATCCAATATCGGTTCTCCGACGGATGAGCTCAAGGAAGAAAACGTGGTTTATCTTCGTCCGGAAACTTGCGGTGGAATTTATTTGGAATATAAAAATACGATTGACTCTTTACATATAAAATTGCCGTTTGGAATCGCGCAAGTCGGAAAAGCCTTTCGCAATGAAATTGTCGCCCGGCAGTTTATTTTCCGCACGCGGGAATTCGAGCAGATGGAAATGCAATATTTCCTGCATCCGGATATTATGAAAGAAAAATATGATATGTGGAAAGATACTCGTTGGAAGTGGTACCTTGAATATGGAATGAAGAAGGAAGAACTTCGATGGTACAAACACGAGAAATTGGCGCACTATGCGTCGGAAGCTTATGACGTGGAATATAATTTTAAAACTCTTGGTGGATTCAAAGAAGTGGAAGGCATTCACGCGCGGGGCGATTGGGACTTGTCGCAACATAGCAAATATTCCGGCGTGGATTTGAGTTATTTCGACGAAAAAACCGGCGAGAAATTCACACCGCATATTATGGAAACTTCCGTGGGACTCAACCGCTTGGTTTTGATGTTTATTGATCACTCTTATGTTGAAGAAGAAGTCAATGGCGAGACGCGGGTGGTTTTGAAATTTGACAAACGCCTGGCTCCGGTGAAAGTTGCTATTTTGCCTTTGAGTAAAAAAGAGGAATTGACCAAACCGGCGAGGGAAATATATGAAAAGTTGCGCCAGCTGTTTATGGTTGAATACGACGAAACCCAATCCATCGGCAAGCGCTACCGCCGCCAAGACGAGATCGGCACGCCGTATTGCGTGACGGTGGACTTCGAAACGCTAAACGACAAAGCGGTAACAGTGCGGGATCGAGATACGATGAAGCAAGAGCGGATTGCGATTGATAAACTGGAGGAATATTTGAAGGGGAAATTAGTCTGAACCACAGACCTGCCCGCAATGCTTTGCCATTGAATTTGTTTAAGACAGTAACAAACTTAAGTTAGCTAACACTGAAAGTACTCAGTGGAAAATAGCATTGCAAAGCAGGTGGGTTATCACTGATTTTTATGATTGCACGTGATTGTTTACGAAGCGGGGAGAACCTTTTCCCGCCTTTGTGGGGATAAATAGTGTAGGGTAAAAGCGGGTTAAGATTGGCAAAATGGATCAGAATAATTTGGAAAAACTGAAGGAAGAATTGTCCGAACTGTATCATTTGAGTTCGGCGGTTTCGGTTTTACACTGGGATCAGGAAGTATATATGCCACAGAAGGGCAGCGATTTACGCGCCAAAACAATCGCGGAAATGTCCGGCCTTATTCATAATAAGTTCGTTTCCCCTCAATTTGGAAAGCTTTTGAGAATTGCCAAAAAAGATTCGGATGACGGAAAACTTAGCGACAGCGATTCTTGTATCGTAAAAGAAGTCTGGCGGGAATACAGCCGGGAGAAAAAACTGCCGTTGGAATTCGTGAAAGAATTGGCCGAGTTGGAATCCAAGGCGCAAGGAGCTTGGACGGAAGCGAGAAAAAAATCGGATTTCAAAATGTTTTTGCCGTATCTTAAAAAAATAGTCGAATTTAAAAGAAGAGAAGCGGAATTGGTCGGATATAAAGACAGTCCGTATGACGCCCTTTTGGACACATACGAGCCGTATGCCACAACAAAAGAACTGTCTTTGGTTCTTGAAGAATTGAAGAAATTTTTGGTGGCGTTTTTGCTGAAGATAAAAAAATCAAAAGTCAAGATAAGCGATAAGATACTAAAAGGCAGTTTTTCTGTTGAAAAACAAATTGAAATCAACGAGGCTATCGCCAAGAAAATCGGTTTCAATTTTGACGCGGGAAGGTTGGATGTCAGCGCCCATCCTTTTACGATCCACTTTCATCCGGACGATGTCCGAATGACAACGCGATATGACGAGAAAGATTTGTTTTCTTCGATAAACAGCACCATCCACGAAACCGGACACGCGCTTTATGAGCAAGGCTTGCCGGCGGAAAATTTCGGTACGCCGCTTGGCGAATCGATTTCTTTGGGAATCCATGAATCGCAATCCAGGATGTGGGAAAACATCATCGGGAAAAGCCGGGAGTTTTGGAAATATTTTTATCCTAAAATGCAAAAAGAATTTTCCGCTCACTTTTCCCGCATTTCACAGGAGGATTTTTATAAAGCCATAAACGCCGTAAAGCCCTCGCTTATCCGGGTGGAAGCGGACGAGGTGACTTATAATTTGCATGTGATAATGCGCTTTGAGATTGAAAAAGATTTAATCGAGGGTTGTATAAGAGTGGAAGATTTGCCGAAAATTTGGAATGATAAAGTCAAGGAATATTTCGGTTTGAAAGTGCCGAGCGACGCGCTGGGAGTGCTGCAAGACGTGCATTGGTCGGGCGGGATGATCGGATATTTTCCAACTTACACTTTGGGGAATCTTTACTCGGCACAGTTTTATAATACCGCTCAAAAAGAAATATTAAATTTGGAAAGAGAAATCAGAAATGGCCATTTCGAACATCTACTCAATTGGCTCCGGAAAAACATCCATATTCATGGTAAAGCGTTTTCGGCGGGGGAACTGGTGGAAAAAGTAACCGGCGAAAAATTGAACAGCCAGTATTTTATTGATTATATAAAAGAAAAATACTCGGCGATATACGGAATTAAGGGATAATTAAAGCCGAATTGAAATTAGCTCTTATCAGCTAACATTCGTTCTGCTTTCGCGAGTTCTATGAATCACAAGAAAACAACTTTGAAAAACGGCTTGCGGATCATTATCGTTCCGATGAAAGAAACGCAGACGGCGACGGTCATGGTGATGGTGGGAGTAGGGTCGAGATACGAGACGGACAAGGAAGCCGGGCTGTCGCATTTTATCGAGCATATGTTTTTCAAAGGCACCGAAAAACGCCCGGATACGTTGACGATTTCGGAGGAATTGGACGCGATCGGCGGAGAATTCAACGCGTTTACTTCCAAAGATAATACCGGATATTACGCCAAAACCGATTCCAAACATATCGGCACGGCGTTGGATGTGGTAACGGATATGTATCTCAATTCCAAACTGGAGGAAGAGGAAATAAAAAAAGAGAAGGGCACGATTATCCAAGAGTTGAATATGTATGAAGATATGCCGATGAGGAGTGTCGGGGATGTTTTTGAAAGCCTGCTTTATCGCGGGACGGAATTGGGGCGGGAAATTATCGGCACGAAAAGAACCGTCAACTCATTCAAACGGGAAGATTTTGTCAATTATATGAAGCGTTTCTATACGGCCAATGATACGGTAGTTTGCGTGGCTGGAAAATTTGACGAAGCAAGAATAATCAAAGAAATAGGGAAAATTTTTGGCAAGATGGCGCCGGGCAAAAAAGCGAAAATTTCCAAAGTCAAAGAAGTTCAGAAAAATCCGGAGCTGAAGATCAAATTCAAAAAGACCGACCAGACCCATTTTGTGCTGGGGACGAGGGCATATGACTGGAATCATAAGGATCGTTACGCGCTGGCGCTTTTGTCGGTGATTTTGGGCGGCAATATGTCGAGCCGGCTTTTCATCGAGGTGCGGGAGAAGCGGGGACTGGCGTATTATGTCCGGTCCGCCGTGGAATCTTTCGAAGACGTCGGGTATTTCGCTACTCAAGCCGGGGTGGAGCACAAGAATTTGGAATTGGCCATCGCGACCATTCTGACTGAATACAAAAAAATTTCCAAGGAAAAGGTGGATAAAAAAGAGTTGCAAAAAGCCAAGGATTATGTCAAAGCCAAAACGGTGATGGGAATGGAAGCATCGGACGAAGTGGCGATGTTTTTCATCAGCCAGGAAACAACTAAAAAGAAAATTTTGACTGTGGCGGAAAAGTTCGCGCTGATTGATAAAATTACGCCAAGTGATATAATGAAAGCGGCGAAAGAGGTGTTCAAGAATAGTAAATTGAATTTAGCGGTGATCGGTCCGCATAAGGACGGCAAGAAACTACAAAAGCTACTGAGTCTTTAGAAGCTAGGTGAATTAAATAATTTCAAAATCATGTCCAAGCAATCCATCGAAATTTCCACTAACATAATTTTCAAAACCATCCTGATTCTTCTCGGGTTTTGGTTTTTGTTTTTGGTGCGCGACGTGATCGCGCTACTGATCATTTCCTTGATTTTCGTTTCCGCCATCGAGCCGGCGGTGGACTTTTTGGGCAAACACAAGATTCCGCGCGCGGCTAGCGTGCTTGCTCTTTATGCTATTCTAATTTCAATTCTGAGTTTGGCTGTGTCTTTTTTGGTTCCCCCAATATCTCAGCAAATCGGAGAGCTTACTCGCGACTATCCGGCTTATTCGCAGAAAGTTACGGACTTCTTTTTGGCGGTAAACAGTTTTATCACCCGGAACCATATCAATATCGACACAAACCAGATTTTGGGCAACTTTGGAAATGAAATTTCCAATTTTTCCCGCAATATTTTTTCAACCACCCTGGGAATATTTTCCAGCGTCATCTCGCTGATCGTGATATTTTCTCTTACTTTTTATATGTCCGTGGAAGAGGATGGGATCAAAAAGTTTATCGCCCAAGTGGTGCCGAAACGCCATCATGATTACGCGCTTAATCTGGCTGACCGCGTGAAGCATAAAATCGGAAGCTGGCTTATTGGGCAATTTTTTCTGATGTTCATCATTTTCCTTATTGTTTACACCGGGCTTTCTTTGGCGGGAATCCCATATGCTCTGATCTTGGCAATTTTTGCCGGGTTTATGGAAATCATCCCTTATGTCGGTCCGATAATTTCAGCCATTCCCGGCGTGGCATTGGGCTTTCTGGTGTCTCCCACAGTCGGCATTCTGGCTCTCGCGGTCTATGTCTTGTCTCAACAGCTTGAAAACCATATCATTACTCCGCAAGTTATGAAAAAGGCCGTGGGGCTTTCGCCGGTAACAGTTATTTTAGCTTTGCTTATCGGCGCGAAATTGGCCGGAACAATCGGCGCGATCCTGGCCATCCCGGTGGCCACCTCTTTGAGTCTGGTGGTGAAAGATTATATGGAATACCGGGCGAAATCACAAAATTAGTCAAACAGAAAACGGAAGATTTTATAGGGGCCTCTGCAGAGACTACTATTTTTTATAATAAAAAAAGAATAAAAATGGTGAAGAGGGAAATGAGGATATCGTTTCTGGCGTTTCGCCATGTCCACTGGCGCTCGGGGGAGTATTTGGGAAATCTTGAATAGCGATGAGCGAAGGCATGGAAAGTTTTTACTTTAGCTAGGGCTATATTTTCTTTGAATGTCCAATACATGAGAGTGAGTAAATCAGGCAGAAGAGAAAAAAATGAACCGAGAAATATACGCTCTGTTTCTTGCGGGATTGGTTTTTTGAAATAAATAAACGAAATGATTATAAAAAACCCGATTGACAAGTCTAGAGCGATTTTCCACCAGGTGTCCTTTATTTTCGCGATTCGGCTGTCAAAATATTCTCCATGACGGAAAGAATCCATCGTAAAATGGATGGCAAGGGAAAGCAAAATTATCAGAGGGAGATTGGTTAGATTTTTTCCAATGACAGCGCCGGTAAGGGCGTGGGTAGTGAGAACCATGGATTTTGTAATTGGTAAACAGTAATTGGTAACTCGGATTTTTGTCAGGATGTTCTGGTGCTGTCTTATCCTAATTACGATTTACTAATTACAAATTACTTTTACTTCTTGCGAAAAACTTTCAAAAAAGGTACAGTAAATCTAGTAAAGTAAGGCTTATGGCTACAGGCACATTATACATCGTCGCTACGCCGATTGGCAATCTCTCTGATATCACATTTCGAGCGGTCGAAGTGCTGAAACAGGCGGATTTGGTTGTGTGCGAGGACACTCGGGTGAGCAGGAGACTTTTAAATCACTATGAGATTAACACCTCGCTGGCTTCTTTTTATAAATCCGGCCACGGCGGGTCTGTGAAGCCGGTTCCTAAAGTTGACTATATTGTAGAAGAACTTAAAAGCGGCAAAAACATCGCTTTTATCACCGACGCCGGAACACCGGGGATATCCGATCCAGGGAATCTTTTAGTGGAAGCGGCCGTGCGCGAGGGAATTTGCGTGATTCCGATTCCAGGCGCGTCGGCTCTAACAGCATTGGCATCTGTTTCCGGAATCGATCTTGCGCAATTTGTTTTTTTGGGATTTCCGCCGCACAAGAAAGGCCGGGAAACATTTTTCAAAAAACTCATCGCGCATGATATGCCAGTGATATATTATGAATCTCCGCATCGATTGATAAAAAATCTGGAACTTTTGAAAACACTAGCGCCGAAAAAAAATATAATTTTAGGCCGCGAACTGACGAAAATGTTTGAGGAAATCGTGCGGGGAACAGTCGGGGAAGTTTTGGAATATTTTAATAGTAATCCGGGCAAGATCAAAGGAGAGATTGCAATTATTGTTTATTGATTATGAATAAATTCTATATCACAACTCCAATTTATTACGTCAACGCCAAGCCGCATATTGGTCATGCTTATACGACCATCGCAGCCGATGTTTTGGCGCGGTTTCATAAGCTCCAGGGCAAGGATGTCTTCTTTTTGATGGGAACGGACGAGCATGGGCTAAAAATTCAAAAAAAAGCAGAGGAAGCAGGAAAAGAGCCAAGGGTCTTTGTTGACGAGATTTCCGCTGAATTCAAAAGCCTTTGGGAGAAACTTGATATAAAATATGACAATTTTATCAGGACGACTGACGAGAAGCATATCAAAGCGGTTTCGAAGATGCTCCAAACATTATTTGAGAATAAGGCGATTAGGAAAGGCGAATATGAAGGATTATATTGCGTCGGTTGCGAACAATTTTTAAATGAAAGCGATTTAGTGAATGGAAAATGTCCTGATCATGATATTATCCCGGAAAAAATGAAAGAGGAAAGTTATCTTTTGGATATGAAAAGCAAGCAGGCGGAACTTATACAAAAAATAGAAAATGATGAGTTTAGGATAACGCCGGAAAAATATAAAAAAGAAATGTTGTCATTTTTGAAGAATAACGAGCTAAAAGATCTTTCTATTTCCAGAAAAAATGTCAGTTGGGGAATTCCCTTGCCTTTCGACAAGAGCTATACGACTTATGTTTGGGTGGACGCTTTTATAAATTATCTTACCGGGATTGGCTGGGATGGGAATATTGAAAATATTCCTGAATTTTGGCCGGCGAATGTCCAGTTTATCGGGAAAGACATTTTGCGGGTGCATGCGACCATTTGGCCTATCGTTCTTATGTATTTGGGATTCCCTCTCCCTAAAACTCTTTTTACTCACGGTCATATTCTTTCCGGCGGAAAAAAGATGAGCAAAACTTTAGGAAATACTATTTCGATTGACGAAATGCTTGAAAAATTTGGTGTGGACGGAACGCGCTATCTGCTTTTGAGCGCCGGAACATTCGGGGAAGATGTGGATGTGACGACGGAAAGAATGGTGGAAAAATACAATGCTGATTTGGCAAATGGATTGGGAAATCTTTTGTCGCGGGTGGTTACACTCGCTCAAAATTCCCAATTTCCAGCTCCCAACTTTGTACAATCTCAGCCAAAGGCTGATCAGCCTATGGCTGAAATTTCCAATGATTCAATTTTAAAATTAATAGAAAACATCGAATTGGGACAGGCGCTGGATTATATCTGGAATATAATTAAAGAAGATGACAAATATATCAATGACAGCGAACCTTGGAAACTTAAAAAAATAGATCCGAAAAAATTCGAAAAAGTAATGGAGAAGTTATTAAATGATCTGGATAAGATTTCTATGCTTGTTGCTCCTTTTATGCCGGAAACTTCCGAAAAAATAAAAAAAGCGCTGGAGACGAAAAAAGTCGAGCCGTTGTTTCAGAGAATAAAATAATGTTAATTGACACTCACGCCCACCTTGACGATAAGCAATTTGACGCGGATCGCGAAGAAGTGATTGGGCGTTTTTTTGCGTCGGGCGGGGAAACTATTATCAATGTCGGGGCGGGGCTGGGGAGTAGTCGGCGATCGGTGGAACTGGCGGAAAAACATAAGAATATTTTCGCGGCGGCGGGACTCCATCCGCACTATTTCATGAAACACGCAACATGGGATACGGAGCATAAAGATCAACTTAAGGAGTTGGCGCGCAGGAACAAGGTCGTGGCGATTGGAGAGATTGGTTTGGAATATTATTTTCCCGATGAAAATATAACCGAACAGCAGAAAGAAGATTCCAAGAAAAGGCAGGAAGAGGGTTTTTTGTTTCAAATCGAGCTGGCGGCAGAATTGGATTTGCCGATTATTATTCATTGCCGCCAAGCATACAAAGAAACTTTGGAAATACTAACCTCCGAAAAGAAAAAGTATGGCGGGAAATTGCGCGGAGTGATGCATAGTTATTTAGGGCGCTTGAGTTATGCCAAGGAATTTATAAAGTTGGGTTTTTCTTTGGGATTTAACGGGATTATTACTTTCGCCAGAGATTATGACAAAGTTATCAGAGAAGTAAGTTTGGAGAAAATTTTGATTGAAACAGATTGCCCATATTTGACCCCGGAGCCATACCGGGGAAAGCGTAATGAGCCGAGTTATGTGAAATTTGTGGCGGAGAAAATCGCCGAGATAAAAGGAGTGAGCGTTGAGGAGGCAGAGATGGCAACAACAGCCAACGCGAAAAAACTCTTTGATATCTAGTGTTACGGACTACGAAATTAACGAAATACGAAACGCTTGAAAGAACATTGGTTTTTTTCGAAAACGATTATTATATTATTTTCGTATTTCGCAAATTTCGTATTTCGTAAAACCTGAACTTGACTTTTTTTTGATTTTGCCGGAAAATAGACAGTGGTTGCACGTTTTGGCAAGAATATGGAAAATAAAAAGCCTGCCCGCAATGCTTCCGATAGCGATGCAGGCGGGGACAACCAGAAGGCTCCGTGGTGGCAGCCCAGTTTATTGCTTTTCGCGAAACTCTCCGGCTGGATTACCGGGCCGATTATTCTGGGTCTGATTGTCGGCAAATGGCTGGACAGGAAATACGGAACCGAACCTTGGCTGTTTCTCGCCGCCGTAGGATTGGCCTTTTTTGTTTCAACATTCGGAATAGTAAGGGACGCGGTGAGGGAGATGAAGAGGATCGAGAAAGAGAGTAAAGATAAAAGCAAAAATAGTGATATAAAAAAGCTGTAATTTGTGAGTGGTAAATAGTAATTTGGAAATACTAATTACTATTGACTAATTACGATTTACTTTAGTGGCGGAACATACCGAACAATCAAATACTGAAAATGTTCAGCAGGAAGTTTCTCACGAAGCAACCTTGTTTGCCGAGCCGGTATATCATATCGGAAATTTTAACGTCACCAATTCTTTGATCGCCAGCTGGATAACAGTAGCCATTCTCGTTATCTTTTTTTATTTCGTCGGAAAAAAGATTAAGCGCGTGCCGAAGGGAATTCAAAATATTTTTGAATTCTTGCTCGAAAAAGCCCTGGATTTGGCGGACAGCGTCACGGGGAACCGAAAAAAATCAGAGAGATTCCTGCCCATCACGCTATCTCTTTTTTTGTTTATTTTGGCGAACAACTGGCTAGGGCTTTTGCCGGGAGTGGGAACTATCGGGTATAATGAAATCGAAGGCGGACATGGCGTGTTTATCCCGATTCTTCGCGGAGGAACGGCGGACATCAATACTACTTTGGCGCTGGCACTTTTTGCCGTCGTGGCGTCGCATATTATGGGCGTGGTAGCGGTCGGTACTTGGACTCATTTGAATAAATTTATCAACCTAAAAGCGTTTATTTCCATTCCGAAAGAGATCAGAAAAGATATGTCGATAGTTTTGGTTAATCCGATCAAGGCTTTCGTGGGAGTGGTGGAGTTGATCGGCGAGGCCGCCAAAGTGGCGTCGCTTACATTTCGGCTTTTTGGAAATATTTTCGCGGGTGAAGTGTTGCTGGCTTCCATGATGGCGCTTTTTGCCTATTTTTTGCCATTGCCGTTTATGTTTTTAGAGATAATCGTGGGAATAATCCAGGCGCTCATTTTCGCCATGCTGACGCTGGTGTTTATGGCTATCGCGTCGGAAGCGCACGGGGAACACTGAGGACAATTTTTAATTTTTAATTTGAAATTTTTATTGAATGTTCAATTGATCAATTTCGAATTTTTTCATTTAAAATTGATTAAAAATTAAAAATTTTAAATTAAAAATTAATTAACAAGTTGCTAGTTTTGAAGCGACGCTAAAAAAATATCTCCCGTCGACTAATCAAAATCAAGTAAACTAAAAAAACTATGGATCTAACAATGATGGCCAAGGGATTGGCAATTGGAATCGGATCGATTGGACCGGCGCTCGCCATTGGAAGAATCGGGGCGAAAGCTATGGAGTCGATTGGACGGAATCCGGAAGCGGCGGACAAGATTTTGGTGCCGATGCTTCTGGCGGCGGCCTTTGCCGAAGCGGTGGCGATTTACGCACTGGTGATAGCTTTCTCAATTAAATAACTCGCGAAAGCAGAGCGAATTGAAGCGAAGGGGAGCTAATGATTATTCGTTCTAATTAGCTTTTAATTCGCTCCTTATTCGCGAGTAATTATTATGGAAGAATTAGTAAAAACTTTCCACATCGAAGCCAATTTACTGGCTGCGCAGATCGTAAATTTCGTGATCGTGCTTTTGGTATTGTACAAGTTTGCCTATGGTCCGATTCTGAAGACGCTTAACGACCGAACTAAAAAAATTGAAAAAGGATTGAAAGACGCGGAGGAATCACAGAAAAAATTACAGGAAATAACACAGAAAGAAAAAGAAGTAATGACTGACGCTAAAAAAGAAGCTCAGACGATTATCAAAAAGTCGGAAGAAGAAGCCAAAAAAAACGCGGAGATGATTGTCGCGGAGGCAAAAAACAAGACTGACAAGGCGATCGCGGACGCCAAGAACTTGATCGAACAAGAGAAAGGAAAAATGCTCGCGGAAGTAAAATCGGAAGTGGCGGAGCTGGTCGCGGCGGCGGCGGCGAAGATTTTGGGCGAGAAGATTGACAGCGAGAAAGATAGGGAGTTGATTGAGAGAGCGATAACTCGCGAAAATAGAGCTAATTAAAGCAAACAAGAGCTAAAAAGGTTTTACAACTATCCTTCTCTCCCGTAATCGGGAGAGACCTGCCCGAAATGCTTCGACATTGACTGAGTATAGAATAAGCTTGCAGACTAATTTGCCTTAACCAATCAGTACTTAATGGCTGTTAGCATTTCGAAGCAGGCGGGTGTCGCGTACTCGCGACAGAGAGGGTTCGAAACAGCGTTTGCGAATGTGCCCTCTCCCCAGCCCTCTCCCGATTACGGGAGAGGGGGTAAAAAAAGAATATGAAAATTTCCGTTCAACAATACGCCCAAAGTTTATATGAAGTGACGAAAGAAAAATCTCAGGGCGAGATTGATTCTGTTTTGAAAAACTTTACAAAAATTTTGGCGAAAAATAATCAGTTAAGATTAAAAAATAATATTATTAAGAAATTTGGAGATATCCATAATCGGGAAAACGGAATTGTGGAAGCACGAGTGACCAGCCGGGAAGTGTTAAGTAATGAGTTACGTAACAAAGTACGTATATATGTACGTACCAAATACGGCGCGAAAGAATCAGTTTTGGTTGAAAAGACCGACGAGTCGATAAAGGGCGGAGTTATTATCCGGGT
>Ga0208977_1000913_pt1 | contig 17270 bp, 21 predicted proteins | sample RifOxyA2_FD_184030 | JGI IMG/M metagenome (GOLD analysis project Ga0208977, IMG submission 184030) | Groundwater microbial communities from Rifle, Colorado - Rifle Oxygen_injection A2 (SPAdes) | ecosystem: Environmental > Aquatic > Deep subsurface > Groundwater | place: Rifle, Colorado, United...
TCTCAATCATTAAGCCGCTTAACAATTCTGTATTCACAATGGGCAATAATATTGCCATCAATGTTTCTGCATATGATCCTGATGGTTCTGTATCTTATGTTGCTGCAGAGTATTCCACCAATGGCAGTATCTGGAATTATGTTGGTGTAGGCACTTTATCCCCATATTATTTTGTATGGAATAATATTCCTCAGGGAAGATACATTATTCGGGCAACAGCTACTGATAATCAACAAACGAAATCTTATGCATACACAAATGTTGTTATAAACAAAATAAACATCGATCAATGATCATCTCTTTATTTTCATCTCTATGAAATCTATTTCTTCTACAGAATCTGATCTTGAGCCTTTTGCATTGTAAAGATATTTCAAAAGTATTAATGTGATTATTGTTGTTAAAAAGCTCATGAATACAATCGCAGAATAGATTTCCTTTGTTATTACCCCTAACAATAGTCCATTCAATGCAATTATGAATGCTACTTCTCCTCTCGGAGCCATTCCTGTTCCTATGATCAATGCATCTTTTTTCTTGAATCCCATCTTGTATGCAGTATATCCTGAACCGATCATTTTTGTTAATATGGCAACTGCTGTCAAAACAATTATGAACCAGAATAATGTCACAAATGCATTCAATTCAACAACAATTCCTATGCTGATGAAAAATATTGATGTAAATATTATCTCAAAATATTCAGAACCTGCAAGCAATGTATTGATTGCTTTACTTTTGCTTAAGCTCACTCCGACAAGGAATGCTCCTACTATCGGTGCTAATCCTAGCGCGAATGCTATATAGCTGAATAAGAATACTATTGCTAATCCTAGAACGAATGTTTGTCTTGGGGCAGTTCTTATTACGTGTTCGTTGAATTTGTCAAGCATCCATGTCAATAATTTCTCGCCAAAGAATAACATGAACAATACAAATCCTATTACCATCGCTAACTTTAATAGTATTGTTGTAGGACCGATTCCTCCAGGGACACTTATCACTATAGACAATATAGATAGACTTATTATGTCATCTATTACTGCCGCGCCAATCATTGCTTTTGCTGTGTCTGTCTTAATCTTTCCAATTTCTTTGAGAACAGAAGATGTTATTCCCAAACAAGTCGCTGTTAGTGTTGAACCGACGAATATAGAAATATAGATATCATACCCAAATAATGCAGAAACTGTAAATCCTCCTAAAAGCGGAACTAACGCGCCAAAGAAAGCTACATAAAAATTTTTCTTAGTATAAACTTCTTTGATGTTAGAGTTCAGTCCAGCGACAAACAATAAGACTATAGAACCAAGATTTGCTATTACTGCGATAGTGCCGTCATACTCAGCTATCCCTAATATGCTCGGTCCTAAAACTATTCCCAAGACTATTATACCCACACTTACTGGCTGCTTAAGCTTCTTAGATATTATTGTTCCTATTATTGCAAACAACAACATCGCAGCAAGCACCATGAATATTTTCACATCGGCCATTGTATCCCAAAATAACGTGCATTTATATTTGTTATGGAAAACTAGAATAGACTAATTAAGCCGAGATATTATTTTATGTATTCTTCCCATATTTTATCTGAATCATTATCCCAAATTTTCTTCAAGTATAGCTCATTGTAAAAAAATACGTCCTTAAATTCATCTTTATATTTTTTTGATTTCATTTTTATTTAATAGGTATTCTTATCTCGAGTATAATATAATGCATATAAAAATATTCCGAAATCACTTCTTAATATCGATTATCTCTGGTTTAATTATCTTCACATAATCCTTTGGCTTCATCATTATTGAATCATTATGTGTCCCTGCACTGAAGACAATCTGAGATTTTTCTGATAATGATCTATCCATATACACAGGAATGTTGAATAAGATGCCGAATGGAGGGACACTTCCAATTGTGCAGCCTGTTCTTTCTAAGACTTCTTCTGCACTTGCTAATGCAACATTCTTGCTATTGAACATTATTCGTAATTTCTTTAGGTCAATCCTTTCATTGCCTGCAATGACAACTTGTATGTATTCAAAATATTTTCCAGAATCATCCTTCTTCTCAACTTTCAATATTATTGCCTTTGCAGCCTCATCAAGATTTGTTCCTCTAATCTTTGCAGCATCCTCACTCCTATGGACATGCTCATGAGTAAGATGTTTATATTCAATATTATTCTTATCAAGAATTTCCTTTATTTGAAGAAATGTTGAAGAGGTCATTTATTGGAATTCCATCTGGATCCTCAGCTCGACAAGCGATAAAGTCAGCTTACTTACCACCATCAGGTGCTTGGATATGCTCCTGCTGTCTCCATGAAGCTGATTTTTCATCCTATAATTAGCCTCATAGACCTCAAAATCACCTTCACCAAATGTTATGACCTGCTTTCGGTCAAAGTTATAGTATAATTTGTAGTATCGCTCAAAGTGCTGTCTGTTCAGTTTGGCAAGGCTAAGAACTTCCTTCACATTCTTCTGTGTCAAAGCAAGATGCTTTCCTATGTACTTAAACTCATCACCGATAAGCTCCAGAATATACAGACTTGAGAATATCAATGATTTCTTGTTTTCAGGAAAATGAGTATCTATTTTATTTAGTATCCTTGAGCAATAATCTACTAATTTATCCACATTCAAGTCTATTGTATGTATCTCCTTGCATAGGCTCGGATCCTGTATCTTATTCTTTTCAATAGAGTCGATTATCATGTCAAACATCTGCAAAATGACGAGAAATATCCTTCGTAATGAGTGGTCAAATTCCTTTATGGACACCTCTGCCATCTCTCTTATTATACAATATCCCTTCCCTGATTCCATGATATCAATACCAATGAACCTGTTTGTTACTTCCTGGATCATTGCGATAGCCGGCTTTGGGGGGACTTTCTCTCCGAGCTTCGAATACTCGAATTGTGTAGTGTAGTAATGGTATGCATCCTCATACTCTTTTTTTGTGCTGTCAAAAAGAATCTTTATCTCATCACATCCTGACCTATATGCTGACTGAAAATATCTCCATAATAATGGTACTGTGAAGCCTTCAATGTCTATCTCACAGGATTTTTCCTTATGATTGCAGGGACTGTTTATGACTAAAGTATTTTCTCTCTCAAATATGTCTACTTCATCCCTACTCTTCAAATTTAGCCTCTTGACCCACTCTGCGGGGAGCGTCAAGGTTAATGTATTATGGCCTTGTTTTATTATCCTTCGTTTCATTGTACTAAACTGGCACTAAGCCACTCCGAATATACTTAAGATAAACAATATATCCTTATATATTTATCTAATATATTCACTAGTGAGGATATGGGATCCTATATTGCCTGGTATTGCCAAGAAATATATTGACAAGAGATAAATCTCAGAAAGCATATACCTACAGTATGAGCATCCATAATCCTGAAAATAAAGAGTGTGAGTTATGCAACACTATTGACGATAATGTGCCAAATCATGCACCTGCTATTGAAGAAGAATTCTTATATTACATTAACAAGGAAGAGCCGATGGATTATGAAAGGCAGCTCATGGAAAAGTATTATGACAGGATACAGGCAGTGTTAAGCAGAAAAGCAATACCTCCTTATGAGCTTGAAATCCAACCAACATCATACTGCAATCTGACGTGCGGCCATTGTATTGGAAGATTCTACGAAAGACTTCCAAGCATAATGACTTTTGAGGATATGCAGGAGATCAATCACCAGGTGCAGGAATTCCAGGTTGATGGCTATAAAATCGATAATATCAAGTTCTGCGGCACAACAGGAGAACCTCTTATGAATCCAGCAACACTCGACGGCCTGGAATTATTCAAGAAATCTGGATATAAAACAATATTATTCACCAATGGGATATTGCTCAATTCAAAGACTAGAGATGACAAGCAATACTTTGAAGTGATTGCTAAATATACAGACAAGCTGAACCTGAGCCTTGATGCTGATTCAGAAGATACATTCATCAGGCTGAAAGGCAGGAGCGGATTTGGCAAGGCTATTTCAGGACTTGAAAACCTTCTTTTGGCCAGAGATGAGTCAAAACATCATGTTGTTGTAAGCTATGTGATCAGCAAATATAATTATGATGGTATTATCAGGATTGCAGAATTGCTAAAACGTCTTGGTCCTGATGAATTATGGTATAGGGTGGATTTTACTAATCTTCAAGACATTAAAGAGCTATCAGAAAAAATCATCAATGACCTAGATATTGCAAAGGGATTGTCTGACAAGAATTTCAGAGTGGTTCCTGTATATTCACAGAACAGCATAAGCAAGGGCAGTAATGGCTTTGACTCAACATACATGAGATGCTACAATCAATTCTTCTGGGCATGCATAGGACCTGATATGGATCTTTATGCTTGTGGCCATAGAACCCATAGCGGCATACAATCTTTTGGCAATCTTAGAAAGAGCAATCTCAAGGAATTATGGATTGGAAATAAAAGGGATAGGTGCATAAATAATCTACCTGACAATCACTGCTCTGTCTGCAGCCCATCATCTACACGAAGAAATGAGTTCATGACATTCTTAAGCACACTGACAGAAAAACAAATGGATGATCTGCATAAGAAATATTTTAAGAAGGAATCATCCTTTGCTTAATCTCAATCCCAATTCCTTCAATGCATTCTCATCAATAGGTGACGGACAGCCATCCATTGGATTCTCTCCCTGCTTGTTCTTTGGGAATGCGATCACTTCCCTTATATCATTTGTTCCGTTCATCAATGCAACCATCCTATCCAGACCAACTGCAAATCCTCCGTGTGGAGGAGCTCCGTACTTGAATGCCTCTAGCATGAACCCGAATTTCCTTTCAACATCTTCCATTGTCAATCCAATCACTGCCATAACTCTCTCTTGGATATCTCGCCTATTAATCCTTATGCTTCCTGATCCTAATTCAATTCCATTCAATACAATGTCATAGCAGAGAGCTCTTACTTTTCCCGGATCTGACTCTAAATAATCAAGATGCTCATATTTTGGCATTGTAAATATGTGGTGTGCTGCATCCCATCTCAGCTCTTCTGGATTCCACTCATACAATGGAAAATCATAAACCCAGCAGAATGCGAACTCTTTTTCATCATAAAGCACTAGTTTTTTTCCGATCTCTTTTCTTACATTCCCTAATGCATCATTAGCCACTTTAAAAGAATCAGCGACAATAAGAATCGTATTCATTGGCTTGGCATTCAATGCCCTGATAATATTCATCTGTATCTCTGATGAAAGGTATTTTGCTGCACTTCCCTCTAATCTTAATTTTTCATTATCTTCAACGACTTTCAATGCAATCAATCCTTTCGCCTTGAATATCTTTGCAGCTTCTGATAATTCATCAATCTCTTTTCTTGCAAACTCATACTCAACACATAATGCCTTAACTATTCCACCATCTTGGATTGCATTTGTGAATACAGAAAAATCAGAGTTCTTCACATGATCTGATATGTCATGAAGAAATAACTCAAACCTAATATCTGGCTTGTCTGATCCATACTTAAGCATTGCTTCATCATAAGGGAATCTTTTAAATGGAACTTTTAATTCAACACCTATGCTTTGGAAAATATTTTTCATCAATCCCTCGCCGATCCTGAATATGTCTTCTTGCTCAACAAATGACATTTCAACATCAATCTGCGTAAATTCTGGCTGCCTGTCTGCTCTTAAGTCTTCATCTCTCAAGCATCTTGCAATCTGATAATACCTATCAAAACCTGCAACCATCAATATTTGTTTGTAGATCTGAGGAGATTGCGGAAGAGAATATGCTCTTCCATGATTGACTCTGCTAGGAACAATATAATCTCTGGCTCCCTCTGGAGTTGACCTTACCAATAATGGTGTCTCTATCTCAAGAAAATTTTCTGAATCCAAGAATTCACGGGCTGCCTGAGTTGCATTATGCCTGTTCTGGATGTTTCTCTTCATGACAGGCCTCCTTAAATCCAAATAACGATATCTTAATCTTGTCTCATCTGTGACATTAGTGTAATTTTCAAGATCCAAAGGCAATGTTTCAGAAGTATTCAGGATTTCTAACGAGCTTGCATAAACCTCTATTTCGCCTGTATCAAGCTTTTTGTTTGCCTCAGGTTTTTTTCTGACAATTCCACTGACTTTAATAACAAATTCTTTTTTCAGATTCTCAAATTCAGGAATATCATCAACATTAGCAGTAACCTGAGTCATTCCATATCTATCCCTAAGATCAATGAAACATAATCTTCCATGAAGCCTTATTGAATGCACCCATCCACAAAGAACTACATTCTTATCAACATCCTTTACCCTTAAATCATTGCAAGTGTGTGTTCTTAACATATCACTACCTTGAGAACGATGTTTCTTTATAAATTTTATTTCATTATTATCTTACTATCTACTATGAAATGCTTATTATGGGTGAACATTGGAGGAACAAATGTATAGGTTGCTCTTTTTCCTATATCCACATTTGCCCTTTTCAAAATGTACGCAACCATGTGTCCGCATGTCCAATCATCCTGGAATGTAAGATCTTCCTTATATAACGATTTCCTGAAAAATATGTATCTGAACCCTACGACTAATGATCCCCGTAATGTATGTGTAAGTTTTCTTTTTGTGGATATGAATTTCTCTCTTGATTCCTGAATTACCATTCTTCTCTGCAATCTAGAATATTGTTTTGGCTTTACAACATATAAGCTTAATCCTCCAAAATAATCTATCTTTCCAGAAATAAATTCCTTCAATGTTAGGGCCTCAACAGCGTTTCCGGGCCTCATTATCTTATAATCGATATCGAGTATTTTATCATCCCCAAGATAAATGCAGGAATGGGTTATTCCTCTAAGGATCTTGTTTGAAACTATTAATGTTATATGTAAATATTTTGAAAGAATATTATTAGGAATAGGGCCTGTAAGAACTATATCACCTGGCTTCAATATCTTTCTAAGATGATTGACTGCTCTTTCAATAAAATAACTATCATTGCTCTTTAATCTGATCACTCGCATTTTTACCCCACAAGAATAATGCAATAACGACTATAAAAAGCTTTTGTTAATTGATAAAATTAATAAATGACGCCTACAATAAATCGTCATGGCTGATCCTGTAGATATCCAAAGCATGATGCAAATATTGTGGATCTTCTTTGTTGTTATGATATTTATCATTATCATGTATGTCTATCAGTCTTTGGCATTTATGAAAATTGCCCAGAAATTAAAAACAAAAAATCCTTGGCTTGCCTGGATCCCTGTAGCAAATTCTGTCTTGCAGGCAAATATGGCAGGAATGCATTGGTGGCCTGTCTTATTGTATGCAGTGCTTTTGTTCTTTTATATAATAATGTTCATTTTTGCATTATTCCAAAACATAACTGTAGTAAATATAATTTCATTTATTACTTATATTCCTTCCATAATAATTAGTGTGTACACATTAATATGGCTTTGGAGGATCTATGAAAAAGTTTCAAGACCGGGCTATTGGGCAATATTACCTGTAATAGTAATTTTCTTTTTTACAGCATTATTATTTTTATCAACCTTATATCCGGCTTTCCTTGTGATAAGTATTATCGGAATAATACTTGGAATAATCCTTCAGATGTTATTCTTAGGTGTTGCAGCGTGGCATAAGAATTCAATAGTAAAGAAATCGTCTAAGAAATAACTATTTCTTCAAGTCATAAAGAAGCTCTTCAACCTTGTTCAGATTCCACTTGATAGCATCTGCTTTCTTTCTTAAATCTCCATTTCTTAGATCAAATTTAATCAAAATTCCTTGAATATCATGTATCAGATCTCTTATCTTCTGGACTTCTTTTTTATTTTTAACAGTTGCTTCAAGAACGGCTTTTCTTGATAATTCGCCTGTAAGATCAGACAATGCCTGAAGGTAAACTATTGGATCAACATCAATATCCTTGTATGATGGAAATTTATCTGTAACATATCCATAGAACAAGCATGCTTCTGCATATTCCTCTAAAGCATTCTCGAACGATCCTTTCAGATGAGGATGTTTCTGCAGGATTGGCTTGCATTTCTTTATTGTCAATAAAGCAGAATCAATGCTCTTCTTAGCTTCTTTTTGATCTTTTCTATGCAAGGAATATATTGCAGATTTGCTGTCTTTAAGGATCAATCTTGAATTAGCAATGATATCTTCTCTTAAAGAATCTTCTTCCTTAACATAAGTCTCCATGTCTTTTATATGCTTTTGGTCGATCATTATTAAAAGAAATAAAGCTTATTTAAATATGTTATCAACTTTCTCTATCTGTTCATAGATGTTCTCTATAAGATCATAATTCTTTATTTCTTCAAGTGTCACCCATGCATAATCCACTAATTCATCAGGTTGTTTCATTATCACTTCTCCTGAAGCATAATCTGCCCATAAGCTCACTATTATTGTTGAGAATCCATTAGGTCTTATGAATACAAGATTAGATACATAGCCAATATTCTTAATCCTGATATTTGTCTCCTCAAAAATTTCCTTCTCTAGAATCTTTTCAAAAATATCAAGCCAATGATCGTTAGTATCTTTATTTGTATGGATAAAATCTTTTTTCTCTATTTTTCCACCAGGCACACACCACATATTAGGAAATGCCTTCTCCTTAGGGCTTCTCTTGCATATAAGATATTTCTCATTTTTTCTTATTATGCCTGTTATTACAACATAATGGGCTTTTTCCTGAATCTCACTAATTTCCATAATCCAGGGATTATTAAGTAATATTTAAATAATTCCTCAAATTAATTTGACTATGCTCGATGGACTTAAAAAAACAGAAAGAATGAAGATATTTGAACTTTTCCTAGAAAAATATAAACTAAAATTCAGCGACATAGAAAAAGAAATAAAGATCAGATCAAATGCTTTATCTTATCATCTTGATGCAATGAAAAGGCAGGGATTGATAGAGAAGATAAATGATTATTACAGACTAACAAAGCATGCAGAAACCCATATTCCATTATTTTCAATGTCAAATGATCCCGGACCAATACCTATAATTCTCGTAGCAATAGTTAAGAACAACAAAATACTTTTGCTCAAGAGAAGCAAAAGACCCTACAAGAATTACTTATCATTAATAGGTGGAAAGATATTATTGCATGAAAATATGAAAGACGCTGCAATAAGAAAAGCAAAAGAAGAAGCAGGGATTGATTGTGAATTCAAATCATTGAATGCAATATTGCATGAGCGTGTCGAGACAGATAAAAAAATAAAACACTCATTCATATTATTCTTTGCACTTCTGGAGCCAAAAACCCGCAAACATAATAAGAATGTGAAATGGTATAATATCCACACAATAAAGGAAAATGAGCTTATTCCAACTGATTACTTCCTAATCAAAAACAATCTTAATTCTAGGATCAAAATGCATGATGCTCACATGTCTGATACTGAAAACAGTCTTCAACTGCATAAAATAGGCAAAATATGACCATAAATCCTTAAATAATATCGTAATATTTATATATAGCTTCTTTTATAAAATGAGCAATGAGCGTTTTCGGAGAAAGTATACAGTTTTTGGCAAAGCTAGGAATATATGATGTTGTGCTTCCATTCCTGCTAGTTTTTACTATAGTGTTTTCTTTGATGGAAAAGACCAAAGTCCTAGGAACAGAAAAAGGCAAGGATGATAAGGAATATACAAGAAAAAACATGAATGCAATGGTTGCTTTTGTGACTGCATTTCTTGTTGTAGCTTCAGCACAGCTTGTTGCTGTAATAAACAAGACATTAAGCCAAATCTTTATATTATTGCTATTAATAGTCTGTTTTTTAATGCTAGCAGGCTCATTTCATCAACAGACAAAAGAAGGATTTTTCCTTACAGGAACATATAAGAACATATTCATGGTAATTGTTTTTGTCTCAATAATAGCAATATTTTTAAACGCTTTAGGATGGTTAGATGTAATATACAACTATTTGAAGGATAACTGGAATACAAGCTATGTGGCAGCAGTGATCCTTATGATAGCGATTATAGGATTCATGGCATGGATCATGCACGATCCATCAGATTCAAAGGACGCTAAAAAAGAGGGAACAGGGTGATTGGAATGGGAGTATTTCAAGAAGGATTAATTTCATTGGAACAAGCAGGCATCTTGGATGTTGTTGTACCATTTATCTTAGTGTTTGTTATTGTTTATGCAGTTCTGCAAAAGACTAAGATATTGGGTGAGGACAAGGATGGAAAGCCTAGAAAAAACTTCAATGGTGTGATCGCATTGGTAATGGGCTTGGCTGTTGTTATCCCTCATGTAATTGGCTCTTATCCCTCTCCAGATTCTGATGTTGTAAATATCATAAATCAGGCTCTTCCTAATGTTTCAGCTGTGCTTGTAGCTGTGATAATGCTTTTACTTATTATTGGAGTATTCGGAGGACATGTTAATATTGCAGGTTCATCATTATCTGGCTGGGCTGTGATGTTTGCAATAATTGCCACTGTAGTAATTTTTGGTGCAGCTGCCAACTGGTTCAATCTTCCGTACTGGTTATTTTTCCTTGAGGATACTGAAACCCAGTCATTGATTATTGTAATATTAGTGTTTGCATTAATCATTTGGTTCATAACTAAGGAAGATAAAGAAACAAAAGAGCCAAGCTTTATGGAAAAACTTGGAAAGGCTATGGAAAAGCCTAAATAAATTTTATATATTTTAAAATGGCTACATTCCTCGATATCTCAATACTAGGACATTTTACTTCAGTATTTACATTTCTTCTAGTATTTGTAATCATCTATGGAATGCTTGAAGTTTTCAATGTCTTTGGTGAAGGCAGAAGAGGATTGCATGCTATTATTGCATTAGCAATGGGTTTTATTGTAATTTTCACCAAAAGCATAGTTACAGTTATCCAGACATTCACTCCATGGTTTACAGTATTAATCCTGCTTATTTTCTTCATACTCTTTGCAGTAAGAATGTTCGGAGCAGGATCAGGGGATATTAAAGCAGAGATAATGAAAGATGGTGTTATTGTGACATGGATAATTGTCTTTACTGTTATAATACTCTTATTCTCATTAGGATCTGGTTTTGGACAAAAAAGCTTAGAAGAAGGAGCAAGTACAACACCTTCAACCAGTGTCAATGCAACTGCGCCTGCGGGGAGCACAGCAACAGGCTCATTTAACCAGAATCTTTACAATACATTATATCATCCAAAAGTTCTTGGATTAGTTCTGATAATGCTTATTGCGATTATTGCAATGCTTTTCTTGACAGCAAGAGAAGGGCTTTGATTTTCAAGTATATATTCTTAGATTGATTTAAACGTTTTTCATTTTCATAACACAGGGATTTCGTGATTGACAAAACATATTGCAGCTAATGCAGTACCGTGATTTTTCTTTATCTTCAGACTTTGCTTAAGAATTGTTATATCTTTCAGATCATACTGTTCTGAAAATCCGTTAACATAAAGTTCATTGATGCTTGCTCTTAATCTCTTTTCAACTTCCTTCTCATCGTAATTACCATTATGCTCGCAAACTAATCCACCGTATTTTTTTCCAGTCTTTTTGTCATAAAGCCATCCATAAATTATTCCTGCTGTTGCTAACTGATTTTTCGTTCCATGAGCTACAGCCATTATTGTCTCCATGACTGCCCCATGAGTCAATAAAGGCTTAGGGATCTCTCTTGCAATTGCCGGCATTATAGAGGAATAAGTCATGATATTGCACATCTCAACACCTGCATCTTTCAATGCTAAATGATAAGAGCCTGCATGAATTGTTATATCAGATTCTCCTACTCCCTGCGTTACAAAATAGTCTTTAGGCACTCTCATCCCTATTGTATAAGTCTTCACCATCATATTTCTCCATCAAGATATGTTTTGTATGAAATAAAAAAAGGAGAAGAAGAGACTGAGAAATAACTCAGTCCGACTCCAAATAATGCTATTAATTTGACTAATATTAGGAATATTTGAATATTTTTCTTAAAGTTCATAAACTCACCTATAATTGAAAAAACATATGAAAAGATTTCTATTTATAAATATTTTGGAAATTGTTTCGACAATTTCCAAAGCCCAGAAATTCGAAGAATATCTTATGTTATTATTTTGCTGACGAGAAATAGAATATTATGTAATTACTAGAAAATTAAATAATACTGAGAAAATATATAAATTAAAGAAATTCAATTAAATTATGGAAATAAATCACGATCAAACTAAACACAAGTTTTATTGCATAGTTGATGGAAAAGAATGTTTAGTAGAGTACAGTATAGCAGATGATGAAATAGATTTCTTCCATACATATGTTCCAAAAGAATTAAGAGGACAAGGAATTGCGAAGAAGATCTATGATCATATTGCTGAGTGGCTTAAAGGCAAGAATCTTAAGATAAAAACATCATGCCCTTATGCAGAGAAATATTTTATAAGTTGTAAATGATCGGCCCTATGCCTACTGCTGTTAAATAATGATTCCTAATAATCCAATCAGGCATATCCATAGTCGGCTTATAAATTAGTTTTTTAATTCTGTTAATATCTTTAATTTTTTTGAATCCAATACCCGCATAATCATTAAAATCAAGATCTTTCATCATCGATATTAACACTCTAGTGATTGTTGTGTAGACTTTTGATTTTCTATTTGGAAGCGTGACAGGAATCAATATTTCATTCTTGTTGAAAGGAATATAAATTTCATTGGCAACAGATATTACTTTGTAAGCATTTGGTAGAGGATTATTATCTGTAAATATATTAGCTAATGCTATTTCTTCCAAAGTCTCAATAATGACATCAGGAAAATCTTTCTTGATTTGCTCTAAAGTGACTGAAAGATCCTTCACTTCATATTCTTTTCTCATCTTGAACAGGAATCAGGGATGTTTTATAAAAGTTATTAAAGAAGTAAAAAAATAAAAAAAACTTAGGCTGCTGCTTCCAGCCTTTCTTCTTTTACAAAGAATGCACATTCACCGTCAGCAATGTTTGGTGCATCAACAAGCTTTGCAACTCTTGACCCTTTCTTGCCTTTTCTTAGATAGATCCTGAATGTGGAATTATGTCCTACAATGTTTCCGCCAATTGCTTCTGTTGGATCTCCAAAGAATGTATCTGGCCTTGCCATGACTTGATTTGTCACGTAAACTGTAAGGTTATACATGTCAGCAAGCTTTGAAAGTATATGCATATGCTTATTTAATTTCTGCTGCCTATCAGCCAATGTTCCCCTGCCGACAAATTCTGCCCTGAAATGTGCTGTCAATGAATCAACAACTATCAACCTGACATTCAATCCATTCTTTATCAATTCCTCGATTTTTTCAGCAAGCAGCATCTGATGATCACTATTATATGCTCTTGCAACCTTAATGTTTTTCAAAACAGTTTCAGGATCAAGCCCTACACCTTTTGCGAACTGTATTATTCTTTCAGGCCTGAATGTTGATTCAGTATCAATATACACAGCAACTGCTGCCGGATCCTGTTTTTGGATATTTACAGCCAATAAATGCCCTATCTGTGTTTTTCCTGATCCATATTGGCCAAAGCATTCAGTGATTGCCCTAGTCTCGAAACCGCCTTCAAGCAATGCATCAAAAGGCTCGCAGTATGTCGGTATCTTATTTATTGATGCTCTCTTAGCCATCACTTCATCACCAGACATAAATCCCATATCCATGCTTGCTCTTGATGCCTGAATAATTTTTCTTGCTATTAATTCAGAGACTCCTGAAGCTTCGACAATCTCTCCGACTGTTGCAACAGCAATAGCCAACAGATTATCAAATCCTGCTAAAGATAATTTTTCTGCAGTACTAGGACCTACTCCTGGAAGACTATTCACTGACATATCCTTTGTCTTCTTAATATTCTTAAGATCAATATTCACATCTCCATCTAACTCGTTTTCTTCAATCTTTTTTCTTGCCATATTTTTCACCCTTGATTTTTTAAAACAATTAGCATTAGCGTCTAGCGAACTCGGCATATAGTAATCCATTACAAATAACTCGGCATACAATCAATAAAATAATCTTTGTGAGCGCGTCAATGCAAAACAAAAAAAAATTAAAAAAATCTATGCGTAGATATCCTCTTCAATCTCATCAGAGTACAAAGCAAGATATTCATAAGCCTTGTTTAAAACTAAAGTAGCTCTTGGAATATCTGCAATTCTGAGAGAATTAGTAGTCTTCCACTCATCGTCTTTGGCTTTATAGGATCTTTCAAATGAAACAGTCCTATAAGAAACCTTTTTTCCATCTCTTACCACTTCATTGGCCCAGATGGTTGCAGCAATTGCACCTGATCTGAACTTCTTTTCAGGTAGGTTTTTGCCCATAACTTCACTTACAGATGGGGCTTTTATCTGTATGGTTTTTATTTTTTCCATTTTTACCTCTTGCTTGTCGCATTTTATTTCATATCGCCCTTAAATTATGGCCTTGAGAGCCCAGGCGACGAGGTCTGGATTTCATATGGAAACCCAACAAACACTAGAAAGAGCAATCCCTTTAAATACCCTGTGAGCCAATGTCCAGTGTGGGAAGTGAAGGATTTCCGGAAATTAAATACAATATCAGATCAGAAGAAAAAAAAGAACAAGTATTAACAACTCTACCAGTAATATCTCCATAAAAAACACCAACAGAAAACAGCATAAAAACAACAGCAAACAAACCAATAAATCCGACAACAAATAAACCTAAAAGCTTCATCAAAACAAACAGTCGAGAAACCAATATAAAAAGTTAATGAAAAAATCACTTATGATTTAAACAAAATAATTGCTCTATTCGGTTTAAGAGTTGTTGAAGAGATTTTGTTGGTCGATTTTACACCATCTTCAGTAAGATAATAATAAGAACCTCCAAAGCTTATGTATTTATCAGACTTTGTTGGATTAACATACACAAATGCTTTCTGGAATTCTCTTGATAAAACATCATCGTCCCTTTCTTCATATCTGCCCTCAGGGATAAACATACTTAAAGGAAGATCAAAACCTTTCCAAGCATTGAAATCAATACTCCACGAATCATAATACGCCTTAGTATCAGGACCCTTAATACCTAATAATCCGGTAGCCATAGAATAATAGGCTGCCTGCGCTCCATTTTCGTGTTGACCTTTTACGGGGCCAAAACCTAAAACAGACGTCAAACCCTGATTCTCAGCATTAATTAACGCATTAATATCTGTTTCACACATTTGATTCGTATACCAAAAATCAGACAAAGGTACACCAGGCCAACTTTCCATCACACTGCAAAAGCCTTCTTTAAGTGCTCCTTCAATAAGATCAGAATATTCCTCCATCACTGTATGCTGTAATCCATTAAGTATGAATATTGCCTCTTTATTTCCTTGATCCCTGTCAACAAGTTTTCTAATATTATACATGGCTTTTCTTACATCATTCATCCAAGTCTCAGCTTCATAAAGTTGGCCTGTACGGGAATCAATAACTTTAATTGTTTCTCCATTAACATATTTTAAATCACCATTTTCAAAGTTCTTCATATTTAATGGTTCGAATGAGTCAAAGAATGCTCCATTATAGCCGACACTCATCGCATTCAATATACTGTCAGCATAAAATTTCTGAAAATCTTTGTGACCAAAAAATAAGTTTGCTCTGGTCATACAACCTTCACAGTTCTTATTAGTATTCCTACAAACATCACATTCTGGTTTCGGATCAATCGGATAATTTGAATTATATATCTGCTCTCCATTAATATCTTTTAATTTCCATTCTTCAGGATAAGATCCGCCCATTCTACCGAGTATAGGAGGAATTTGCACACCTTCACCATAAGTAAATGCATGAACAGAGAACATATTTCCATAAATGATAATATCTGATTTATCTTCATTATATAATCTAAACCTATCAAGTGCTTCCCGATCAAAATATATTTTGTAAGGGTTCCATTCAACTAGTTTAATACCATCAAACCTCCACCAGAGTGAAAGTTTCTTTTTACCCAATTCTTCCATATAATTCAAGAATGATGTTCTGTCATCTTTGTGATCATAATCATATGGTTTATTGTATGTTGAACTTAACCTCGACCTCAAAGTTAATCCTCCAGTGTACCATTCCTTGTTAGCATCTATTCTAAATGTATTGTCACTTTCATCCATGGATTTCGAATCAGTAACATCAGATATCCTTATTCTTGCATCTTGATATTTACCTGTAGGAACATTCTGCCATGTATAAATGCCATTATTTTCTGTTGAGCTAACTAATATTTGCCAAGTATTTCCATTATTCAAAGAATATTCAATCTTTACGTTCGCTAATGTTCCTGAAGATTCCCATTTAATAGTCTCAGAACCTCCAGATACTAAGACCTCGCCACCGGCTGGTCTTATAACAGCAATCTCCGGAGGCTCAAAATTCGGATCATTAGTAATCAAAATCCTATCGACTTTGGTCGTAGAACGCCAATGTTTGTTAATCTTAAGAACATGATTATTCCCAGAAAGTTGATAACCTGGAGGATTGGTTGGAATCCAATGATAGCTCCAACCATTAACTGTCCTATCCTCAGGCCCGGTATAGAAGTAAGGGCTCACAATCCCATCAACATCAACAGTGAGTGTACCCCAAGAATCCTGCATCTGAGTCCTAGCCCAAACATAATATTTTCCAGGGCTTGCAGTAAAGGCATATTTCAAATAAGAAAGAGATCCATTTTGTTGATTAAGCACTAGCATGTATTCTCCGTTTGATGCCCTAGAATCTGGTCTTGCAACAAAATTCTGATAATCTTTTGAAGCTTCAGCCTCAATATAAGTTGGACCATTAACAGTAATGCTAGCACTTGATTTTTGAATAATATATTTGCCAGTAAAATCTTCTCTCGCACTTGAACCGGGCAGGACAGCAATAGCCTTAACAGTTTTTGAATCTCTCAATTCAACTGCACCAAAATATTCTTGAGAATTAACTGTCGGTGTGCTTCCATCAAGAGTATAATATATATCCGCACCAGGAATATTGCTCTCAAGCCAGACATGCATAATATTATAATAAGTGTCTGGAAATGGTTTTGCAATTAAACCTCCCCCAACAACACAATTAGGAGCACTCTCACAATCAATCACATCATCACAATCAGTATCACCATCATTATCATCATCTTCTCCATTATCACAATCCTCAACATCCTGACCACCAACTCTATCAGCACAATACTGAGCA
>Ga0208977_1000941_pt1 | contig 16746 bp, 13 predicted proteins | sample RifOxyA2_FD_184030 | JGI IMG/M metagenome (GOLD analysis project Ga0208977, IMG submission 184030) | Groundwater microbial communities from Rifle, Colorado - Rifle Oxygen_injection A2 (SPAdes) | ecosystem: Environmental > Aquatic > Deep subsurface > Groundwater | place: Rifle, Colorado, United...
GCCCAATAAGAATTGGTCGCGACTCTCGCTATCCTCGGCGCCCGAACCTGTGAGTTCGACCAATCCTATCATCGAAAACAACTCCTTATCCCCGCGCTGCGGGGATGCGGATTTGTTTTGGCGGAGAGAGTGGGATTCGAACCCACGTTACGATTGCTCGTAAACACACTTTCCAAGCGTGCGCCATCAGCCACTCGGCCATCTCTCCAATTTGTAAAATCGCAGACGGCATATTAACATACAGCCAATTAATGTCATATTTTGAATATCCACGACCTGCTAAAATCCTCCCTCACCAGACTCACGCCTTATATCGAGAAAAATCATCTCGAAGCTTATAGGATTTATAACAATACCGACCGCACCCTGCCACTCGCAATCGATATCTATCAAAACAATGCGGTAATTCATATTTTCGCACCAATATCTGAAGGCATGGCGAAAGAAATCGAGCAATCCCTCAAGTCTCTTCTCGGAATACAAGATTTTTTTTATAAAAATCGTACAAAAAAAGAAATCCAAATCCCGAAATCATCACCGCAGAAAGAAATTACAGTTAAAGAATATGGCCACTCTTTCTCAATCAACTTATCGGACTACCTCGACACCGGCCTATTTCTCGACCATCGCGAAACGCGGAAATGGATCGCATCGAAAAGCCTTAACAAGACAATCCTCAATACTTTCGCATATACAGGCTCATTCACAATCTACGCAGCATGCGCAGGTGCCGCTAAGACTTACAGCGTAGACCTCTCAAAAACCTACTGCGAATGGATCAAAAAGAACCTAGCCCTCAACAATCTACCTCCGGAAAAGAACTGGACTTACAAAATGGACACTCTCGAGTTTTTCAAATACGCAAAAAGAAAAAACTTCACATTCGACATAATAATTATCGACCCTCCGACATTCAGCAAAAACAAGGGCAAAAACTTCTCAGTACAAAAAGACCATCCCGATCTTATAAATGGCGCACTGGACTTGCTTAACCCCAGAGGACTTATAATGTTCTCGAACAACTTTCGGGATTTCCTAATGGAAACAAGAAGACTGCAACCTTGCTCGATAAACAAAGAAATAAGCATGATTCCGCCGGATTTCAACGGGATTCCGCCGCATCATTGCTTCATAATCAAGAAACAATAGTTTGACAGGCTGAAAATCCACGATAGAATCATGGCCAATTTTTTAAATGAAACTTCATGGAAACCCCTAGTTATAAACCCAAACCGTCAGGAATTTTATTTGCAAATAGTACAGAAACCATGCCGGTAAGCAGATTATTGGGAATTCTGGACAGAATCGGCGCAACTCTTCCGACAGACAACGAAGCGCTAAATACAATAATTAATAACCCAGATGCATTTACAGCATATATAACACATGAGAATGGACAATGGGCGATTTTATTTATGGAAGGCGTTGTAGATATCAAGCCTGAAAATTGGTGCGTAAAAATCGGTAATATATGTGACACATACGGATCTGAGATATCGGCAAGTATGACAATTGAAATTAAAAACATGCCCAGAACACCAAACGCTCTGGGAGAACCCATAGATATGGATGAGTTTTTCGAGGCACTTGAAGGATGGATAGAAGAAGACAACGACGACACAATATCTCCGGAGGAAGACGCAATCGACACCGCAGCGTTGAAGAGCTTCTGGGGAGAATTTATTACACACCAAACCGAACCAGAAATAGAAGAATAGCCACTATCAATCCACAAAAAAAGACCGTCCTTGCGAACGGCCTTTAATTTACAAACAAAAGAAACTACTCAGCAACTGTTGTATCAGTTGTTGTTGCAGCCTCATCAGTTGTTGTTGCATCTGTCGTAGCAGCTTCGTCTGTCGTAGCAGCTTCGTCAGTAACAACAGCGTCGTCAGCATCAACAGCAGTATCTTCTACTACTGTATCGTCTGTAACAACGTCGTCTGCGTCCTCAGTTTCAGCGCAACCGTAAGCTGCGAAAACTCCGAGGATGGAAAGCATAGCCAATAGTTTTTTCACGGCTATAGGAGTTAAGAAATAATTCGGCGCGCATTTTAATCGAATAAAAGCCATAAGTAAATAGTTTAGGCAACCCCTTTTGTGTTAATATCTAAAATTCACCACACTTTGCCTTCTGCCTTATCCCTTCTGCCTTCTCCCTTCCGCTATTTATGTTAAAATACCCCCGACCCATTCCCTATTCATCTCTACTGTCTATCCCTCCCCCATGCAGCCCATCTCCCAAAACAAGAAAGCCTTCCACGATTACACAGTCCTTGACAGATACGAAGCTGGTATCGTACTTACCGGTGCGGAAATTAAATCCGTGAAGAACGGTGGATCCAATTTGAAAGGCTGCTATATAACAATAAAAAATGGTGAAATTTGGACGCAAAATATGCACATAAGTCCATATAAATATGCATCTGATCAAGATTACGATCCTCTTCGCAGCAGAAAACTTCTTCTTAAAAAGAAGGAAATCTTACATATAGCCTCGCTGGAAAAAGAAAAAGGCATTACAATCATACCCCTCGCAATCCATCTCAAGAATAATTACGCAAAAATGGAGATTGGAATTTGCAAAGGCAAGAAGAATTATGATAAAAGAAACGACCTCAAGAAAAAATCTCAAGATTTGGAAATAAAAAGATCCGTCGCCAACTATTAGACCCTAACGCCCTCCCCCGCATGAAAAAAACATATCAAGACTTAATCAAAGCCCTCAAAAAAGAGGTTAAAAAAACCGGACGCGAACAGGTTGTCATCGGGCTATCCGGCGGACTGGATTCAGCTGTCACTTTCAAGCTTGCAATAGACGCACTTGGCGCAGAAAACGTAACAGCGTTAATAATGCCGGAAATCGGTCTTACGAAACAAGAAAACATTGAACATGCAAAAATTCTTGCGGAACATTTGGAGGCAAAATATTATTATCAACCGATTAACTCATTCCTCGTCAGCTTCAATTTTGTTCCATGGGGACAAAACAGCACTAGCCAAATGAACCTAAGATCGCGAATCAGAATGCTTTTGCTCTATCATTTTGCAAATAAAAACAACGCCTTGGTGCTCGGCACGTCGAACAAAAGCGAACTTATGCTGGGCTATGGAACAAAATACGGCGACCTTGCGGCAGATATTGAAGTTATAGGAAGTTTGTACAAGACCGAAGTCGTAGATCTTGCAATATACATGGACATGCCGGAAGAATTGATAAACAAAGCACCATCTGCTGAACTTGCTCCGGATCAAACCGACGAAGATGAGCTTGGCGCATCTTACGCAAAACTGGATCAAATACTTAAGCTTTACGAAGAAGAACGCGATGAAGAAGATATAATTTCGCGCGGACTTGATCCGACACTGACAAGGAAAACAGTCCGCAGAATAAAAGCGAACGAACATAAACTCAAACTTCCTCCGATACTCGGAATAAAAGCTCAAAAAACCGCAGAGATCGCGCCACAGGAAATCACAGAAGAACCAATCGTTCTTGAAGGCCAACAACAACTGTTTGATTAACTTTGCCTTAACGACTCTTATTCATTAAACTATCAACTATCAGTTACTAGTTATTAGTTATTTAGTTAATCCACCATGTCCACCGGACTTTTTATCGGCCGTTTCCAACCATTTCACTTAGGACACCTTGACGCCCTGAAACAGGCTCTCGCAAAAAACGATCGCGTAATTATCGGTATCGGCAGCGCTGAAGAAAACTACACGGAAGATAATCCTTTCACCGCAGGAGAAAGATTTGAAATGATCGAAAAAGCACTCACCGCAGAAGGAATCAAAAGAGAAAAATACATAATCATACCGATTCGAAATATACAAAACTTCTCTCTATGGGCATCTCATGTAAAACTCTTGTGCCCTTCTTTCGAAACGCTCTATACCGGATCTCACATGGTAAAAGAACTTTTTGTAAAACACGCACCCGACATCAAGGTCATTAATATCAAGTTCAATAAAAAAATATGCGCAACAGATATCCGCGCAAAGATTCTTTGCCGAGATGATTCGTGGATAAAACTCGTACCAAAAGCTGTCGCCGAATATCTCAAAAAACATAAAACCCACGACCGCTTATCAGACATCCGCCTCCCTCGAAAATAATCTCACTCCACACCTTCTGCCTCATGCCTTCTGCCTTATCCCTTATCCCTTATCCCTTCTGCCTTCTCCCATGCTAAATCCACTCATCTTCCGCGCCTACGACATCCGTGGGATCGCCCATAAACCGACATCGAACAGCCAACCGGATCTTACGCCGGAAACCGCCAAATTAATCGGCAAAGGTTTCGGGACTTACCTAGTTAGGCTTTATGACAAGAAAAATCCGAAAATAGTTGTAGGCAGAGACGCTAGGATTTCAGGACCTGAATTGCAAAGTGCATTCATTCTCGGTCTTACGGAGACAGGCTGCGACGTAACAGAAATCGGAGAAAGCACATCCCCTTTGATTTACTATGCGGTTCACAAGTATAAATTTGACGGAGGCTGCAACGTGACGGCGAGCCACAATCCGAAAGAATATAACGGATTCAAACTGCTCGGTCGCGAAGCTCATTCGATATGCGGAGACGAATTGCAAGACGTTCTTAATTTGATACAAAAAAATGACTTCGAAAAAGGAAATGGCCAGTTGAAAACGAAGGATGACATATTTGATGATTATCTAGCTGAGGTGAAGTCGAAAATCGAACTCAAAAGAAAATTGAAAATAGTAATCGACGCAGGAAATGGGGTTGCGGGACTTTTCGCGCCGGAACTATTGGAAGAATTGGGATGTGAAGTCATAAAACTTCACTGCACACCGGACGGAATGTTCCCAAACCACGAAGCCAATCCGGAAGATGCGCGAAACATGCAAGAACTTGCAGAAAAAGTAATCTCTGAAAAGGCTGATCTTGGAATAGGATTCGACGGAGATGGCGACAGAATCGGAATTATAGACGAAAACGGCAAGCACTATCACTCCGACACCGTATTGATACCTATCGCACGCGACCTGCTCAAATACACTCCGGGAGCAAACATAGTTTTCGACATAAAAAGCTCGAAGATTCTTGAAAACGATATTGTCAAAAACGGAGGAAACCCGATTCGTTCCAGAACCGGACATTCTTTCATCGAAAAAACCATGAAAGACATTGGCGCACCTCTCGCTGGCGAAACAAGCGGACATATGTTTTTCGGAAAAACTTATTATGACTGGTATGGATTTGACGATGCCATGTTTGCAGCAGCAATAATTTTGAGAATACTTTCCGAAGCAAATCACTCGTTTTCCAAATTTTTCGAAGATCTTCCAATAGTTTTCAACACGCCTGAAATAAAAGCTCACTGCCCGGACGACAAAAAATTCCAACACATAGAAAAGATTAAAGATCATTTCGCAAACAAATATGACTGCCTCACAACAGACGGCGTATTTGTTAATTTCGACAAGGACTCGTGGGGCGCAATCAGATGTTCAAACACAACGCCGTGCATGACAATTCGATTTGAAGCGCCGACGGAAAACCGCCTGCAGGAAATTCAAAAAATATTCTTCGACCATCTTTCGGAGTATGATGATATAGACAACAGCTGGTTCCAATCCTAATCTCCATGCAAATAACAATGTACATCTCGGTCGGAATACTGCTGTTTATTTTCTTGATAATAAGCGCTCTTGGAATAAATCATGCTCTAAGATTCAAGCATTTATCACAGAGAACGCTATATCTTACGTATTTCTATATCGGGACATCTGCCGTATTAATAATCGCACTCCTAATCCTGACGTTTACAGGAAAATGGTAGCCACTCTAGTTGCCAACTGAACTTCCACCGGCACTGAATATAGGCATACTCGGAGATGGAGGACTATATTCGATGATCACAGGGAAGCTCCATTCATCGCCATCATAATAATCCGATTTTTCATAACCGGCACATTCTTCATAAGGCAACTCCACGTTCCCGTCACCACCGGCATATTCACACGCACTGGAGGTGCAACAAACCCTGAAATAACTCGTGTATTGCAAATCCTCAAGCTCAGCTTGCGCTTCCGTACAAGAAGAACCAACCTCGCCGTACTCAGAACCGTCTCCGCATATGTACGGAGGAACTCCTGCCTCGTAACCTTCAATTGTATTTTTGGAAACAATCGAACCAAGTATGTATAACTGATTTTTCAAGTCTGAAGCCTCATACGAAACACCATATCTATTAGCACGAATCAAACTACCGTCCAAAAATATATTTGTATGCAAATCAACAACGTCACTATCCACATAAAGATCCCCTCCGTTCCCATTCTCATCAGCCAAAACTATAAGCCCAATTTCGCCAGTACCAGAATTCTTGTATATCGAACTATCCACGAATAGATTTGCGCCAACCACAACCACGACCTGCGACTGATCTCCGATCTCTCCACCGCCCATAAGAACTGCATTGCCGGAACCATCGCCAGCGAAATACAAAACATTTCCGCCGACCAACTCTTCTCCTCCGCTCAAAACAATCCATCCATCGCCATCATTGTTGATTCTACCTGCCGACGTAGAAGTTACAGTAGAGTTTTTTACAACCTTAGTAATTTGTTGATACAAGGCATCTCTCAATTCTAGCCTGCCCATATCACCGACAACCGTAACGTCATCACTCTCAGCCAATCCGCTTACGGTACCGATAACATAAACTCTCGGCTCTTCAGATATTTCAGCTCTCGTATCGGCAAATGAGAAATACTGAGACTCGTAATATGCCGTTTTATTCGGCTTAAGATTCGTAAAAGTAATCTGAAAAGCATTGTTCGCGCTGGCCACAACATCGGATCCCAAACTTGTACCATCTTCAAGAGGACACAATTCCATAGCTGTAAACGCAGGCTTGCCATCGATAGCGCCAAGCACCGGATTGTTGATTGCAAATGAGTTTGAGCCACAACCGGCTGCTCCAAAAGTATAGATGTCAGAACCGGTAATTTCATAAGAAACATTCATTACTGCACTAATCATATCAACAGCACTATTTCGCACAACAGTACCGGTAAAGTTATAAGGTGTGCTTTCAGCCAAAGGAGGAACTTCATCAGCCGAATCGGCTCTGGTAACGCCATCCGCACCTATAATTCCAAAATCGTCCACCTCATAAATCGGCGCAAAAGACATGGCTTGAGCAACTGCCTGCTGAGCCACGACATAATAATCTCCATCAAGGAGAGTACCTGATGCAATCAAATCAAGCCCTACCCATTCAAAATCTCTAGGCATAACACCCGTAACTGTAACGCTTGAAAGCGCGTATAAATATGAACCGCTTGAACTACCGCAATTCTCATAAGTACCGAGATTGGTACAGTAAGAATCAGATGTCGGCGCATAAGAACCAATATAATATTCATAAGTCGCAATCTTGGTATCCGGATCGTAATCGGCAAATTCAAATGCGTCACTGGCCGTAACCGCATCGTTTACGCTGCCACTTCCACTTATTTGATCAAGTCTCAAATCACTCGTACCTGATTCGGCAACTTCGCCACTAAAACCAAACTCATTCTGAACAAAATTCTGATCAACAAAAGAAACCTGTGAAAAATCAACAGTCGCAACAATTCTATATCCACTATCTCCACCGTCCGCAATCGGAACTCCGGAAACCGTATCTCCATATGTTCCAATCGAAAAATCAGCTACAACCTGCAAAGGCACCATATCTTGCACAGCCCCAGCAAAACTCAATTCACCAAGATTTGAACTAAGGGCATATCCGGAAATCAATCCGGTCTCAGTATCAGTGGACACCGTACTGACATCAAAAAACGTACCCTCGGAAGCCACTAGACTGCTATATGCATTCAGAGGTGCATAAACATTACCACTCCAAACTCCATCTGAACTGATAGTAACACTGGCACCTTTCTGGTCAAAATAAATAGTTCCTATATTCGAACTTTCTACAGATCCGGTAACAACACCGGCGGTATCAACGCAAACAGTCCCGCTATCAAAATCCAACCATCCCGTATTCTCATAATAATCCGCTTCCGTCGTACCCGTAATCGCATATCCGTCACCGCACTCAACAGCAGCATCAACCCCACCCATATAAACAACCGGAACCAGTACGGCTCCGATAAGAAGGGTATAGAACAATCCTTTAGATTGGGAATTCATATGAAAGTTTTATTAAATAATCATATGATTATACCAAAAAACCTCCGGTTTAGCAACCATCTCCTAGCCTTCCATTCCCAGTCCATCAACTACGTCACTTCCCCTACTTCTCCAACTTCCTCCTCTGCTGTCTGTGTCTTGTATCTTGTGTCTTGCTCCTTACTTCCCACATTTCACACATACCAAATTCTTCCCTTTCTCCACCTGTAATCCACCACATTTCGGACAAGGATCTTTGGAAGGCTTATCCCAGCTGGCAAATTTGCATTTCGGATATTTATTGCAACCGTAGAAGATTTTCGCGCCTTTTCGTGTTCTCCTCTCAACAAGTTGTCCATCTTTACACTCCGGACAATGCACCCCTGTAGGCTGCACAATCGACTGAATGTTTTTACATTTCGGATAGCCGCTACAAGCCAAGAAAGGACCATATCTCCCAACCTTTACTTCCATAGGCGAACCGCATTTAGAACACTTTTTATCCTGGAATTTCTTCTCGGCATCATCAATTTCCTTCTGCTCATTCTCATCGCGTCCAAGCGGCTTCGCATTGTCGCAATTAGGATAATCCGAACATGACAAGAATTTTCCGAATCTGCCGAATTTAATAACCATTTTCTTCCCGCATTTCTCGCAAACCTCATCTGTTTCTTGAGCCAAGTCCTCTTTTTTAATCGACTTATCTTTCTCCTTAATCAATTTATGAAACGGCGTATAAAAAGCTCTGATTACAGGTACCCACTCCTTATCTCCATCAGCGATTTTATCAAGATCCTGCTCCATTTCAGCAGTAAAAGCATAATCCACAATCTGAGGGAAATGCTCAACAAGCAAGTCTGTCACAACCATACCGATATCTTCCGGCACAAGCTGACGTTCTTTATTTCTAATAATATAACCCCTTTGCTGAACAGTAGCGATTGTCGGAGCGTAAGTACTCGGACGACCGATCTCGAGAGATTCAAGCTTCTTAACAAGCGAAGGCTCGGTATATCTTGCAGGAGGTTTTGTGAAATGTTGAGTCGGCATAATTTCTTTCGCATCAACGCTATCGCCCTCTACAACCGAAGGAAGTAATCTGTCGCCATCATCACCTCCATTGTCATCCATACCTTCTATATAAACCTTCATGAAACCGTCAAATTTCACAACCTGTCCATTCGCTCTAAGCGTATATTCACCGGCCTTAATATCAACGGCAGTCCTGTCCAAAATCGCAGCCGCCATCTGACAGGCGACAGTCCTTTCCCAAATCAATTTATACAAACGATAGTGATCTTTCTCAACTTTATCCTGAATATCTTCCGGACGAATCTCCATATTAACAGGTCTTATTGCCTCATGAGCTTCTTGCGCTCCTTTTTTACTCTTATAGAATCTAGGCTGTGGCAAAACATACTTGTCACCGAAATCACTGCCAATAACTTTATTGATCTGAGCGAGAGCGGATTGAGCTAGGTTCACAGAGTCCGTTCTCATGTATGTAATCAAGCCATGATCACCATGACCACCTTCGTATAACTGTTGAGCAACCATCATGGTCTTCTTAACAGACATATGCAACTTGCGACCTGCCTCCTGTTGAAGAGTGGACGTGGTAAAAGGAGGAGCCGGATTCCTAACATGTTGTTTTTGTTCAACTTTCAAAATCGAGAAGTCTTCTTTTTTCAACTCATTAACGATCTTTTCAGCATCATCTCCCTTGGTAACTTCTATTTTTTTACCATTCTTTTCTATCAAAAAAGCTTCCAACTTCCCATTCTTATGTTCGCATAATGCAGCTATCTCCCAATATTCTTCAGGTTTAAAAGCCTTAATCTCGCGTTCGCGATCGACTATCAACCTGACAGCCACGCTTTGAACACGTCCGGCCGACAACCCATATTTAATCTTCTTCCATAACAAAGGCGAAAGCTCATAACCAACCAATCTGTCCAAAACTCTTCTCGCCTGTTGCGCATCAACCAATTTCTGATCAACTTTTCTAGGATTTTCTATAGCCGCCAAGATCGCAGGCTTCGTAATTTCATGAAAAACAATTCTCTTCGAATCTTTTTTAATACCAAGAGCCTGCTCAAGATGCCAAGCAATAGCCTCCCCTTCGCGGTCCTCATCAGTCGCGAGCCAAACTTCAGTCTTCGCGCCAATTTTCGACTTAAGGTCCTTAATTACTTTTTTCTTGTCAGGCGACACTATATATTTTGGCGTAAAATCTTTTTCCGTATCAACGCCCATAATAGACTTGGGCAAATCACGCACGTGTCCCATTGAAGCTTGGACGGTAAAATCACTCCCAAGAAATTTCGATATCATCCTAGCCTTCGCGGGAGACTCAACTATTACAAGATTTTTTGAAGCGGTCATTTTATTTTTTTAAAATTTTTCAGTGAATTATACGCCAAACGGTCTAGAAAGTAAATTAGGCAAGGGGTGTTGTCAAACTTAAGTTGCAAGTGTTTAATTGAATTACTTAAATACCGACAAGATGAAAAAAGAAATAAAACTAGTACCATTTAAAATGGCTGACTTCCCCCAAGTTATATTATTGTTAAAACAACTTTGGCCGAATAAGAAAATAAATAATAGAAACCTAAGTAAAACAATAAAAGAACAATTAAAAGATCCTAAAAAATATCTAATACTAATGATAAAGGACAAGGACAAAACAATAGGATTAATAACCGTGTCGTCAAGATTAACATGGGAGTTTGAGGGAAATCTTGGATCGATAGATGAATTTGTCATAGACAAGAAATATCAAAATCTAGGGATTGGCACTCAAGTCATTCAGAAAACAATGAAAATATGCAAAAAACAAAGAATGAAAGGAATCTATCTAATATCGGCCTTCCACAGAAAAGAAGCCCACTGTTTCTACGAAAAAAACGGCTTTAAAAAAGGGAGTTATCAGTTTGAGCAAGCACTGTAAATAAAAACCCTCCTCTTCTATTTTCCATCCCCCATCTTCCCTCTTCCCCTGCTGTCTGTGTCTTGCTCCTTGCTCCTTACCCATTACAACAACACATTTCCACTCCTCCAACATCTCAAAATGTTTTCTTTTGGCTTGCCCCACCCAATTTCGACAATATAATAGGGCTAGTCTATTTACCTCCTAATACAAAAAGACATGACAAAACAAGATTTGGTCAATGTTGCCTCTGAATCTGCAGGCATCACAAAAAAGGCCGCAACTCTAGCTCTCGATGCAGTCCTTGAAACTATCACAAAAACACTTAAGAAAGGTGACAACGTCACGATTACAGGTTTCGGAACTTTTAGAATTTCCAAGAGATCAGCTCGCAAAGGTGTAAACCCAAGAAATCCGGAAGAAGTTATATCTATCCCAGCTATGAAACTTCCAGCCTTTAGAGCAGGCAAGACTCTTAGAGATGCGATCCGCTAGAGCAAGGGCGCGAAGCATCACTTGCTCCATATTATAAGCCTGTTTGCGAATGCAAACTCCTTATAACTACAAACTACAAGTTTCAAAAGCCTCGCATCTCGCGGGGCTTTTTTTTGCAAAAATCCAATCTTTTCCGTAAACTCTCTTCGTATCCTTTTATTCACCTCTTCATTTATATGGACAAGCTAAACATTCTTCTGGACTCAACACTCTCCGCTCTAAAGAAACTCACAACCCTCACCACTCTCTCCGATCTTGAAACCAAGACGATCGGACGCAAAGGCGAGCTAACCGAAATACTCAAAACGCTTAAGGACCTTCCGGAAGATCAACGAAAAGAGTTCGGCCAAGCGGCAAACGAAACCAAGAAGACTCTCGAAACAGCCTTCGCCGAAAAACGCTCGGAACTTGAAACGATAGAAATGAACAAAAAGCTCGAAACCGAAACTTGCGATATTACAGAACCGGGAATTAAACCAAAAGTCGGATCGGTACATCCGCTCTCAAAGGTCCAATGGGAAGTCGAAAACATTTTCTCTCAAATGGGATTTTCAATAATGGACGGACCGGAAATAGAGAGCGAATATTATAATTTCGAAGGACTAAACATCCCTTCTTATCATCCTGCACGCGACATGCAAGATACATTCTTCATAGACAAACAAGCAGATGAAAAACACGGAAGACTGGTATTACGCACACACACATCGCCGGTACAGGTAAGAACAATGCAAAAATACGGCGCGCCTCTTCGCATAATCGTTCCGGGACGCGTATTCCGATACGAAGCAACCGACGCAAGTCACGACACGACATTCGATCAAGTGGAAGGATTGCTTGTAGATAAAAACATTTCACTCGCACATTTAAAAGGAGTTCTCGAAGAGTTCCTAACTCGACTATTTGGCAAAAAGGTAACGGTGAGATTCCGACCGGGATACTTCCCATTCGTCGAGCCGGGACTTGAAGTGGATTTCTCATGTCTTCTTTGTGAAGGAAAAGGTTGCCGTGTCTGCAAACATTCCGGCTGGCTGGAATTCATGGGAGCGGGAATGGTTCACGAAAACGTATTGAAGGCGGGCGGGATAGACCCAAGCGTTTATCAAGGCTGGGCTTTTGGTTTCGGCCTCACAAGACTTGTAATGATGAGATATGGTATCGACGATATTCGCCTGCTCAAAAGCTCCGACCCAAGATTCCTGCAACAATTCTAACTACGTCACTTCCCCTACTTCTTATACTTCTTCAATTACTTCTTCAATGACTTCCGAAATAGCATATTGGACACTCGGCGCGGTAGGAAACGCTATACAAGTTGTGGCATTCATTCCGCAAATCATGCATATGTATAAAACCAAAAGCGGAAAAGGCATGAGTATAAAAGCCTATTCAACTTGGGCAACCAGCGACATCATGCTCTTAATATATGCAATTCACATTCAAGACTGGATCTTTATGATCCTAACCGGCAGCTTCGCGTTTTTTACGTGCTGGATAGTCTTTTTGCTTATTAAATTTAAAAAATCTCAATCCCTCCCCTCTTAACTACATCACTACGTCACTTCTTCTACTTCTTTAACTTCCCCATATGCGCATCTCCCTAAACTGGCTCCGCGACTATGTAAAAATCGACCCTGAAATAACACCAAAACACATCGGCGAAATGCTAACTCTTCACACGGCCGAAGTGGAATCGGTCGAAGACCAAGGAGAGAATTTCAGGAATATGGTTGTTGGAAAAATTATTGAAGTTCTGCCGCACCCGAACGCAGACAAATTAAAAATCGTAATGGTGGACGTTGGCGAAACACATCCGCGCAAAATCGTATGCGGTGGCGTAAATGTTCGCGCAGGATTAATGGTACCGGTAGCTCTTATCGGCGCGATGGTGAAATGGCATGGACAAGGAGATTTGATCAAGCTTGAAGAAGCTGAAATCAGGGGAGAAAAAAGTTACGGCATGATTTGCGCAGGCGAAGAAATCGGACTTTCGCCATGCCCCGAAGGAGAAATCACGGAACTAAAAACCAAAGCAAAGCCGGGGACTCCTCTCGCGGAAGCTCTAGATCTCAACGACGCAATAATCGAAATCGACAACAAGTCTCTAACCCACAGACCGGACCTTTGGGGACACTACGGAATTGCTCGCGAAGTCGCAGCTCTCACCGGAAAAAAACTCAAGAAGCTTACTCCAAAAGTAGAAGCAATTTTCGCGCCACAGTCAGACGAAAATCTTTCAATCGACATTAAAAACCCTGAACTCTGCCCAAGATATATCGGGGTAAAAGTTTCCGGAATCGAGGTAAAAGAGTCACCAAAATGGCTCAAGAAAAAACTTGAAGCTGCAGGACACGCAACTTACAACAACATTGTCGACATAACGAACTTCATCTCGTCGGAACTTGGGCAACCAATGCACGCTTTCGACGCAAGTTTGATAAAAGGCGGCATCGTAGTCCGCACCGCAACTCTGGGAGAAAAAATCAAAACGCTCGATGGCATTGACCGCGAACTCACAGATAAGAATCTTCTTATCGCCGATCACGAAAAACCTATCGCAATAGCGGGCGTAATGGGCGGAGAATTTTCGGGAATTAACGAACAAACAAACACTATAATTTTCGAGGCGGCAACATTCGACGCGGTATCGGTCAGGAAGACATCAACCGCACTCGGACTCCGCACAGAAGCCGTACAAAGATTCGAAAAAAGCATCGACCCAAACCTCGCGCAAATCGCAATGCTTAGAGCGTTGGAAATTCTCAAGAAGATTTGCCCGACCACAAAAATCGAAGGTCAAATAATCGACATCAAAAACTTCAACCAAACAGATACGATAATCGAAACTTCCGCAGACCGAATCGCAAGCAAAATCGGCGCACCTCTTGCAACAAAAGACATTGTAAAAATCCTTAAGAGCCTCGAATTCGGCGTGCAAAAACAAGGCAAAAAACTTCTCGTGCAAGTCCCAACATTCCGTGCCGCTCGAGACGTGAAAAACGAGGATGACATCATCGAAGAGGTCGCGAGAATTTTCGGTTACACAAATATTCCGTCAGTCTTACCGCAACTTCCAACCAAACTCCCAATCGAAAACCGCGAAAGGTTTTTGAAGCACAAAATTCGCGACATAATTTCACTCGGACTCGGATTCTCGGAGGTTTATAATTACTCGTTCTACAGCCAAGAAGACATCAAGAAATGCGCGCTGGATGAGCGTATTCATATCAAGCTTTTGAACTTTTTGTCGCAAGATCAAACGCACATGCGCGTATCTCTATTGCCGAACATGATGAAGAGCTTGGCGGAAACATTGAAGAACGCAAACGCGCCAACTATTTATGAAATAGGACATACATATAAAGAAATTGGCCAATACATGCCACTCGAAGAGAAATGGATTTTGGGAATTGTTGCGAATGAAAAATCTTTCTTGCACGCAAAAGGCAATGCAGAAGTATTTTTAGAGAAATTTGGAGCAATAAATTCTCAAACGGTCAGTCCCAAAAAAACGATCTCATACGCCCATCCGAAAAAACACACAGACATTATGGTTAAGGGTGAAATAATCGGTCACATATATGAAATACACCCTGAGGTCTTGAAGCATTATGGAATTAAACAAGAGGCTTCTGCATTCGAGATCAATCTGACTCGCCTCGTCGCATCCGGCCAAAGACAACATAAATATATTCAATTACCGAAATTCCCATCGCTCGCATTCGACGTCTCGGTCGTATTGCCGGAAGCGATTACCACCGACGAAGTCAGGAAAACGATTGAAAAAGCTGACCAAAATCTCATACAAGGTATCGACCTTTTCGATATATACAGAGGGCAAGGAATCGGAGAAAAAGAAAAAGCCCTCGCCTACCATATCGAACTGCGCGCCGAAGACAGAACCTTGAAAGACACTGAAATGGCCGAGGTTCAGAAAAAAGTTTTTGCAAACCTTGAAGGGATCGGAGGAAAAATCCGAGGGAAGTAAAACACTCCTTTTTTACCCCTGCCACCTCCCCCACTTCTCCAACTTCTCCCTTTATGCTAATATCACATTTGCATTTTTCTGCATTTCTTCACTTCTTCATCTCTATCCATGAAATTCATAAAAACTCACATTTCGAATACTTGGCGCCGTTATGGCCCACAACCTCACGAATCGGCATTGAAACGTGGGATCAAATGGCTCGTAACAGGAGCATTGGCAACGCTCGGAACAATCTTCGTAATAGCACTTGGATACGTTATAGTCTTCAGCTTCACAAGCACAAGCTTGGAAGACTTCCAGAATTCAAACCTTGAACAATCAACCATAATATACGACCGTGAAGGCAATCAATTATATGCAATTCATGGAGAAGAAAACCGTGTGCTTGTAGACCTTGAGGATATGTCTCCTTATTTGATAGATGCAACAATCGCAACGGAAGATGACGACTTTTACAGCCATATAGGATTTGACGTAAAATCGCTCACCAGAGCATTCGTAAACAACCTGCTCGGCAAACCGGTTTCAGGGGCATCAACGATAACTCAACAGTTTGTAAAAAACACCTTCTTAAGCCCTGAAAAAAGCTATGTCCGAAAATTAAAAGAGTTGGTTTTGGCAGTAAAAGTGGAACTACTTTTCAGCAAAGATGAAATCCTCGAAATGTACCTGAATGAAATCCCTTACGGCAACAATGCTTACGGCGCACAACTTGCCGCTCAAACTTATTTCGATAAAGATGCGTCAGAATTAACATTAACGGAATCTGCAATCTTGGCAGCTATTCCAAACGCACCAACATACTACTCTCCTTACGGTAACCACAAATACTCAACAATAGACGTTGAGTTAACGGCGGAAGAGCTGGAAGATCGTGAAATAAAAGATATTGGAGATTTGGATTTTGAAGAATATACGGAAGGTCTTATAGGAAAAACTTACATATTAAGCGAGGAGGATAGCGTGTATATCCCGGGCCGACTCGATACGGTACTCGAAAGAATGATAAAAGAAGGCTACATCACGGAATCCGACAAGATCGCATCTATAATAGAGGCTGAAACTCTCGAGTTTAAAGCTGTTGATGAGAACATGATAGCTCCGCATTTTATAATTTACGTAAAACAACTTCTTGAAGATAAATACGGAACGGAATTTGTGGAACAAGGAGGTTTGAA